>Ga0315320_10003353_pt1 | contig 13177 bp, 12 predicted proteins | sample M140m21515metaG_FD_203458 | JGI IMG/M metagenome (GOLD analysis project Ga0315320, IMG submission 203458) | Ammonia-oxidizing marine archaeal communities from Monterey Bay, California, United States - M1 40m 21515 | ecosystem: Environmental > Aquatic > Marine > Coastal | place: USA: California...
TCGAGGCGGAAACCCGAACCTCTGTTGCTCGAGCACGTTAGAGCGCCTTCGTCTTCGCTACGCTCACCAGGACGACAGCCAAAATCATCAGCGTCTTGTTCGCCGTTGCCGTCGAGATCGAGGTACACTTTGTTGATCGGAATCGGAGTGTTGCCGATGCTCTTGAGCGTGACCACCGACGAGTCGCCGCCCGTCACGACCAAGGCGCCAGGCTCGACGACGCCCTTGCGACCGTTACCGATCCCTTGGAGCGGGATTCGTACCTCAGGTTTGAAGGGGTCATCGGTCAAGATCACCAGCGTGGCTTCATCAGCGCCGACCTCACGTGCGACGTACGTGATGTCAAAGCTCAAGGGTAGATCCGGATCATCGGTCGCCTCTTGGCTGCAGTCGCCCGTCACAAAGTTACGAATAGCGACCGGCGCATCGCCTTCGGACTGAGGTACCGTGACCTCTTCCTCAAGGCGCCCCTCACCCGCTTCGAAGAATCCGCGATCGATAAACCAGCGCCTTGAATCCGATTCGATATACGCTCGGTTGATGTGCAGTACTTCGCTGCCCAGGTTGTGCAACTTCAACACGGCGGCGCCGAGTTGCCCTTGCTGAACGTTGTCGATCACCAGGCTCGGGCACACACCAAAGACGCCCGCCTCACCGGCAGCGTCTTCGCAGCGCCAGTCAAGCCGCGGGGCACGCTGAGCGACCGAATAACCCGCCAGGCTGATGGTGCGAGTGCCCGGGTTGTCGGTGACCGAGAACTCAATATTCATGGTGCCGGTGTCGGCGTTGCCCTCGGTCGTCGGCGAATAGTTGACCTCAAAGGGGAGCGTCGTTGACGCGCTGAGAATCGAGGGGACATCACCGGGGCCAAAGACGGCTTCACCCTCGGTCACTCGGTAACCCGAGAAGGTCACGCGCTCTGGCGTGCCATTGGTGAGCTCTAGCGTTCGGGTACAGGTCGAGCCGGAGATCACGACCCCAAAGTCGATCGAATCCCCACTCAGGCTGATGTCATCAGGGTTTCCGTCACCGCCACCGCAGTCGCAACCAGCGAGCGATAAAGTAGCAAAGGCAAAGGCGACAGCGATCGGTTTCATTCGCATGATGTTCTCCAAGGCCCAGGGGGGGTAGCGTAGGCCCGTTTACCCGTCAATCGAGTCAACGTCCTACCGCCCACGTAGTGGGCGCTGGATATCCGCCAAAGTCGACCGGTGGTTGGAGTTTGATCCGATTGCAGATAAACCCCTCAAGCAGGAGGCTCTTGAAACCGTGAAGTCTGTGCTCCAAACCTTGCTCGCTAGCGCCATGACCCTAAGCGCCGTTCACTGCGTTGACCCGGCGATTCCGGAACGCGGAGTCATCGTCCCCGAAGTTGAAAAGACGACGCCAAAGACCGAAGCCAAGCCCGCCAACGGGCCTAAACTGGAGCTCTGAATATGAGCGCCTTGGTTCTGTTTACAGGGGTGCTCGCCCTCGCTGCGCCCGATGGCTTTGGATCCGCAGACGGTAAAGTGCGCGCCAAAACACCGGTGGCGCGGCCGATTAAGCGCTCGGGACCCAAAAAAGAATCGCTGGAGCGCAAAGCCAAAGAAGATGAGCGCCGAGCCCTTGTGATCAGCAGTTTGGAGCTCGCCGAGGGGGCGAAAGTTCCCGAAGGTGCCGATTACGCCGAGCTGATCGAGCGAGTGCTCAAAGCCAGCAAGGTGCTTCGCTTGGTCTACGCCAAAGACTGCTTTGAGCTTGAGTGCATGCGCAAAGTCGCCGCTGCCGAACAAACACCGCACTTGGTCTTTGCCAGCATGAGCGGTGACCGGCGGATTACCCTGCTCTTGAATGAGTTGCCCGGTCGCGGCTTGCTGCGGCAACGGACCACACCGCCGCTCGAGGCGAGCGATCTCTTTGAGACCGAGTTGACCACTGCGCTGACCGATTTGCTGGGTTTAGGCAGCGAGTCAGAGGGCACTTTTGAGCCGGACGCTCAGAGCGCTCCCGAGCCGGTAGCCGGTGAGGACGCAGCGGCTTTGGCAAAGCGACGTCAAAAGATTCAGTACTCAACTTATACCGTCTATGCAGGCGCCGGACTGTTCGGCTTGGGCATGACCGTGGGCACACTGGCGGCGATCAACGCATCGCAGTGGCGTGGTACGAGCTATCGCTTTGAGGATGGCGCGTACCGTGAGCAAATTCGTGGGATCGCTCAAACTCGGGCACTGATCGCCGACGTGTTGCTAGTGACCGGTGCGCTGGCCAGCGGAGCGGGCTATTATGCACAGCGTCAAGCGGTCGCAGGCCCCTTTGGCAAAATGACCATCGGCTGGGGTCAAGACACCTGGCGAGAACCCGAACCTGTTGCGGCGCCCGAAACGACGGACCCAGGAGCCGATGAACCCCCCGCTAAAGAGGGCATAAACTCAGCGGGGCCGGACTTCATTGAGCCCGAGTCAAACGAAGGAGCACAGCCATGAGGATTTTTACCCTGATGATGCTCGCCGGACTCGGTTGCAGTCCCTTGCTCAACCTCGACGAGACCGATGACGGCAACAAAACCAACCCCTGTGAGCCCGGCCAAGCCGATCGCGGCGCCGCCGACTGCGCGCTCGGGTTTTGGTGCAATCCAGAGACCTCGGAGTGCGAAAAGGGCGACGTGTACCTGCCGGTTTATAAGACCATGCCCCCGAGTTACGCAGGCACATGCTTTGAGTCGGAGGTGAACACCTGCTTTGACGGGCGAGGTGCGTGCACGATCAAGTGGCGTGAGCTCAAAGACGACCAAGTCGAGGTTCGAGCCGGCAATATCTACGAGGTCAAATGGGAAAATGGCGCCGCCTGTTACTACATGTCGGTTCTGTTCGCCGGTCGATGGGAGTGGCCTGATGTCTTTGAGCGCAGCTGGTGCGTGAACTCTGACCCGCTCGGCAACCAGATCTGCGTCAGCAACGAGATCAGCTCGATCACCGCCAACACGCAGGCTGAGTACTGCGTGGGTACCCACTCCGAGGGCGCGAACCAAACCTTTGAGTTCGCGCCCCGTGGCACCTTACTGAACAACCACTGCCATTGGCGTATGCGCTGCCCGGACGGCAACGAAACCGAGAACTGGGCGAGCTCACCGGTCCCTGCCCCTCAGTGGGAACGTACCGATGAAAACGCTCGGATCAACTTGTTCAAGGAGACCATTCAAAACTACTGTGAAGTGGCGCAGAATACGCCGCTCGATCAGTGGCCCAAAGACGGCAACGTCATCCCAAAAATCGCGATCAGCGAAGCCGATGGCTTTCCGGGCGATATCGTCGGCGGCGAGGATGATAACGTCACCTGGTCCGGATTAGCGGTGCCCGCTGATGGCGTCTCCGAGGTGGTGCGGATTGAACGGCTCACCCTTAAGCGTACAGAGACCATTCGCGAGTTGATCGACGGCGCGCTTGAGCTGTCGCTTGTGCACAGCGGCGGCAACACGACCGGCAACGTGCGCGGTATGCTCAACCGTAAGAACAAGCTGGTGCTTCACCTCGGCGGTGCGATGTGGAAAAACAGCTCGTGCTCACCCAAGCTGATCTTAGATCTCGACGGCTATCGCGCCAGCAACAACGAGCGAATTCCGACGGTGCTTGAAGGCTGCGGATTAGACTCGACCCTGTATCTCTGCCCAGGCGTTCGCCAAGACTGTCGAGCGGACTAGCTCGGCGCCTCTTCACCCGCTGAAGCGCCGGTGTAGCGGATGATCAAGGCGACTAAAATCAAGCCGCCACCGATCAGGGTGTGCGACGCGATCGCTTGGCTCCAGATCAAGAGCACCCAGATCGGATTTAAGACCGGCTCAAGCAAGGTCAGGATCGACGCCTCTTGAGCGCCCACATGCTTCAAACCCCACGCAAAGATGACGTAAGGAACCGCATATTGAACGACCGCAAGTCCTCCAACCCAAGCCCATTGAGCGCCCTGTAACCAAGGATCAAAGCCTTGAACAAAAGGCAGCAACAAGATCACACAGACCAATTGGGTAAGGGCGATCACGCTCATACTGTCTTGATCACGCAACAGCCGAAGGCTGACGATCACGCCACCATAACCCACGCCAGCAACTAAGGCTAAGCATAAGCCGAGTAGATCGCCGACGCCTGAGCCCAAACCGACGATGGTCGCGACCCCAACCATCGCCACCGCAAGCGCAGCGATGGCTCGCTTTGGCGTCGCCTCACGCAGCCAGAAGTGGTTGATGAGCAACACCCAAAAAGGCGCGGTGTACTGCAAGAAGATGACGTCGCCGGCGTCGGAGCGGGTCATGGCGGTGATGAAGCAAATGCTCATCAGCGAGAAGCTGAAGAACAAGCTGATCAACGCCCATTGAAAGCGCAGCGCTCGCCAGCGCACGAAGGGCAGCAACAAAATAGCGCAAAACACGCCTCGCCAAAGCGCGATCAACGGCCCCGCTCGCTCGGCAGGAGCCAGAGCCATCAGCTCAGGTGATTTGATAAACAGCCCGCTAGTGCTCCAAAGCAGCGCTGCGAGCAGCACGGCCACGCGACCACTCATCGGCTAACTCTTATCGCGTCGGTACAAGGCGTAAAGATCGGGGCGCCGCGCCTGCGTGCGCTGCTTGGCTTGATCCAGACGCCAGGTCTCGATGGCGCCATGGTGACCACTGCGCAACACCTCGGGCACCTGCTCGTCTTCGAAGGAGGCTGGCTGGGTATAATGCGGATGCTCAAGCAGGTGCTCTGAGTGGCTTTCAACCTCACTGGATTCCACATTTCCCAGAACACCCGGAATCAAGCGCGCAGTGGCGTCGATCAGACAAGCGGCGGCGAGCTCGCCGCCGCTGAGCACAAAGTCACCTAGACTGAGCTCGACATCGACGTGCTTACGAATACGTTCGTCAAAGCCCTCGTATCGACCGCACAGAAAAATCGCCCCTTGGGGCTGACTTAGCTCACGAATTCGGGCTTGTTTTACCGGCTCGCCCTGAGGAGTCATCATCACCACCGGTGCGCCCGGCAGCTGCTCACGAGCCCAGCGAATAGCCGGCACGACCACGTCAGCGCGCAACACCAAGCCGGCACCACCGCCAAAGGGTTTGTCATCAATTTTGGTGTGCTTACCCAACCCAAAGTCGGTCAAGGCGCGACCTTCAATTGCAAAATACCCCTCGCTCATACCGCGACCAACCACGCCCAACGAGACCGCTTCACGCACTGCGTCTGGAAAGCGCGCCAACACTAAAAATCGAATCATTGCTGCGCCTCGAACAAGCCTTCCGGCAGATCAAAGACTACAGTCCCCGCCTCAAAGTCGACGGCTTCAATCACCGGCCCATCAAGGGGAATGAGCCCCGAGTCCAAGCGAGCCATCATACGACCGGCGAGCACAAAAACCTCGTGGACGAGCCCTAAATCGGCACCATTTAAGTCCGATGCGGTGCAGCCGACTAAGTCTTCTATATAGAACCCGTCATCCTCACCGAGCTCAGGTAAGACGTCTCGATCGATCGAGAGCGTCTCGCCTTTGAGCGCCTCAGCTTGCGAGCGATCATCAACCCCGACCAGACCCACTAAGTAAAATGGAGCGCCGCCAGGAGCCGGACCAAAACGAGAAAGCTCCCGGAGGGTACTTCCCACCAGGAGCTCTAAACCCGGCTTGAGCCAGGTTGGATCTTCAAGTTCGAGCCGTGCCCTGAGCAGTCCGCGCACCCCATGGGGTCGCTGCACAAAGCCCAGCGTCAGCAGTCGGCTCATCGCATCCGCCGATCAGGCTTCGATGCCAGCCTTTTTGATTAAGTTTGCCACGGTATCCGAGGGCGATGCGCCCACACCGAGCCAGTACTTAACGCGCTCTTCGTTGAGATTGAGACCGTTCTCTTCCACGAGTGGATCAAAGGTACCCAGCTTCTCGATGTACGAGCCAGCGCGAGTCTTCGCACTGTCTGCGGCAACAACGCTATAAAAGGGGCGCTTTTTGCGACCACGACGAACCATGCGTAGGCGAACGGCCATACTAAATATCTCCACCCTGTTCCCAGGGACGGGCGCTGTTAGAGGCGCCCCTGCTCTGCGTCAACCGAATTCAGTGTCCCGCAGACTTCAAAACCTGAATGGCAACTCGTAAGCGGCGGCGCACGCGCTCCTTACCCAGAACCTCCAAGGTCTCGAACAATCCGGGCGTCGCCTTGCTTCCGGTCACCGCAATACGAACGGGCATAAACAGATCCCGCGGCTTCCACTCGGCGGACTCACAGAACCCTCGCAAGGTCTCCTGCAGGCGCTCTCGAGTCCACTCCGACAGACCATCAAGCTCCTCAACCAAGCCTAAAAGAGCAGGCCGAACCTCTGAAAGTTCTCGCTTTTTCGGGGTCAGGCTTTCGGCTGTAATCGTCACATCACCGGTAAAGAAAAAGTCCGTCTTGGTGATAAACTCATCCAAGCGATCCATCCGCTCATGAACCAGAGGCAGAATGGCCAACAGGCGCTCATCACTGAACAGATGATCCTTGAGGACTGAGAGGAGCTGCTCCGGGGTGTGATCTTCTCGCAGATAGCGCCCGTTCAGCCAGGTCAGCTTGGCCAGGTCAAAGACCGGGCCACCCAAACTGATGCGCTCCAACGAGAACGCCTCAGTCATCTCTTGAGTCGTGAACTTCTCAACGGAGTCTTCACCCTCCTCAACCGGATAGCTCCAAGCCATCCGGGCGAGGTAGTTCCGCAGAGCCTCAGGGACGATCCCGGCGTCACGATAGTAGTTCAGACTCACCGGGTTCTTACGTTTCGATACTTTCGACTTGTCCGCATTTCGAAGCAGCGGAAGATGGACAAATTGCGGCGCAGACCAGCCAAAAGCCTCATAAAGCAAAACGTGCTTTGGTGTGGAGCTGATCCACTCTTCGCCGCGGATCACGTGGCTGATCTGCATCAGGTGATCATCAACGACATTGGCTAAGTGGTACGTGGGATAGCCATCCGACTTGAGCAGCACCTGATCGTCGACCTGCTCGTTCGAAAAGGTGATCGCCTCGCGCAACAGGTCATCGACGATCGTCTCACCCGTCCGGTCGACATTGAGTCGGACCACGAAAGGCTCACCTGCCGCGGCGCGGCGCTCAGACTCCTCGGGAGTCACCCCGTGAAGACAGGCTTTGTCGTAGCCAGGGTTTTCTTTCTTAGCCCGTTGCTCGGCTCTGAGTTCCGTCAGTCGTTCCGAAGTGCAGAAACATCGGTAGGCTTTACCGCTTTGAATCAGCTGATCTACATACTCGCCATAAAGGTGTGTGCGTTCGCTTTGCCGGTAAGGACCAAACTCGCCGCCAACATCTGGACCCTCATCCCACTCAATGCCGCACCAACGAAGTGCATCGAAGATCATCTGTTCACTCAGCGCATTGGATCGCGCTCGGTCCGTATCTTCGATGCGCAAGATAAAGCTTCCGCCTTCTTTGCGCGCAAACACCTGATTGATCAGACCGATATAAGCGGTCCCGATATGAGGGTCACCCGTTGGAGACGGAGCAATGCGCACACGAACAGTCATTGGATTCTCACAATTCGGTCTCGCTTTTGAGCGCGCTTTGCCTCGGGCGCAAGAACAGCTTGAAACGCTAAGGCGTCACCGCTGGGGTCTGAGTCGGCTCGGAAGGCGCGGCCGCCGGGGTCGGGCTGTGGTGCAATTGGTTCCAGATCTTGGTCAAATCGATCGGCTTGAGTTTGGTCATGTGATCAGATTGATGGCAGCTCTGGCAATCGGCGAGCTTGGGAATCTTAAGGCCTAGATAGCCTCTCAAGTACTTATCGCGCATCAGGTGTTCTTCTTGATATTCACTCCCAGGCCCGTGGCAGGTCTCACAGGTCACCCCTGCCTCTCGATGGTCCGGATCCGGAGCGTGACAGGTCAAACACAGCTTATTGTTGCGATCTTTGGGCAGCAGACGAAGGTAGGCCTTGGCATGGGCATGCCCCTGCCACTCTTTATGCTGATTGCTGTGACACGCTGCGCAGGCTTCAGGTCCAACACTTCGGGGTTCACCGGAATGGCTTGACGTGGCAACAAGCAATACGCCCGCAACAGCGAGAGCGCGAAGAAACACTCTTTGCCTCCTTGTTGCTCGGCGCTATCACGCGGTCCCACGAAGTGGCAACGGAGAGCATGCATGCGCATCATTGGTCTGACGGGAGGAATTGGCGCCGGGAAGTCGGAAGTCGCTCGTATTCTCTCTCGAAGAGGAATTCCCGTCATCAACGCTGATCAGCTTTCACGCGAAGTCGTGGAGCCTGGCTCACCAGGTCTCAAAGCCATTATCAAGCGCTTTGGGAACACCGTGTTGCGCGGCGATGGGAGCCTAGACCGTAAGGGATTAGCTCGACGAGTCTTCGCCAACCAAGATGAGCGGCTAACGCTCGAGGGCATTCTGCATCCCCTCATTCGTGAGCGAACCGAAGCGCACCTGCTGGTTCTAGAAGAGGGCAACACGCCGGTGTGTATTCTTGAGTCACCGCTCCTCTTTGAGGCGTCACAAGATGAACTCTGCGACGCGGTCATTACCGTCGTGGCGGACTTCAACCTACGCGCCAAACGCGTCAAGCGTCGGGAAGGACTGACCATCGATCAGTTCCAACAACGCGTCGATGCTCAAATCAATGACGATACCCGGCGTCGACTGTCGGATATGATCGTCGAAAATAACGGCAGCTTAGAAGATCTCCGGCGCGCCGTGAACCGCATCAAGATCTAAAAGCTTATGTCTTGGCGTCTGATCAATGCTCGATTTGAGGTGGGTGCAGTACGCACCGGACAGTTTCCAGAAGCTGATGCGCTGGAGTTCGCGCTCGTCGGGCGCTCGAACGTCGGCAAAAGCTCGCTCCTGAATGCCCTTTTTGGAACGAAGAAGCTGGTCAAGACATCAAAGGCTCCTGGACGAACTCGGGAGCTCAACTTCTTCGCAGCCGAGCTGATGGGTGACGAAGATCAAAGGATTCCCGTCCGCTTTGTGGATCTGCCTGGCTACGGCTACGCCAAAGTAAGCCACAGCCAGCGAGATGCGATGAGCGAGCGGATTGGCACCTATTTGTCATCAGGGCGACATCGCATGGCGATGCTGTTGCTCGACCTAAAGCGCCCACCCGCTGATCTCGACCGACAGACCTTCGACTACTTGTGTGATCAAGGGCCGGCAGAGATTATCTGTACGAAGTCTGACCGGCTCAAGCCCAATGGGCGAAAGACGCGTCGACGAGATCTTCAGTCTGAAATGGGGCTCGCTTATCCGCCGAGGCTGACCTCAGCGACCAAAGGAAACGGCTTACCCGAGCTTAGAACCTGGCTGGCTGGGTTGGCGACGAGCTAAGGCGAATACGGGACGTAGATAAAAGCAGATTGGGCTGGCGTGCCGCTTGACTCGGGAGGTGCTGTGCGTCCTCCCGCTACAAAATACGATCCATCAGACAATAGACTCACCGAGGCGCCCCATCGTCCTTCGGGGAGCTGCTGCGCCAAGGGTTGGCTTTCAACCTGCCAAATCAGCTGGCCTTGCTGCTCAACCTGTCGAAGACTCAGCAGCACCGCGCGATCACTTGCGACGCCTGCTTGTTCCTCACCACCAACCACTAGAACCGGACACGGGTTGGTTCCTTCACAAGGCAAGGTCGTCGCTGCAAAGCCTCGATCCCATACCTGAGCCGCTCCTTGAGCCTGCACTGGCAAATGTTCGAGCGAGCCACCTTCACGGAAACCCCGCCGACCGTTCGAGCGCCAGCGGTACAGCTCAAGCGACGACTCTTGTCCGATGGGCGCTTCAAGTCCACCGAGCACCAAGACCATCTCGGCGCTCACTCCAAAGCCCTTCGCTCCGGCGCGAGCCTGCGAGAGACTGATCTCAGAGTAGATGTGTGGCGCTTCAATATCGATGTTGGCGGCAGTGTTTGAGCGCAGCAACTGATAGACTCGAGTCGAGGGCTCAGTCAGACCTTGCTGATCAACCTCCCAACCGCCGAAAATCAAAGCGCTGCCGTCACCAAATGAAGCCGTACCCGGCTGAAACGGTAAACGGATCTCGGAATCAAGTCCGAGATTATCTCGTCGAGAGACAAAGTTCGAAGCGTTGATCACCGCCATACGATGCGGCATCTCAACGGTCGGCGGGTCATGGCGCGGTGGCCAATCAGCGTCGGGTGCGGTTTGATGCCGTCCCCAATAACCGCCCAACAAGACAACATCCATCAGGTCATGATCAACCGGGATGGCGCGCGGAAACATCAGCCGCTGAAGCGCGAAATGACTTTCTCGCTGGTCCTCACCCCAGGTCAAACTGCTCAAGCGCGGGGTCACCTCGCTGTAATCAAAAATCTGAAACTGAGCGGGGGGCGGGACATCGCAAAACGATCCACCGCGCAGGGAGATCCCGCCCAGCATGAGCACCCTTTGTCGCTCGCTTTGATGAAACAATGAAGCACCGAGCAAGCGTGGCACCTGAGCCATATGGCGCCCACTTTGAATCTCGAACTCATCGACAAAGCGCATCCGCTCATGTTCAAAGTACACCACACCTCGAGCAGCCGGCTCGCCCAGTAACTGATCCTCAAGACTCGGCTCACAGGCAGGAACCTCTCCAGGACCTGCGTCTTCGGTTGCACCGCCATCGGGCAACGATGCGTCCGGAGCATGATCTATGGAACCGTCATGAGCGGAGGCATCAAGCACGCCCGCTTCTGCTGACCCGGCATCAAACGCAGGGCCTGCGTCACTTACTCCGGCTTCGACTCCGCCAGCATCCGATAAGGGACCCGAGTCCGACGAAGGGCCGGCATCCGCTCGGCTTGAGGGGCTGATCCAAGGCGTCGTTCGGCCACCGACCAGCAACACACCCGACCCTAAGCTCACCGATTCATGCTCGAAGCGCTGAACCTCAGGCGCAGCAAGCGTCACCCATCGGTTGACCGGAAGCACCGGGAGATTAACCGTGAGCTCAGTGTCGTTGGGACCACATCCTAAATCCGAGCGTCTACCCAGCGCAAAGACCGCGCCAGACGGACTCCGGACGAGAAACTCTAGATCAAAGCGATCGCCCTCGGCGAAGTTAATCGGCTCACCAAACCGAGCCACTTCTGAGGTCGCATCATCACCGAGTAAACGCCGCTCGATCAACTCACCGTCTTGACGAGTCAGCTTAAGATCAAGCGATGAAAACCTTCCCTCATCACCCGGCAGATCAGAGCGAAAGGAGTCCACACCCTCGGGTTGGACAATGTCCAAACGCAGAAGGCATGAGCGCCCAGGTATTTCGATGATCTGAGGCTCTTTCGGGCACCCAGAAACCACCAGAATGAAGCAGATTAAAAGCCATCTCATGGAAGGTTCGCCTCAACCGACATGGTCGGCTCCAGAAAGACTTCCTCGACCGGCGCTTCTTGCATCGAATAGAGCAAATACGCGGCGCTACCCCCCAAGAGGGCGACGGTCGAAACAATCCATAAATTAGCGGTCGAACGCTTTTGACGAAGACGCCGCCCAGGCAGCGCTGCGCGTCGCTCAGAAGCCGGTAAGCCCTCGAAGTCAGACGGATCGGGGATATCAGCTTGCATCGGTTGAGCAGAGCGCCAATCACCGGTCGCAATCGGAACGCCGACGCCACGCCGGCTTGCTGCGCCGATCAGGTGCGCCAAATCATTCTCTGCCAGGAGACCGCCGGTCACCATCGTCCCTACACCAGCGACGCTTCCGTCACGAGCGACGGCGGCGATGTGAAGATCAAAGCGACCGTCAGAGCGGCGTCCAACCGTCGCTAAAATGCCGATACTGGCGCCCGCTTGACGGACCACATCACCCATCTTGCCGATCACCTGAGACTTCGAATCTGGGCTGGATAAGGCCTCATCAAGTTCAGGGGTTGAGCGCAAGCGGGCGGGGCTCAAAGAAGCTTGTAACTCGACTCGGGCGGCGCCGGATTCAACCTCGAAAACTTCGATGTAAGCTCGATGACCTTGCGCACGGACCAGCAGACGATGCGATCCAGGGCGCAAGCGATCACCTGCTGCCGTCGGCCGGCCGTCGACCCAAACTTTGGCGTCAGCGGGACGCATTCGAATCACCGCGCCTACAGCGGGCTTCAAGCTCGCTTTGCGAGCGACCACTAGATCAGCGAGGTTGCCCGATAATCCATGTTGTCTGGGCTGAAGACGCGGCATCACTCGCAACAGCTCATCGATGGTCCGGTCGCGCGTCAAAAGGTCCTGCTCCGCTTCAGCAATTTCGATCAGCAAGATGTTCACATCACGCCAGACCTCGCGAGCGTCAGGCGTCAGCGGTAACGCGCCGAGGTCCTGAATGACCTGACGAAGCGCCATCCGGGCAGCTTCTAAGTCTAACTCTTCATGAGCGCTTCGAGCCTGGTCCACTCTTTTGAGCAAGGCGCGACGGTCAATCTCGGGCCCCGTCACCAGCTGGGCGTCTTCTTCGCCTTCAACCAGCAGCCGGTTGTTCCTTTTGACCAATGCTTTGAGCTTTCCTTGCAAATCAAAGAGCAAGGAGGGGGGCACGCGTCGGCCTACGGCGCGCGGCCGAGCCAAATAAAACACGCTGCTCTCATCGACTGCTTCGGCCAATGAAGAGCATAAAACTAGCGCCAAGCACCACGTACGCAAGACATCACCCCGCTTTAGCGCAGAACCAAAGCCCTGCACCTGCGGATAGTACGCCAAGACTGCGATTCATCCAATTCTTGTCCAGCGCTAGCCAAACTCCACCACCGACTAGCGCCACGCCCGCGCTGCAGCGCAAGATTCGCCGGCGAGATGAGGGCGGTTTGACCGACACCTTGGGGCGCTCGGCGGACTGTTGTTTGACCATCATTCCGTGCTTCGAGATGCCCTGGGCGCTTTTCCAGGTGACCTTGAGCTGGCGCTGCACCGCTCCATCGAGTTGACACGCAGGTCGCGAATCGTTGGACGTGCAATCGGCCGGCGGGCAATCCGCCGGCGGGTCTCCTGCCAGGCAACCCACCTGCAGGCTCATCAGGACAAAAAGACTACTTAGCATCCAGAACGATCAACGCTGCGCCGATCCCTGCGGTCGTCAAACCGACTCCGGTCGCGATCCAGCCGAAGTTGCCTTGTTCACGCTCCAGTGGGTTGCTGAGCGAACCCAAGCCAGCCATCGAGATCATGGTACCCACCGAAGCGGCGGTCCACGCATAGATCTT
>Ga0315320_10003354_pt1 | contig 13169 bp, 16 predicted proteins | sample M140m21515metaG_FD_203458 | JGI IMG/M metagenome (GOLD analysis project Ga0315320, IMG submission 203458) | Ammonia-oxidizing marine archaeal communities from Monterey Bay, California, United States - M1 40m 21515 | ecosystem: Environmental > Aquatic > Marine > Coastal | place: USA: California...
GAGAATCTTGCTCGGGCGTACCGCTCGGAAAGGACTTTCAGAATGCCTCAGAAACGTCACACAGTGGATCCGATCGTTGCCAAGCTTCGTAAATCCGATGTGGAACTTGGTAAGGGCAAGAAGGTGCCAGAAATTTGCAAGTTGCTGGAAGTCGCCGTACAGACGTATTATCTAAAAACTACTTTCGGTTTCTCAAAAAAAACGCTATTCACGCAGTTTTTAAGCACGCAACGGAACGTAGTGGAACGAAAAGGAACCTGAACGGGGTGCCAAGGGTGCCGACTATTCGTTGCGATGCGGGATCACGTTTCCGTTGCCTCTCTTTGAGGTGAAAAGTCCCACGGTCCGCCCGCTCCAGTTCTGCCTGCCGCAGTTGTTCATGGAGCCTAGCTAGCCGCTCGTTTTGCCGGTCCGTCAAACGCTGCTGGTGTTCCTGAACCTTTGCCTGGTCAACTGGTCGTCGCATTGGGTCAACCTTGGTTGCTGACATGGCTTTGCTCGGATTGAGCGATATTCTGGACGCATGCCAAACATTGAATTGGCATGGAATATTTCCTAGCGTCTACGCATCGTCTGGCGTTTAACACAAAATCAAGGCTCTTGAGGTCGCCAACGGCTTGCTGAGTCAATCAGGCGAGTCGTTGGGGATGGTGTGGGGCCCTACTGCTCTCCCAGCGGCATCAGCGAGTGGGGACCCCGTTCTCTACGTTGGCGATCTAAGCCGCGAATTGGCAGTCAGTGACAAAGTTTTGCGAATCTCTCTTGATACAGAGCCAGACGTAGCAAACGCCGTGAATGACATGGAAAACATTGTCAGTTATCACAGGTTCAATCTTGGTCTGTGGGGTGACGGCAATTCTTTGTCCAAGGTCGTTATCGTGTAACACGCTGCAATTGCAGAAGACTTTCTCGTCACTTCGTTCGAGTTGCGGTGGTTAAAGAAAGAACGCAACTCGGGCGAAGATTTTCACAACAAATACTCATTCAAAAAGATCAAAAAATGCATCATAAGAACATGTTTAACCCTGATTACCGTGCAGCCCTCGCAAGCCTTCGCAGCGGTTTCAAGGAAGGCTCAGCAGTAACAGTTGCAAGATTGCAACGCTACTTTGATTGTTCTGCAAAAGACGCACGACAGATCGTCAATCTCGGGCGAGTCCAAGGATACCTAACAGCGACTGAAAACAAGGCAGTCTTTGCGATGAATGACGGTGAGAGCATTGATTGTTTCAGGGCAATGAATGAAGCATCAACGATGATGATGCTGAACCACATCAACAAACGACATCAGCAAGAACTCAATAAGTAGCGAGCTGGAAATGAACACTCTGCCGAAACTCAATGACCAAATAGCGAATCGATTTAAGATCGCATGTATTAGGCACACACGTGACTACTCTTCTTACCAAGTAGCCGGTGACGATTTTGTTGTGGCTGGCTGGAGTCCGAAGGAAAGCGACATGGTGGCTGCACGGTTGTTTCAGGCAACTCACGGAGCAGGCGTCAAAGCGGTTGGGATCGCAAGGAATGCAAAGCATGTTGCCGCAAGGATCAAGTCAAGCAATCCAGACAACACCAAGGCTGCAAGAAAAACATCGCACATCTGTTTGACGGCATGCTGAGGGACGTTAGCGTCATCCCCTAAACGATATTCTGCCTGGGAGTTAGCCGGTGGTTTTCACCAAGCAAGCCCGCGTAACACCCGTGTGTTGCTCCTCCTAATCCGAGCGAGCAGCAGTGCTCCGATTTCCCCGGGCTGCACACACTGCTCGGCTTCGAGGGCGATTCGACGTTTGTACTCCGCGGTAAAGCGACGACGGGACGCTTTCTGGACAACTTCAGGATCTTTTTCTAGATTTTTTCCGGCCTTCTCGGTCATGGAAACTCTCCGTGCCCTCAATTCTCAAAACAACTTCAAAGTTGTCGCACGTATGTTGGCAAAGACGGGCTGACTCGGCGAGGGGAGTCCATTAAAGTTTCTCTCATCCCCGAGACGATTCTCTCAACCCGATCACCGGATAAACAGCCATGGCAACTCTGTGTTACAACTGCAAGAGTAAAGTCAAGTGGCATGTTAGAGACTCGACTGCCGAAACGGCGAAGGTGAAGCAAGCCCTCGACACTTTTCTGAGTGGCCTCGGCGGAGGTATCTCATTGCCTCCGGACCCACCGAATATCGCGTATTTTTGCACCGCCTGCTGGTCCAAGCGGATGGGTTTTTCAGAGGCCCAAGTTACGGGCGGAGAGGCGCCCCCGGCTCAGACTCTGGCCGCAGACGATGGAATGAAATGCAAGGGGGTCTCCTTTGCTTCAACCCATAAAGCCTATTTCCGAGACAATGGAGAATTCCACATTGCTCGTGTCGCCTTCGTTTATTGCCATGAGTTGGTGCACTGGTATTCGCATAACCACATTGGTTTTCAGAACATGGGAAAAGGTTACTGGGGCGTCAACTGGGACGAAATGACAACTGACTACATTTCTGCCAATATCTTTCCAAAGCTGAAACAGGATGCTAACTACACGGATCTTACATTTTACAACAATGACTTCGTGAAGCTCCCGGAGCTGATGTGTCGAGGTTTCGTCAACTGCATTGGCACCGTGGGGTTTCGGAAACAAAAATGGGAAGCAGCGGTAGAAAAGGTCAAGGCACTGAACAGCCCCGAAGCAAACGCGTTATTGAAATCCTTGACGGAAAACGACTACCCGGGGATGGCGAAAGTCTGGTTGAGCTGGTACTTCACGGCTTCAGAAAAGCTGAAACCCTTCCTGGAATGTTTTGAAGATCTCAAGACTATGATCCTGAGCAATCAAATTGCTACCAAGACGTTAGAAAACGAGACGGAGTTTCAAGCAGCGTGCGCATCCGGTCTCAAGCGTCCAACTTGGTAGTGCTATTGTTGCTGGCCCAGCGAGGCGCTTGGTCCCATAGTCGAGATTGCGAAAAACGCGTTGGCCGCTCACTGACTTTGCCGCGAGTAACGCTGCGCGATCCCTTTACGCTTGTGATTCAAGGTCGGCTGTCTCGTCCGCTCGATCAATCACTCTTTTCTCTGCGTCATCTTTAACCGCTTGCAGTTTTGAGTTGAGGTCTCGGATTTGTTTTCAGCGATCTGTAGCACGTCCTGAAAAAATCCCCTGAACACCTATTCGTGGATGTAGTTGTAAGCACTGGCAAGACAGTTGTCGCTGACCACTTGCCTCAGGGTCTCTGTAAGTGCGTGGCTGTCTTGCCTATTCCATATGTCTTGTCCGCTAGGAACTAAAAGCCCACCGATCTCAGACCGCTCACCTTCCTCGTAGCGTTCTGCCGTGATTTCATCGACCAGAGCCTTAATCGTGGCATGAGTCTCGTCGTCTAGGTGAGTCAGGGCGAAGCCTTCGTGGCCCAACTCTGCGTATTCAGCGGCGATCTGCTCTGCCGTGTTTCCGCGATATGTTTTCTCCGTCATCAAACGCCCATCCTCTCATGTGCTGGCAGACTGCCTTGATTCGTTTGACACTTATCGACTCCCGATAATTCGACGCCATCGTCCCATCATCGTGTCCCATGATAAGGTCAACAACAGGCTGCACGTTGTGAAGCGGGGCATCGCTGACGATTGTCTCGGTCATGTGGCGGAACGAGTAGAAGCCAACCCCCTTACGATTGCAGTCCGCCCTCTTACGCAACTTAAGAAACTCTTTGGTGAGGTTGTTATGTCCAGTGTCCTCATCGACCCACAAATTGCCTGCTGCCGTCTTGAATAGTGGTTCCTCGCCATCATGCTCACGCATCACCGCCATCAATGCGTCATGGGTTTCTTGCCCTTACCAAGTTCCACGTCGGCTTACGAGCTTGGCAACGATCTGATCCGCTGTGTGATATTTCTGAGGCATTCTGAAAGTCCTTTCCGGGTAGTTCGCCCGAGCAAGATTCCCTCACTCTCAATGTTTCAATTCTATGGGGGAGGTCACATACCTCGTTCGGGAAAACACTTCCAAGCTAGTTGAAGAGGATCCTTCGCCACCGTAGGATCTCGTTATGGCGGTTTGCATGAGGATTCAAATTCAATAAAAGCAGGACACAAATGCAGGGTAGAATTGCCGAATTAATTGCCGCGCCTTGGCCACGGAGCAGAGAAGCGGTCAGCAATATTTTCGGTCCAAAATTTCAAGACATGGACGGGTTTCGGAGCTTTCTTAGGGTCTATCTCCGTAGTGGCAGTGTTACAGCAACTCTGTCACAAGATTCAACTCAATGGACGGTGGAGTCATTCCAAGCACTCTACATTGCATGTTGGATACACCAACCTTTAGAAAAAGGAACCTTCATGATTAACCTTGGAACACTCAGCGCAGCGCATCAAGAGAATATCAGGGTTGCCCACAAAAAAGTATTAAGTTCAAGACCGAGTTCCCACTTGAGCGGAAGCGGTGCTTCAGCCTCAAAGGGTTGGAACTTTCTAAAGAACTATCATGAACTTCTCGTTCAAATGGAAGAGACGCGCGGAACTCCATTTCTCCTGCTTAAAGCAGAAGGACACACAACCGGCATCACGGGTATTGTGCCTCACATGAGAAGTTGGCTTAAGAAGTTGGCTACTGGTAAGGGAGAAACTGCTAATAAGCATCTGAAAAATTACGCGAATCTGAGCCCACAAGTTGCGGGTCGAGCTGCGGAAAATTACGGCAAGGGGTACGAAAAGCTTGTGAACTCGCTCGAGTTGCATGACAAACTCACAACAGTGCGTGAGCTAATGTATACACTGTTCAAAAAAGTAGGGTATCCGCCAAACACAGGGATGGGCTACCACTACTTTGATCGAGCTTCAAATGCGGAACTGGGGCAATTATTGAAAAAGTACATAGCAGCCGCGCGACAAGACGGCCAACTCCGCTCATTGAGCAACTGGAGTAGCAGAGTAGGAGCCGCCAAAACCGTCTCTCAAGTCCCCGTGGTGGGACACGCTTTGTCTGACGGTTCGTATATTACAGACAAAGCACTCAATGATTTGTCTTCTATGGCAACAGCGTTGGAACAGGATGGTGACGTGATCATGGACCGTGTGTATGAGGAGGTCCGGGTGAACCCGCTCGATTTGGAGGCAACGATCGAATTCTTCTACGCCCAGACGGATTATGGCATGCCTGACTACCTTGCAGAGTACACCTAGATCGACGACTGGGTGCGGCACCACACCCACGACATCGTGAGCGGTGAACGAGCACCCTACTTCTATCGCCAGGCATTCTCTTTCTCCAAAGCTTGCAGCTGCGTGGACATCTCAGGTTTCATGCCACCATACTTCTGCCGCCAGCGGTAATAAGTTTGTTCGGTGTTGTGTCCAAGTTTTGAAGGAGCATGACATTAAGTATGAGCAGGTTCTGGAGGAGCCTCAGCAGGTAAACGGCGTCCGTAGCGTCGGACGCAGTGGTAAATTTCAAAGCACGTGCTAATTCAATCACGCGAACCGGTACGCGAAAGACCCAACGCCGGGGCCAGCGACCCCCGCACCAAATACAACCATTTGCAACATTTGATGCACAGTGTTAGTGACCTCCCCCCATAGAATTGCACCATTGTGAGTGAGAGAATCTTGCTCGGGCTAACCGCCCGGAAAGGACTTTCAGCATGCCTCAGAAACGTCACACAGTGGATCCGATCGTTGCCAAGCTGCGTAAAGCCGATTTGAAAATGAGCAAAGCAAAGACACATTCCAGTGCTGCAAGTGCAGCGGCGTGTTTGATGTACATGATCGAATGATCGGGGAAGGTGTCAGTCCAAGCGGCACCCATTTTTTGGTTCGCTAGATAGTCCATGCCACGTCCAGCTTAGGGAGCGGCAAAGCCTCATTCGCCCAAACGTGGTCGATAACTTCGTCGTCGTGAGCGATGAGAGCGGCCCAGTGCGTCGGGTGCCAATCTTCTGGAAAATCGCCCATCGCGTGGTCGCAAGTAGTGTTCGTCAGCTAATTGGCATGCCTAAAACGAAACTCCGTCTTCAGTCTGGACTAACACTAGGTGGCTTTTGTAGCACATCGTGCTTCGGCTATGGACACGAACCTGCCACTCAACTTCTTTCTCAGCTAGAAGGTGCAAGTACTTCCGTGATTGGCTCGCATTCTGTTTAAGTAAACGACGAAACGCAGGCTCACTGGCTCCACCTTCCGGACCGCGCTGTGAATGCCCACCAATCCAACATTCCATGGGAGTTGCTGAGATGGACCAATCATAGGGACAAGTAATCACAGCAGGGGCACCACTCCCAAGCACGCTTGCCATGGCACCTAGAAAATCGACTGGAGAGGCAACGCAGTCCAGCATGTTCATGCTGGTGGCTGCTGCGAACGCACCGTCAGCGAAAGGAAGAGCCATGGCATCACAGGCCCAGAAATCAACGAGTTCAGCATTTGGTAGCGGTGCGTGGAATTCTCGACGATCATAAACCAATCCAACACGTCTGCGTGGGTACGAAACCGTTCCGGTACGTAGTAGCCGACTAGCTAGACGCAACATGGGGAAATTCAGATCCACACCAAGTGTGAGACTGCGGTATCTTTCGGCCAACGCAAATGTGCTGCGTCCAACAGAGCACCCGATATCAACCATCGGCCCACTTCGTTCTGCCAAACTGCAATGAGTATCTGCTAAATCCAATCCTTGATGCATCACGCGGACCATGGAACCGGGAATGGGGGGGCCGTCTTCTTTCTGGGGATCCAGGTCAGCATAATGATCCCATGTATAGGAACTCAAATGCTGTCTACAAATGTCAAAGGTGCTCCCCGCCCCCAGACAATCACCCAATAGACTTTCCAAATTCGGGGATAAATCGTCACGCAGAGCGATTTGAAATGCATTCTCGGAAAGATAGCTTCGAATATTGCGAATGATTAACGGCACACCATCGATCACCGGAAATTCCCGCTGACATGCACCGTGGGTGCAATGCAACACACCCTGTACTATTTGCGTACCTTCTTGCTGGGTGACGTCAGCAATCACCAGAGAGTTCAATTGACCACTGTCAGCCTTGCAAACCGGACAAACGGGCCGCAAAGTTTCAAAATGTTCGGTGCGCACTCGTAATCAACCCCCAATCATGACGGTCGGACAGCCAGGCGGCAGAATCTTACCTGCTGGCATAGGTATGGGCGCGACGCAACTGGAATGTAAGGTGGTGTCCCCGGCTCTTGCGGCGCCCATGTTTCCAATCATGACCGTGGTTGAAGCAACCTGAATCATACCGGGGCCTCCGGGGACACAGGATGGGAGCATGCAAGGGGCAGTCGTGTCGGTCATCCTCGCTGCGGGCGAGCCTCCGATCAATACATTTGCTTGCCCCTTGATGATTGCCACTGGAACGGGCGGGTGCGGAACCGGCGCGGGAACCGGGGCACCGGCGGTAGGCTGAGCACACAGCAACACGAGCTTGCGGTCTTGCAATGCCTTGAGGATTTGAGTCTGTCCAGGCGAAACGATCGCGGCGGCAAGTTGCTGCTCGGTCACCCGGCGTGGGAAAACGCTGCACACCGCGCCGTTGGGTGCAACCGTAGCGGTCGCGGGCATCGGCATTCGAGTAGCATCAAATTGCTTGACCAACGCTTGCTCGGCGGCATTGCCGATCTGCACGGGAACGAGTACCGCATTTTGCCGATTGGCCAACGACGATTGCAGCGTACCGTGCATTGCTTGTGTCGCCGCGTCGTTGCCGCGATAGAACATCACGAAGGCAAACTGGTTATTGGCCGACGCTGCTTGTATCGCTTGCTCGGCAGGGCTCCCCGCGCGAGCGGTTTGAGCCATCGCGAAGCAAGCGGTTACCAGAGTCATCGTCAATGCGATTGTCGTTTGATTGAAAATCCGTTTCATCGTAGTCATTCCTTTAGTAGATGGAAATTTGAGATTGAAGATTGTAGATTTGAAATTCGAGAGTGCGGATTGAAAAAAGACCAAAGCAGATTGGAGAGTGATGCTTTTCAATCTCCAATCTGCAATCATCCATCTTCAATCACTCGTGGTCGTGACCTTCGTGGTCATGGTCGTGCGCGATCGTTCCTCGGAACGATTTTCCGTTGATCGTCAGGACGAGTTTCGGATCGGCTCCTTCTTCATCGAGGTGTTCGCCGAGTTCGGCGTCGGTTGAAACAAAGCGTGACGACTTGCCTTGCGGATCGTTTGCATCAGGCGAAGCGGCCAGCTTGAATTGTTCTGGTTTACCATCATGTTTGACGTTGATCGTCACTTCGGTCGATTCGATCGGTACTTGTTCCGTCGCGGCGGCGTTGAGCACATAGATCGTGACCGAACCGGAGTCTTCGTCGTGAACGAGTTCGGCGTGGTACTCCTCGTTACCCAATTCAATCAATCCGCCGTGGTGCGGTCCTTCGGTGGGATGAGCGTGACCAGCGTGATCGTCATGGTCGTCATGCGTATCAACGGTGGCGGGCGGGGCATTCGTTTCAACGGTGGTGCCGGATTCTTTGCAGCCGACGAAGCCGAAGGTTGCCGATGCTAGAACGAGCGTGAAGAGTTTGCTTGAAAGTTTCATTGGTTTTTCCATTGGAGATTGTTGATGGAAGATTGGAGATTGAAATTTGGACTCTGTTTAGTGACTGTGTTTGACCTCGAAGCCGGTTTTCGCGAGCCACTGCTCCCAGGTCGTCGCGACTTCATGGGAACCCACTTCAATGTGCTTCCATTGCGGACAACGGAAACTCAAGTCGGCGTGGCCGGAATGTTGAGTGCTGTTCAATTCGCAGCCGAGTCCTTTTAACATTGCTGTCAGCTCTGCGAGTTGTTCTTGGTTTTCAAGGTGCAGTGTTTTCCACTCGGTGATGCGATAGTTGACCTCTTCGGCTTGGCCTGCCGCGTGGCTGTGTCCGGCATGATCGTGATCGTGTGCCGCGTGGTCGTGACCTTCATGCCCTGCGTGATCGTCGCCGCTGTGATCTGCCGCGTGACCGTGCAAGGTCTCGAAGCCCGCTTTCTTGAGCCACGATTCCCATTGGTGAGCCAGTTGGTCATTGGCGACTTCCATGCTTTTCCATTTCGGCGAGCGATAAACCACATCGGTGTGACCACCGTGGCTGTCGATCTTGGCTTCACAGCCAAGTTTTTGTACGGCAGCAAGGTGCTGCTGCGCCTTGGCGGAATCGTCGAAGTGCATCTCTTTCCACTGGGGCAAGCAGAATGCGATCGACTCTTCGGCACCGGCAACACTGCCAACCGATGCGAGTGCGACGAAGCACAGCATTTTTGAAATTTGTTTCCACATCAAACTTTCCTTTACGGGAAATGATCCGTTCGCTTCCTGTCTTAGGTCGCGGGTTCGGAAAGGGGCTGGGAGGTCTCCGTCGTCCGTGACGGAGAAGGGTTGATTCGTTGGTGAGATTCCTCGTCTTCGGATTCTTCAAACAGAGGAATGTCGGTTTTGGATTCGTTGACAACTCGCTCAGCCGATTTCAGTCCGATCAGCCAGAACAATGCTGGGTGAACAAAGAAGTCGAGGAGTGTTGAGCTAATCAGTCCGCCGAGGATCACGGTTGCGACTGGATACAGGATTTCTTTACCCGGTTCGCCTGCCGCCATGACCAGCGGGACCAAGCCGATGCCGGAAGTCAGTGCAGTCATCAGCACGGGGGCGAGACGTTCGAGTCCCGCGCGAACGATCATTTCTTTCGTCCAGTCTTCGCCTTCGTGCTGCACGAGATGTAGATAATGATTTAGCAACAGGATGCCGTTGCGCGATGCGATTCCCGCCAGCGAAATGAATCCAACCATGGCGGCGACCGTCAGCGTTTGGCCGGTGATGACCAACGCGGCCACCGAGCCGATAAACGCCATCGGTAGTGCCATCATCACTTGCAACGAGAGGTTGACGCTGCGGAACATCGTGTAGAGCACCAAGAACACGCCGACGAGCGAGACGGCAAATAGAACACCGATCACTCGCGAGGCCGATTGTTGGCTTTCAAACTGACCGCTGTATTGAACGAAGTAGCCCGGCGGCAGCGACTCGACGATGGGTTGGACCTTCGTTTGAATGTCTTGCACCACATCGACCACGCCGCGGTCGGATACGTTGCATTGCAACACGATCCGCCGCCGAACGTCTTCGCGGTTGATGGTGTTCGGGCCGCCGGACTCATAGATTTTGGCGACCGATTCCAATGGCAGCTTGCCGCCGTCGGCAAGATCAATCGTCAGGCGACGCAGTGTTTGCAGGTTCTCGCGGTAATCCTCATCCAGACGCAGCATTAAATCGAACGTGCGTTGGCCGATCAGGATTTCGGAAACCACTTGTCCGTTCAATGCCGTCTCGATGAACTCATTCACCTCCACCGCACTGAGTCCGTACAGCAGTAACTTGTCGCGATCAAGTTCGATTCGCATTTGCGGAATGATGACTTGCGGTTCCACCAATAAGTCGGTGACGCCTGGCACCGTGCCCATCGCTGCTTCCATTTCCCCTGCCTTGCGGCGGAGCAAGTCAAGGTCGTCACCGTAAATCTTGATGCCAATTTGAGCCTTCACGCCCGAGATCATGTGCGAGATCAAGTGGGCGATGGGTTGTTCCACAGCGGTGACGATGCCGGGAATGTCTGCCATTGCTTCGCGAATTTCTTCGAGCTGTTCTTCGCGCGAGCGCGGTGATTCGGGATCAAGTTCCAAAATCATCTCGCTCATGTTCACGCCCTCAGCGTGCTCATCTAGCTCCGCACGACCGGTTCGTCGAACGAAACCTTTGATGTCTTCGATCTGACGTAATCGAGTTTCAACGCGACCAGCGATGTCGTTGGAAGTCGCCAGCGAAGTTCCCGGCGGAAGCACGACGTTGAGTTGCACCGCGCCCTCGTTGAATGGCGGCAGGAAGTCGCGTTCCAGACTCACTAGGAACAGGCCAGCCAACGCGACCAAAACCGCGGTAACGGCGAGGTTCAGTCGCGGCACAGTCAGACTGAAGCGGATGACTTTGTCGCCGAACCATTTGATCGCTCGTAAGACGAAGCCGTCTTTCTCGTGTCCCTCGAGTTTCTGTTTGCCGAGCAACCAGTACGAAAGCACGGGTGTAACGGTCAAGGAGACCAGCAGCGACGACAGGATCGAAACGATGTAGGCGATGCCGAGCGGAGCGAACAGACGGCCTTCCATACCCGATAGTGCGAACAGTGGAAGGAACACAAGGATGACGATCATCGTGCCGAACACGATCGAATTGCGAATTTCGATACTGGCTCGAAACACGATTAACAGCGGATGCTTTGGGTTTTCGCTCGCCCGGTTTTCCTTCAATCGGCGATAGATGTTCTCCACATCGACGATCGCGTCATCGACCAGTTCACCGATTGCAACCGCCAAACCGCCCAAGGTCATGGTGTTGATCGACAACCCGAAAACAGAAAACACGATCGCGGTCATCACCAAAGAAAGCGGGATCGCCGTCAACGTGATGAATGTCGTGCGAACATTCATGAGAAACAGGAACAGAATGATGACGACCAGGATGCCACCATCGCGAAGCGCTTCGGCGACATTCTCAATGGCTCGGTCGATGAACGACTTCTGGGTGTAAAGCGGTTCGATACGGAGGTCACTCGGAAGCGAAGGGCGCAAGTCATCAATCGCCGCCATCACATCTTCGGTGACTCGCCGCGTGTCAGCGCCAGGTTGCTTGTTGATCGTGAGAATGACGGCAGGGCCACCTGAAAACTCACCTTCTTCGTTTCGTACCCAGGCTGAGCTATCGCCACGCTTTACCTGTGGGCCTTCGACGACACGGGCAATTTGAGCCAGCGCGATCGGACGTCCTTCTTTCATCGTGACGACGACCTTTTGCAGGTCTTCGATTTTCTGGACGCGACCTAATGCACGCACGAGCAACTCGTTCGGACCTTGCTCGTCCAGGTATCCGCCCGTCGCATTTTCATTGCTGTTCTGGACTGCTTGCTTGACTTCGTGCAGCGAGACGCCGAACCGCAGCATCGCATCGGGATCAACCAATACTTGAAACTGCTTGCGTCCGCCGCCCATCGTGAACACTTGCGAAACGCCGGGTATCGTGAGCAATCGTTGCCTGACCACCCAATCACCAAGCGTTCGCAGCTCAAGTGGTTCGGTCGCACCTTCGTCGCTCCACATTCCCAGCATCAGGATTTGACCCATGATCGAAGAGATCGGTGCGAGCGTAGGTTTAACGCCCTGCGGCATCCGCTCTTGAACGAGTTGCAGTCGTTCGTTGACGATTTGCCGGTCGTTGTAGATGTCCGTATTCCAATCGAACTCGACATAGATGACCGAGATGCCAACGCCGGAGGAGCTACGAACCGCTTGCACGCCGTTCGCTCCGTTGACCGCGGTTTCGATCGGAAACGTAATCAGCGTTTCAACTTCTTCCGGTGCCAACCCCGGTGCTTCGGTCATGATGACAACACGCGGCCGGTTCAGGTCCGGGAAAACGTCAATCGGAGCCTGCATCGCCTGCCAAGTTCCGTAACCAACCAGGAACAGGGCAACGGCGATCACAAGCAAACGCTGCTTCAGCGCAAATCGAATGATTGAATTAAGCATGTTGTGGCTCCTTAGTGGTTATGTCCCGCGTGTGGATCAACTCCACCGCCAGACTTGTTTTTGAGAGCCATTTGCATTTGATGAGCACCACGCATGGCGATGACGTCACCGGGGAACAACGAACCGTCGTTGTCGATCACGGCGGAATACTGATCGCGGTACTTCACATGAACCGGCACGCGATCGAAGTGACTGCCGTTCTGCTGGAAAACGAATGTTTCCGCTCCTTCGCTCGCCACCGCCTCGACGGGAACCACGATTTGCTCCGGCATTTCTTCGACCGGCACTCGCAACTGCATCCGCTGACCAGGGATGTATCGCCATTCGACATAGCGGTTGCCGTCGCTACGACGATCCTTCGCAACTTCGTTTGGAAGCCGAACGTAAAAGTTCAATGTGCGCGACGTTGCATCGACTTGGTTGGCCAGATACGCGATTTCCAAGCCTTCGATCACGCGGGATTCGGAACCTGGTTGTTCTATGATCGCATCGACCGTCCAACCGTTCTGTGAGGCACCTCGAAGCTGCCGAATATCTTGCTCAAACGCGAGACCTTCGATAAACAACTCGTCATAGTCGGTCAGGATGCAGAGCGTTTCGCCCGCGTTGACGGA
>Ga0315320_10003356_pt1 | contig 13167 bp, 8 predicted proteins | sample M140m21515metaG_FD_203458 | JGI IMG/M metagenome (GOLD analysis project Ga0315320, IMG submission 203458) | Ammonia-oxidizing marine archaeal communities from Monterey Bay, California, United States - M1 40m 21515 | ecosystem: Environmental > Aquatic > Marine > Coastal | place: USA: California...
GACATCGAGAAAAGGCCCGTGGTCCGAGTAGATCCACCGCTCCTGACCTCCAAAGAAAGCAGAACGTCCCGCAGCACGACCAGTTTGAAAGATCTGGGTAAAGAGAGCCCGAGCCTCGGCTGAGTGCACCAGGGAGTTTCCTTCGACGTTCAGCTTCGCCCCTTTCCCCCCGATCATGTCCAGGGCGACGACGCGATCACAATGCCAATCAGGGTCCGGGTTCTCTACGAACCAACGAGACCCTACCGCGTACGGTAGGCCATCAATTCCACCGAGATCTTCGCCATCAAAGAAGGCGAGGATGACATCACCATCGGGTGGCTCTTCCCCGAACGCCCGCGCCAACTCGAGCATGCAGGCTGTGCCGCTGCCTCCGTCATTCGCCGCGGGGATGGGCGCAGCCACAAGTCGAGGATCGTCCTCATTATCAGCTTGCCAGCGCGCGTCGTAGTGGCTCCCAAGCAGCGTGGTGGGAGACTCTCCGCCGGCGGTCACACCACGGGTGCCCTCAATTCGGATGAGGACATTGGTAAGGCGCACCTCCTCACCCCGGAACGACTGGAGCCAAGTCTGGCGTGCGGGGGCTCCGATGTGTGACGTACGAGCCGCAAGCTCTGCGAGTCGATCTTCGAACATCTTCGCGCAGGCCACATGCCCAGGGGTGCCCGGCGCGCGCACTCCAAGCCCGACCTGGTCGATCAGGTGTTGCCATGCTGCGGCTGCGTCAAACACGGGCCCGTTCAACGACGCTCCTGCATATCCTTCATCTGCTTTTCGAGCTCATCTAGCTGCTCTTGAAGCTTTTTCAGCTGGGCGGTCATTTCGCCGTTCGTCTCTGGGTCGGGGTCAGACTCCTTACGGGTCCTGATGGATTCGATCGCTCGAGTCATCGCATCGCGGAGCACCTCCACAGTGCACGCACTTCGCGCCGACTGGAGCGCGGTGACAGACCTCTTGTCCCCGATGGAGCCCAGGACACCCACCGCAGTCTGCACTCCACGAAGGTGCAGGTCGTCCAAGCTCCGTTCTGCATCACGGGCCACGACCGCACGAGCCGCGTCCCGTTTCTTCCCGACGGGCTCTCGATTCGCGATCCGCGCAGAGGCGCGCAGCGCCGCGGAGCGAGTCCTATGGGCTGCCGATGGATCTCGCAACGCCTCCAGGCGGTCTAGATCCTTGCGCTCGCCATCGCTTCCAAGCAGGTCGATCGCTCCACGCCAACGCTCATCGAGGTGGCCCCCGGGCTTGCCGAGATCCGCCCGGGCTCGGATCAAGCCATCGGTCTTCGAGACCTTGCCCAGTGAGCGCAGAGCCCTGGTTGTCACGACCACGTTTCCACCACGCTGATGGAGCGTTTTGAGAGCAGCGATCACTGGCTCGCTGTGCTCTTGGTTCCCAAGTCGCTCGGCCAGCTTGTGCTGGAGACGAGTGTCCTGCTCGATCCCCGGCACCCCTCCTGAATTGAAGCCGCCGAGGCGCCCAAGAGCATCGACGAGCGTCTGCGCAGAGACCTCGTCCTTCCAAGAACCGAGGGCCTCCACAGCGAGGCGACGCCATGTGGGGTGGGCTTCCCCATCCATCAGAACGCCGGTGACCGCGGCCCGTAAGACGGGGCCGGGCGGCTTCTCCCGACCGCCCACCGCCGCCCATGCCAGACGCTTCGCGTATGGGCTGGTGGCCCCGGTCAACGTCGCCGCCCACTCATCGTCTGTCTGCTCCTGCTCCACCTTGGCCATGAGACCCCCGTCCGGATCGACCCCAATCCACTTCGGAGCCTCCGGCAAGGACAAGACGAGCGAGGCGGTCGCGCCTTCCAACCACACCCGACGGCGCTCGACCCCCGACGTCGTGCCGATTTCCAGGTCGACCGGAAGAACAAACAGGGGCACGTTCCCGCTGACCTCCTGGGTCTGAGCAAGGTCGATTCTCACGACACGCTGCTCGGCGTCCCAGGCGTGCTTCACCGACAGCACAGGGTGACCGGCGAGGTACGCCCACTGCTGGAAGTACCAGGAAAGGTCGAGCCCAAGGGTGTCCTCAAAGCTGCGTTGCAGGTCGCGCGTAGTGACCATCGCATGCTGGTTTTCCGCGACATACGCGCGGAAGGCCCGTCCAAAGTCTTCTTCGCCGACCATCGCGCGCAGGCCGTTCATTACGGCGCTGCCCTTCGTGTAGACGTTGGAGTTTTTGCGGGAGCCCTCACGCGTGAAGAAGTCCACGACCATCGGACGGGGCGAGCGCTCATCCGCAGAGACCACGCGAGCGACACGGCCGAACACCTTGTCCGCCCACTCCTCTGGACCATGAGCATGGCGCCACCACCAGCCTTCAAGGAACGTGGTGATTCCCTCGTTGAGCCACATGTGGCTCCAATCGCGGGTGGTGAGCTGGTCTCCAAACCACTGGTGGGCCAGCTCATGGGCAACCACCGACTCTGTCCACTGAGAGTGGGCCGCGAGCTCAGCTGGAAAGAGCGTATTACGCTCCATGACCGTAGCGGTCGTATTCTCCATGCCGGTGTAGAGAAAACGTTGGACGAACACGTGGCTGTATCCCGGGTAGGGGTACTCCACCCCCGTGACCTCTGACATGAAGTCCAACATCTCCGTGGTTCGCCCCACCGCTCGCCTCCCGGTCGCGTCATCGACATCCGGTGGGAGGTAGGCGAGGACCGGACGGTTTCGCCATCGTTCCGAAAGCACCCGGTACTCCGCGGCAGCGAACATCACGAGATAGCTGACGAGGTCCTGTTCGCTCAGCGCGTAGGTCCAGGTCGTCCAGCCAGGCTTCGCTGTCGCCGCGGCTTTGCTCATCAACCGACCGTTACTGACCGCGGTGAAACGAGACGGCACGGTGAAGGTGCCGCTGTAGGTGAACCGATCGTCTGGTTCATCCCACGTCGGGAACCAGTGTCGGTTGTCGGAGTCCTCCCCCTGCGACCAAACCTCGTTGTAGGTATCGGGTGAGTTCGCCCCGGGAGCCCGAAAGTGCAGTCCGAGCTGCGGCGTAGCCGAATAGGAGATCACGACCGTATGTGTCGCTCCCGCGACGCTGGGAGAAGGTAAAGCGACGATGAGTTGGGTCGGCACCGTCCGAAACGTCGTCTCTTGACCATCAAGAACCACGGAGCTGACATTCAAGGCGACGGCGTGCAGTCGGAATTCCATCAGGCCCGAACGGAGCGGGGACAGCGTATGGGTTGCCGTGCCCCGCACTGACCGACCTTTGATGTCCACTTCGAGGTCGAGGGCGAGGTTTTGGATATCTACGGTGCGATCGCTCGCCCTGACCCCACGCCCGTCCGATTGAAGCGACGCAGCTTTATCCTCAGCGAGAGCCCCGGTGGGGAGGAGGAAGGCGGCGAGAAGAAGCAGGAAACAGCGTGGCATGGGCGACTCCGAGCGGCGGAGCCTATCATCGCGAGCGCTCTCCCCCTCCTCTCGGACCGCCCAACTTCTCCCCCGTCTTGCATCTCTCAAGGGAGAGTCAAGCATGCCGCACGGGGGAGGGGGGTCAACACGAACCGGCAGCCACGCTGTGTACGTCCAAAGGGGCTCAACAGCCTCGGGCGGCCGTGTCGCCACAGAGCTTCTGGGGCGGACGGGAGACCAACGTGGTGGCTGCTCATCCCCTATCGCTCTATGCTGCGCCCCGGCTGTCGAAGGAGCTGGTTTGAAGGTCTCGATTGTGGTCCCGCCATTTGATTACGGCCGCATGCTGTACGGCATGATGCGGCGTCGGTCTTTTCACAACGCCGTGCCTCTGGGTGCTATCTCCGTGGCCGCTTGTCTCAGGGAAGCTGGCCATGAAGTGCAGGTGGTCGATGCCCCTGCCTTAGACATGGATGTGAGCGGGATCGTCGAGTATCTGAGGCGCTTCGGCGCCGAGGCGATCGGCCTCTCCACGACGTCGATCCTCTGGCCGTCTTGTTCGGAGATCGCGACCCGTCTGAAAAAGACCTTCGACGTTCCGATCTTCGTGGGCGGCCCCCACGCGAGCCTCTTCCCTGAGCATGTCCTTGAAAACCCCGACGTCGACATCGCCTGTGTCGGTGAAGGAGAGGAGACCTCCGTCGAGCTCATCGGGCGCCTCGCCGCCGGTCAGGACATGGATGGTGTTGCTGGAACGGTCTGGCGTCAGGGCGAAGCCATCAGGCACAACGCAGACCGGATCCCCCAACGAGAGCTCGACGACATGCCTCTGCCGGCATACGACCTCCTCGATGTGTCTCGGTACTCGGCTCCTCCGATGAGGGTCGTCCAGACCCCGGCCGTGTATATGGAGATGTTTCGTGGGTGCGCCTACGCCAAATGCACCTACTGCACCTCCGCGTTGGGGCTCAAGAACCGCTACCGGCGGCACAGCCCAGAGATGGCTGCTCAGAAGGTCGCGGCCGTCAATCAGCGCTTCGGGGCAAAGGAAGTCGCTTTCGTCGATGACGACTTCGTCGTCGGCAAAGATTGGATTTACGACTTTTGCGGAGAGCTACGCAAGCGCGGGAACCCCATCACGTGGTCTTGCTACGTGCGTGCATCCCAGGTCGATGAAGGAATCTTCAACGCGATGGCTGCTGCCGGTTGCCATCAGGTCCTTGTGGGCATGGAGGTCCTCGACAACGACATGCTCCGCGAGCTGAACAAAGACCTGACGGTAGCCTCAGCCGGCGCCGCGGTCCGCGCGGCGCACAAGGCCGGCATTGATGTCATCGGCCTCTTCATGGTGGGCGTACCCGGAACGACTCCCGAGAGCGTCTCCAATACGGTGAAGAACGCTCTCGCCCACGAACTCGACGTCGCGGTGTTCTCTCTCTACCGGCCACCTCCGGGGTCTCCCGCCTGGGAAGAGCTCGGATGGACTCCTGACGACTACATCGACTGTTTCAAGCTGCAGAAGCAGGCGGTCTTCGTCCCTGAAGGCTGGCGAGACAAGGAGGACGTCGAGCGAACGTTCCGGGAGGCGTACCGCGGCTTCTACCTCAATGCAGGCTTCATCAAACACACCGCGAAGCGCATGTTCGCGGACCCCGTGAAAGCAAAGAACGTAATGAAGGCGGCCTTCACGCTGGCCGACCAGTTCCGGCCCGAGTCCCTCAACCCAGCGGCGAAGGCGCTCGCACGGCGTATTGCTCCTGGCCGACGACGCCCCGCTGGAGACAGCTAGAGGCCTTCGCGGCCTCTGGAGACTCATCGTGCGCGTCGCCTTTCTTCAGAAAGACCCCTTACCCGACCCCTTCGTCGCCGTCGTCGCGGCCGCGGCGGTGTTCCGCGGCCATCAAGCCCGTGTCTTTCTCCCAGGCGCCGAGCGGAACTTGGAAGAGACCGTGCGGCGCTTCGCTCCCGGAGCGCTGGTCTTTCATGTCGCGGCAGGGTTCGAAGAATGGGCCGAGGCCACCGGCGCGAAGCTGAGCCGCGCCCTCGGCGGCCCCCCCGTGTGCTTCATCGGAGATTTCCCGGCGGATCACCCTGAGCTTGCCTTGCGCGATGGAGTGGACTTCGTCCTCACGGGCGACCCAGACGAGACCATTCCCGAGTTGCTGTGGCGTATCAGTCTAGAAAAGACCCTCGCGGGGACCATGGGCACCGCGTGTGCAGGACCTGACGGCGAGCTGCTGTTGGGTCCGGCGAGGGAGCCAATCACAGACCTCGACGAGACCGCCGCCGGTGACTTCGAGGTCTACCGCCGGTACGGGTTCGTCCAGGGACAAAGCACGGCGCCCATTCTCGTCGGCCGCGGAACCATCGAGAACGTGCACGCTGGCTTCCAAATCGGGCACGCAGAGCTCACCCGGCGCTTTCGCCCTGCACGACGGCACTCGGTGCAAGGCGCAATCTCCCGCGTACAGATGATGAAGCAGCGGCGCCCGTACAAGCGCTTCGGGTTCCGGGATGACTCCTTTGCGACAGACTCTGACTGGCTCGCTGCGTTTCTGGACCGGTACCGAGTTGAGGTCGAGCTCCCCTTTGGCTGCATGGCGCGTCCCGACCAGCTCCCACCGAAAGTCATCGACGAGCTCGCAGCCGCCGGCTGTGACTGCGTGCGGCTTGGTATCGAGTCTGGAGACGAGGCTTTGCGTCAGAGGGTCGCCGGCACCTTCATCCCGGATAGCCAGGTCGAGGCCGTCGTTGCTCAACTGCGCGAACGAAACATCCGCGTTCACACCACCAGCTTTCTGGGACTCCCTGGGGAATCCGTCGAGTCGGCGACGCGCACCGTGGATCTGATCGCCCGGCTCCGCCCTGATCACGCCTTCTGTTTCACTGTTTGGGAGGCAGAAGCCGTCTACTCAACCCCCGAAAAACAACGGCTCGCATGGCTCGTGCCGTACGTTGCCCGCGCTCCTTTCCTCCGCAAGGCGATCATGTCAGCCATGACGAAGCCTGCTGATGGGATCTACAAACGCCTTTTTCAGCTACAGCACGACCTGGGCTTCGTGCACAGTGGAGAGCTCAGGCCATGGGATATGGCTCGGATGGTGGCGGGAATGAGTAGAGACCGGGCCCAGATATGATTTTTGTCCGCTTTTCAAAAGCTCGTGGCGAATCCTTGACTTGCAAAGACCGATCAAGCGCATACATTCACGCGGCAACTCTCTCGGAGAACCGATGACCGACTTCAAGCTTCTCGTCCGCCCCAACCTGCTCCTCGTCCTCGGCCTCTCGGCCCTGGTGGCCGGCTGCCCCACTGGAGGCACTGGCGACGATGACGACGACGACGGAGTTTCCATTCTCGGAGGTGGGACCCACGACATCTCTGAGCTCGTCATGGAAGTCATGGCAGATGACGGTGATGGCCTCAACGTTCCCCGCGACCTGGAATTCCATCCTGACCGGCGTGACGAACTTTGGATCGTGAACCGCGACGACAACAGCACCACGATCCTTCTGGACGCAGGGACGGGCGACCAGGATTCGCTCTACCGAGGAAACACCGGCGGCTCCTCTCACTTCCTCGCACAGCCGTCGGCCCTCGCCTTCGCTGAGGATGGCACCTGGGCTTCCATCCATGAGACGGATGACCTGACCCAGGGCCCTGGCGGCACCCCCGAGGACTTCATGGGGCCGACCCTGTGGACGGATGATCTAGACATCTACGATGGTGGCCACAGTGGGCACCTCGACATGCTGCACAACAGTCCTAACGGCATGGGGATCGCGTGGGAAGAGGACCGGACCTTCTGGGTGTTCGACGGCTACCACGACAGCCTCACTCGCTACTACTTCAACGACGACCATGGACCCGGAGGAGCAGACCACTCCGACGGTGAGATCGAGCGTCACGTCGAAGGTGAAATGCGTTGGCGTGAGGACGTCCCATCCCACCTCGTCTACGACCACGATGAGGATTACGTGTACGTGGCCGACACGGGCAACAACCGCATCGCGGTACACGACGCACGGAGTGGAAACGAAGGCTCGAACATCAGCCCCAACTACGACGGCATCAGCCGCCAGGTGGAATACACGGGCGGTGACTGTTGGACCCTCGTAGACGGTGAAGCGACTGAGAGCATGGGTAGGCCCTCGGGCATGGCGTTGTGGAACGACATGATCTTCACCACAGACAACCGAAGCGGTCGCATCTTCGCCTTCGACAAAGACGGCAACCTGCTCGACTACGTCGACACGGGAATGGATGAGGGTGCTCTCATGGGCATCGAGTTCGACGATGACGGAAACCTGTGGATGGTGGATGCTGTGAACGACGAGGTCGTGCGCATCAGCACCCCTTAGTTCCTAAGCAGTACTTTGCGAGAGCCCGGCGAGACCAAGTCTCGCCGGGCTCTGCTTCTTGGCGCTGTCGCTCACCCACCGAACCACCCAGCCGTGACGACCCGCCTCTGTCAGTCCGAGAGGCTTGAGGGCTCAACGGCCGCCATCGAGGGAGTGCTCCTCGTCGAGGAAGTCACCGAAGACCATGGAGGCCTCTCCACCCTCAAACTCGCCCCCCCTGGAAAAGCCCTCCTGAAGTCGATGATTCCCTGGTTGTCGCCCTGGCCCCCACCGAACCCACAGCTCGCTTCACCGAGTTTCCAGGCGATCATTTCGTCGGCATAGACACTCCCGCTGCGCATCTACGCGCGAGATCGTTACCATGCGGCCATGGCGGGCGGTTTACTCAGCCGCTGGCGCGGCTCTCGAAGGCGTCAGCTCCACGCGTTCCCTATCGGCCCGGAGGGCGAGCTCCCCTGGCATGGGACGAAGGCCCAGGTGCGCCAAATCCTGGTCACCCAGAAGGCCGCTTCTCATAATGTCGGTGGCGCGCCGAGCGCACGTATGCGCTGGCCTGACCGCACCTTGCGGGCGACCCTCGAGTTCGCTGACGGGGTCTGCCTCGGCCCTCAGGTGTTCCTGTCCGCACTCCCTGGATGCGACTATCTGAGACGAGATGGCGTGAAGACCCGTCTGGGGCCCCAGTTTCGAGCGGCCAATGTCCACTTCGAGCACTCGCAGCCGCGCGCAAACTGGAAATGGGTCCTCCATTGGCTAGGAAAGCCCGACGGGCGGTTTCCAGATGGCTCATGGCAATGGAAGTGGGAAGCCATGACCGCGCGCTATTACGAGCCGGACCCCGTCGAGCAAACCCCGGAGTGGATGCGCTTTGCAGCGACAGCGCGGGCAAGGCCCCTTGAAATCGTGAACCAAAGCTCTCTCGAACTCTACTCGCGGATCGCGCTGCGTCTCGACTTCCGACAAGGCACCTGGGTTATGGGCGAACGCCCCGACATGGTCGGGGTCCCCACACGACTTCACTGGGACACGCCTGCGAACGAGGTCTTGCTCATCACAGCGACCGCAGACGGGGTCGAGACGAGCGCGGAGATTCCGCGACGAGCCCGAAGGGTAGTCCTCACCAATACCGTGGGCGGGGGGCTTCGGATCGTGGTCTGAATCGGTGAGGGCACCACCCTCTTCGGAGTCAGCCCTTCAAGGGGCTGAAGCTCACCGTCAATTCGACTCTGAGACTGTAGTCCTTTTTGTCCCTGCGACTCTTCTTCAGCTCGCGCTCAGGAAGCTCAAACCCCTCAAATGCCCCATTGATCAGCGTCGAGAGTTCCTCGTCATTCATGGAGTCTTCGACCACCTCGAGGGTCATCGTGCCCTCCTCGTCGATGAGGAAGTTGAGCTTCACCGCCCCCGCAGACATCGGGTTCGACGCCAGAGCTCGTCCATAGAAGTAGCGGAGTCGGCTGATTCGCTCCCGCAAGAGACGACGGGCCCAGGCGACCTCGTATTCAGGCTCTCCCTCATGCGTCTCATCCGGATTGACGACCTGGTTCCCCTCTTTATCCAGCTTCGGGTTGCCCTCCTTGTCCGTCGCGAACTCAGGTCCTTTATTCACCCACGAAACCGTCGGCTCCCCGACCATCACCACCGTCGCCTTGGGAATCACGATCTGTGGCTGCCCCTGCTCTTTCCCTTCCTTGACCAAGCGCTTCTTGTCGAGCCAGCCGACGATCTTACCGCCAGCCCAGAGGTGCTCCACCCGCAGCCATGGACCATCCGTCTGCCCAACCGACACCCGCGCACCCGGGGTCAGAGTCGCAAAGCGGTCTCCCTTGGGTTCCAGCGCAAGCGGCGCGTCTTTGCTTGCGATCTCTCGAGGCAACGGAGAAGCCGGTCCCCTTACGCTGTATCCCGCGACGTCATCCCAGCCGTGCCAGTCGGCCCGCTCCTCCGTCGACGACTCGTCGATGCTCCCGTCCTCTGAGAGCGCCTTCAGCGTCTCCCGCCTCCAATCGAGGTCCTCTACTCGGCCATGCAGCCACACCGTCGGTCCCACGATCCACACCGAGTCTCCCTGGTCCTTCGTGGGGTCACCGACTCGATAGCGAAGCGCGCCGATCGCTGGATCCTCCAGAACATCGGCGAGACCAAAGAGCGGGGCTGAGAGAGTTGCACGGGTACCAGACTTGCCTGTCAACGACACCGCAGAAGGAGGCAATGCGTAGGGAGCGTCTGGCCACTTACCACCTGGGTGGACCTCATCCGGATCCAGTTCGGGCCAGCTCTCGGCGGGGAGCATCTCTCCCTCCCCAACGATGAAGCGGACTTGAATCCTGCCCCCCACAGTCCGAACGATATGACCCGAGCCGACTGGCTTCTCGATGAGCACGCCGGTGCCCGCGAGTGCTAAGCCCCAGGACTGCTCATCTTCCCGCAACCGGAGCGGGATATCTTCGGCCAGGACATACAGGAGGTCGTTGTTGTCGACATCCATCTCTCCACGAAAGCCGCCGGAATTGACGAGGATTCGGGTTCGACCCTCGAACCGCTCCAACACACCGAAGCACTGACGCGCATCGAGGAAGCCCTGCCCCGCAGCCCCGTCACCCACGACCGTGGCGGGGCTCATCGACGTGTTGTCTTTGGCGATACAGATCGAAGCGGCCGAGGCGATGGCTGGAGCCATGGCGAGGCCGAGGGGAAAGAAGAAGACGGAGACGAGCAGATGCAGTCGAGACATGGTCAGCAGTCTACGCAAGTGAACCGCCGACGCACTCCCCTAGGGGGACTCTGGGGGACCAGAGGACCACAATCAGAGGAACTTCAACCCCAGCCTGAGTTCAACTTCGAACCCCGCGCGTTCCATCGCTTTGGGGACAATCCGAGGTCCCGAGGCGATCCCAACCTGGAACGCCGCCTTTGTCTTCGGAAGCCGAAAACGCAGGCCCAGATCAGGGGCGATCAGCACGCTGCCCACATTGCTGGCCCCCTTCAGGAACCGCCAACCAACACCCGCTCGCAGACGGGCATACAGCCGAATAAGCGGCGTAGGCGAGATCAGACCGATAGCAACGGTCGTGTCGATGTCCAGCGGAACGCCAATGAGAGGGAGCACGGGCACTCGAAGGTCAGCCCCCACCGCGAGCGTCAAAGGCCCCATATCCCCGCCCAGCTCCAACGAGGGCCCCCAACGAAACGCAGTCGATAGCTCCGAATCACCTGCAAGCGAAAACTGCACCCCCGCTCCTCCCCCCACGAAGATGTAGGGCCCCCCCAACATGCTCGGATTCGCCTCAGCTGACCCTGGGAATGCGAGGAGAAAGAGGAGGCATAGGGTCGTCAGCGATTTCATCATGAGTTCCTTGAGCCGTTCTTGTCGTTGGGTCTGACCACGTCATGGTCCAACAGGACGGGAGTTACCTCCACTCGGTCAGACAGGAGGTAGCGTGGCGCTCGAATCCCGAGTTTCCGAGCGTCACGAGTCCGCGCGATCGTCCTCATCCATGCCCGCCGGCGGGGATGGCGCTCACCGAGGTCCACGGCGATCGGCTTTGTATGTTCGATACCGTCGACATCCGTAATGAGCAGGACCCTCGGCCTGAGCAGCGGGGTCGCCCCAGTTCCTGGTCCGATCACGATCGCCCACTCGCCGCTATCAAGCTCCACCAGAGACCCAGGCGGGTACCGACCCACGAGTCGTACGAGTCCTCGACAGAAGACCGGGTCCAGTTCGCGACCCGACTGGCGCAGCATCAACTTCACGGCCTGGTCTGGCGGATAACCCTCGCGGTGCGGTCTATCAGAGCACAGCGCGTCGAACACGTCGGCCACTGCGATGATCCTCGAGAACGGATGCCGAGCTTCATGGCTCGCGAACGGGTAGCCCCCGGAACCATCCCAATGCACGTGATGTTCAGCACACACGATCGCGCGCTCCACGGACGGCGCGCCGAAGCCGTAGTGGACCAGGAGATGCTTCAGGCCACGCAGGGGGTGCTCTTCCACAAGCGCCCGCTCGTTATGCATCAGCTTCCGTTTTTGCCGGAACAAGTCGACGGGCAAGGTCGACTCTCCGAGGTTGTGATTCAGCGCTGCCACCCCTAGCCGCATCATGTCCTTTCGGCCCAGATCCATGGAGCGGCCCATGGCCACCGCGTAGATGGTCACCATGAGCGTATGAGCCCCCGGAGGCATCATCGGGTCCCGAATGGCCGTAATGGATAACAACGCTTCAGGGTCATCCTCGGCCAACTGCACAAGCGTCCGAACAAGGGAGCGCTGCCGACGTCGCAGATACAGGTCGAGGTTCGCCAACTCCATTCGAGACAGAGTCTCAAGACCGTCGTAGAGCAGACGCAACGTCCGGTGCTGGGAACCGAGCCGAGCCTCCTCAGCCTGGGCAAGCGGAATGAGCTTGATGCCTGACAGATCGCGACCAGCGTTCCGACGCTCTTCGTCGGACATGGTGCGACGGGAGACACGAAGGAGCTTCGCAAGCTCGATGATGCCCCGGAGCCCCGCCTCCTTTTCCAGAATGATCCCTCGACCCTCGAGATCCTCCAACCCCTCCGCCAGAAGACGCACGGCGCTGTAGGCCAGACGAGTCGACCGGACCCAGACGCCGTTGACGAAGGCATGCCCCTCCGCGAAGACAATGGCGAGGTCTCCTTCCTGCTCGTGCAGAGCGTCAAGTTCCGCCGCGATCCCCTCCAGCACCTTTCGAACAGCGTCGTTGCTTGAGTCGTGGACCATGAGGAGGCGAGTCAGAGCGTCCAACTTGATTAAGAAGCTGCGGGCGAGTCTCCCAATCCATCTGCGGCGGGCCCGGTCTGCGGCCCAATGCTCCCCAGTGGCAAGCACAAGCTCGGGCCTCGTCTCCTGACGAGGAACACGCGCACCAGGCTGGGTCTGGCGTGTCTCTCTTCGAAACGGGACCGTTGCCCCCGACGCCGTGACCCCAGGTCGGGTTTTTGAACGCCGGTACGGCTCCTCGTCGTTCACGACCGCCTCCCAAGGTGACGCAGCGCATCCTGACAAATGGCCCGACGGGTTCGGTTCAGGGAGTTCGAGCCCTTCTCCAGTGTGAGCTTTGCCTGGAGAGAGCCGACAGCGGCGATCCCCAGAGAAGAGGCGACGAGATCTGCGTGCGTCTCCTTTCCGCCAAAGATCGGCACCTTCCTGTTGAAGATACGCAGCAGCGCTTCGTATCCGAGGTCACCGCCAATGCGTCCCAGGGAGACACACACATCCCGCTTCAAGTCGGGCGGCATGAAGTCAAAGCCTTTCCCATCGATCTGCAATCGGAGGAATGTGTACGACTTTGGATGGGGGTGCCGGATAAAGACCTCCCTCGCCGCATCCCGCACACCTGGATGACGGTCCACAAGGCAACTCAGAAGTCCCTCCGCATCCGCGTCGGGCAGGTCATCCTGGTACCAACGCA
>Ga0315320_10003358_pt1 | contig 13157 bp, 12 predicted proteins | sample M140m21515metaG_FD_203458 | JGI IMG/M metagenome (GOLD analysis project Ga0315320, IMG submission 203458) | Ammonia-oxidizing marine archaeal communities from Monterey Bay, California, United States - M1 40m 21515 | ecosystem: Environmental > Aquatic > Marine > Coastal | place: USA: California...
TCGGCTTCGGCTTCGGCTTCGGCTTCGGCTTCGGCTTCGGCTTCGATCGTCTCTGTTTCGGCTTCGACTTCGGCTGAATTACCGCCTTCAGCCTCAACGTCGTCGGTAGCTGCTACTTCCGCACTGGGGCTGACGGCATCGACGCGGTCATCGTCGTTGATCTCGATGATCCGCAGCCGTGTGGTGGCATCAACAGTCGGCTCGTCGGCTGTGTCAAGAGGTTCCACTGTCCGACTCTCGACGGCGTCGGTACCGGAATTGTCTATCTCAGCGCCATCGGGGCGCGTCGAGTTGGCGATCATCACCGGGAGCGGGCCTGTGGTTGGCGTGAGATTGACGTACTCGTCGGGCTCGCCCAGCGGCTGCATCTCGGCAACAACGTCAACAGCAACGAGACGGGCACGCTCAAACGCCTGCGTCAAGCGATCGCGCCCGTGGATGAGCTGCTCGATCTGCTCGCGTGCAAGTTCGCGCCGGCGAGCAAGCTCACTAAGCACTCGCTCACGATACGCACGCGCCTCGTTGACCATTTCACGACCTTGCTGCTTGGCCATCGACAACTCTGACTCAGCATCAGCGCCTGCGTCTGCCCGGCGGCGCGACGCTTCAATGTCAGCTTCCTCACGCACCCGCGAAGCTTCGTCGCTTGCCTCGTGGAGAAGCTGCGAGGCAGCCTGTTCGGCTTTGTCGCGGATTTCGTTGGCGCTCTCACGAGCAGTCGTCAATACCCGAACTGCTTCCTCACCAAGCATCTGCGTCATCGTCACCTCATCAACGCTGCCGCCGCCGGCTTCAGCCTGTGCTGCATGCAATTCGCGTTCCAGGAAGCGCTCGCGTTCGCTCAGACGGCCGAACTCAGCAGCCACCATCCGAAGGAAGTCGCGGACTTCGGCCTGGTCATAACCGCGACGGCTCGTGTTGAAAGAAGCGTCGGCGATCGACGTAGGCGACGACGGGTCAGGACGGGAGAACGACATTGCCATTCCCCAACGGTACGCGCCCCGGCAACTGAGATGGTGGCAATGACCCGAAGCTCTCCCGGGTCAACGGTCAGTTGCTCAATTTGCGTCGATCGCCCCAATCGGCACAAGCGGATCGCCGCCGAGGGCTTCGAGCGCTGCGAGCGCCTCCTCTAGGCTCGCGACCGGGACGATTTCAACACGGCCATGGCCCGCATCGTCAAGCTTCTGGCGGAGCTCGTCCTGCCCCTCGGCCAGCTCTTGCTGAGACGCCGGGACCAGGAATACCTCGACGCCGTGTTGTAGCACAGCATTCGCCTTCTGAGACAGACCGCCGATGGGACCGATCGATCCGTCAAGCGAAATAGTGCCCGTAGCGGCGATGTTTACGCCACCCGTCAGTTCACCAGGCGTGAGCTCATCGATCAGTGCAAGAGTGAATGCCAGTCCAGCCGATGGCCCACCGATTCGCCCAGTGTCGATACTGACCTCAAACGGCAACGTGACCACTCGAGTATCGAACGGACGGAACCCAACGATGGTGCGGTCCGGATCGTCCGGCGATGCTGCGAGCTCGACCGTCACATCGAGGATGCCTTCGTCAGGTCGGCGGATCTTTAGCTCCACCACGTCACCCGGTACTTTGCCGTCTAGTACATCGGAAAGGTCTTCAACCGAATTGAGCACGACACCGTCTGCCTCGAGAATCGTGTCAGACGGGTCGATGGCAGCATCCGACGGGAAGAACTCCTTGCAGAGACCATCGTCGCCCAACGTTCGACACAGCACCTCCTGAACCACGACTTCACCGAGGCTGATCTCTGGCTCGTAGCCAGCCGTTGACAGCGCCACGAACTGCGCTTCTTGCGCAGCGGTGCGCATCTGCTGCAGCGCTGCAGCACGCCGCTGCGACGCGGTGCGTACGCCGTACTTGTCCTCCTCGGTGAGTAAGTCGATCGCCGGGTCCCCACGTCCTGCGAACCAGCTGAGGAGGGACTGCTCAGGTGCACTGACCGTGACGAAAAAAAAGTCTCCTTTAGGCGTAAACCGTGGGACATCGTCAGGCAGGTCACTGCCGAACAAAACACGATCGTTCACCGACTCAGCCGATGCCGGGACCTGGGCATACGGTGCTTCTTCAACTTCCGTCGTTCGGCGATTTTCTTTCTCAGCAACAACCGTCGCCGGAATGAGCGCTGAGGCACAAATGCCGAGCAGGACAACTAGTCCTAGAACGGCTGGGATCCACGCCCAGCGCGAGCCAGACACGATGGCGCCTGCAGTACCCGGTGGCGTGTCGGTTTGCGGAGTGTTGAGTACGGTGTTGTTTGTCGTGTCAGTCACTGATCTCACCACTCAGGCCGGTTGGATGGTCGTACTCTCTATCGCAGCGTTGATTGCTGCTGGGTGGCGCAAGACTGCCAGAGCGAAACCCCAAACACCACGCAGGGAGTCGGTTGTTCGCAGAAAATGGGAACCAATCGGGGTTGCTGAGACCACTGTGCCGTTGTACCGGAGACCCAACGTACTCCGCCGCGCCTGGGCAATCGTCGCGAGTTCCGGCATTGCACTCGTCCTCGGCGCCGTGCTCGCCATTGTCATTGCGTTCGGTGTTTCGTACGCAGTGATCACGCTGACCGACTTACTCAAGCAGTGACTATTCCCAATCGGCGAGCCGTCGCGATCGCTGGTCACACTGGCGACATGGTCACTGCTGCGGCCGGCCTAGCTGGCGACGCTGCTGTTCGGGCAACTGCTCTCGGCGCGCTCGAGCGGCTCGGCAAATTAAGCGACGAACAAATAACTACAGCGCTCAATGACGACGACGTTCGGGTCCGCCGCCGCGCCGCAGAGATCGCAGCGGCGCACCCCGCAGTCGATCTCGTTTCCACGCTGTCAGACACGGAGCCAAACGTGGTGGAGACTGCCGCATGGGCCTGCGGCGAGCACGAGTCAAACCGGCCTGAGATAGTCCGTCGGCTAATCGAGCTTTCAACCGAAGCCGCTGAACCGCTCGTTCGTGAGGCCGCCGTCGCTGCTCTGGGCGCGATCGGCGACCCGGCAGCAGTTGACGTAATCATCGCCGCAACCTCCGACAAGCCAGCTGTCCGCCGTCGCGCCGTTCTGGCGCTCGCACCCTTCGAGGGCGACCACGTCGATGCAGCCATCGATCGCGCCCTCAAGGATCGCGACTGGCAAGTTCGTCAAGCTGCCGAGGACCTCGGTCGCGCTCAGCTCTGAGAGGTCGTCAAAGTTTGTAGCGATACACGTTGGTCTCACGTTCTTCGAAACCAATGCGTTTATACAAGCGGTTTGCTGCTTCTCGCGACGGACGGCTGGTGAGACTGACGTCCTTGGCGCCTCTCGACTTCGCCTCAGCAAGCGCAGCTTCGTTGAGGAGTCGCCCGACACCATGACTGCGAGCAGCATGATCGACCACGACGTCTTCGATCCAAGCCTTCAGACCCGTCGGGATCCGATAAAGCGCAAGCGTCAAACTTCCGACAATGGCCCCATCCACGCGAGCAACGAACAGCACGGTATCGGCGCCACTGACCAGCATTCGGAGTTGGTCGGAATCAGGTGGCGGGGATGATTGCGAGAGCTGCGGAATGAGATACGCAAACGCAGAAACCAACTCCTCGTCAACAGCGTCTACCACAGTCACAGATACGTCACTTTTCGGCACAGCACGCACAGCTGAAGGGCCCCGAACAGATGGAGATTGACTCGGTTCACTCACTGCTACTCGACGGTAGCGTGTTCTCGTGGGGACCGAACAAGTTCGATGGCTGTCCGAACCGACGTTGACGCACCCTGTGCTGATCGCCGGGTTCACCGGTTGGAATGACGCAGGTGACGCATCGTCAGTCGCATTGCGCACGATGATCGAGGCATGGGGCGCCAACGCCCTCGCCGAAATTGATCCTGAGCCGTTCACCGATTTCGCCACAGTCCGACCACAGATCAAACTTGATGACAATCGTCAACGCAACATCGTTTGGCCAACAGTCGGCGTGTGGTCGGTTTCGCTTCCGGGCACGGATGTCATTTTGGTTCTCGGGCCCGAACCAGCGTTGCGGTGGCGGGCATTCTCAGACCAAATCGTGGGCATCTGTGATCGTTTCGGGGTAGCTATGGCGGTCTCACTTGGTGCGCTGCTCGCCGACGTCCCACATTCGCGACCAGTGCAGCTCATCGGCACCGCGACTGAAGAAACGCTTATCGAACGTTTCGAACTTCAGCGGTCTCAGTACGAAGGCCCAACCGGCATCGTTGGCGTCCTTCATGATGCACTGCACCGAGCAGGCCTGGCCACTGCATCACTGTGGGCTGCCGTTCCTGGTTATGCATCCCAAGTTCCCTCGCCCAAGGCAGCCATGGCTCTCATTGAGCGTGTGTGCACGATGATCGGAACACCAGCACCGCTGCAAACCCTCGCCGCCGGCGCAGCAGACTATGACGCACACGTTGCAGCGCTGATCGGTGATGACGACGACATGGCCGAGTACCTGTCACGGCTCGAAGAAATCGTCGATGATGTTGACGACGGATCGATGGATTCGGCTGAGCCGGTTGACCCTGAGGAATTGATGAACGAAGTCGAGCAATTCCTGCGCGAGCAGGAATAGCTGTTGGGCCAGCGGGATCAGTCGGCCTGCCGCCAAATCGGACTGCGCACGTCATCGAACGTTGCGGGTGCCTGCACACCGCCGATTGCATCAAAAGCCATAGACGACCACCATCCGGCTCCAGCCGTGGCCTCCGGAAGACCTCCATTAGGGAACCAGCCGACATCAGCGGTCTCAAGCGGGTGCGGTTTGAGCGCACCGCCGGTTGCTCGGCAGTGGAAGAGCAACATGTACATGCCGAAGCGACTGAAGCCCATGCGCTGGCCATCAACCACACCGAGGAGCCGTGTCGGCTCGCACTCGATACCCGTTTCCTCATGCACTTCCTTGACCGCTACTTCCGCTGGCGAATAGCCGACGTCTGCCCAGCCAGTGGGGTATAGCCAAATCCCTGAGTCCTTCCGCTGGACTAAGAGAATCTCATCGGCATCGTTTCCTACAATCGCACCGATCGCAACCTTCGGAGTGACGTAGCCAGGCACTCCCTCCCCAATCGATTCGACCCATTCAGCTACGAACTGTTCTCGAACCTTCTCGCTGCGCTGTTCGCCTCTCGACGCCGCTTTGATATCGCCTGCCACATGTAGGACCTCCTCAAATCGCTCCCGCTCGTAAAGGTTCTCTGTGAACCCCAGCCCGGTCCGAGCGATGCCGGCCAGCGCCTCGCTCCATCGCGCCAGGTCGTTCGCCAAGTTGGGCGTCGAATCTTCGTCAGCGGTGCTCACAAGCGAGAACGCTACGACATGGATTCGACCGAGGAGTCATCCGCCGAGCAGTACCACCAAGTCAGGCCACTGCGTGTAGGAGCGCACGCTGAATCTCCTTGCGGTGAAACTTGTCCGTCACCAGATCGCCAGCCGATGTCCGTACATAAAACGTGTCGACCACCTCCATGCCAATGGTCTGGACGCTCGCGTGGCGGATGTCGAGGCCAAGCTCACCGATTGCCTTAGTGATTCGATGCAGAATACCAATCTTGGTCACGGCTCGGATCTCGATCACCGTCGCATTGCTCGATGCATCATCGTGGAATACGACCATCGGTGGTCCGGGCTGCTCAGCCTGCGTGCGTCGGCGACGTCTGTAAGTCTTGGCTCGCTCGACTAAACGCGCCTCAATCGCCAGCTGGTGGGTCAATGCTCGTGACAGATCAGTCTTGAGCGACCGCCAGTTCATGCCCGTCTCGGGCAGCACTATGCGGAACTGCGACGCCGCCATGCCTTGCTCGTCAGAATGCGCGCTAGCTGTGAGTACGTCAAGCCCATGCAATGAGAGCACCCCGGCAACTTGACTAAAGACACCTGCAGAGTCTGGGCTGACCACGGTGATTAAGTCTTCACGCCGGCCAACCGCAACCTCAGCAGCAGCCATCAGGAGCAGGGTCTCAGCGTCAGGAAACAGACGCCACGTCGCCTCCGCAACGTCGCCGCCACCGAGGACGTGGCGCACGCGTGCTGCGAGTTCATTGACGAGTTCTTCCTTCCAGGACCCCCATGCCGAGGGCCCAGTGGCAAGTGAGTCAGCCTCCGTAAGGGCGTGCAGCAGATCGAGTCGCTCAACGCTTCCAAGAGCGTCGGCAACTTGGCTGATCGTCGCCTCATCGGTTAGGTCACGGCGCGAAGCAACGTCTGGAAGAAGTAGATGATGCTCGACCATTGCGACGAGCGTGTCAACGTCGGCCGCTCCAAGCCCAAGCTTGGGGCCAATCTGACGAACCAGATCCATACCGACAGTCGTGTGGTCACCCGGATATCCCTTCCCCAGGTCGTGGAACAGCGCTCCCAAAACTAAGAGGTCGGGGCGAGACACTCGGTCGACAAGCTCAGCGGCGTTTGCCGCAGCCTCCCACAGGTGACGATCAACGGTGAATCGGTGATACGCATTTCGCTGCGGCCTAGAACGGTTCGGCTCCCATTCAGGGAGTAGCCGAGTAAACAACTCACGCTGGTCGAGCGCTTCGAGCACGCGAATCGACCGCTGGCCTTCGAGGAGCAGCGCAACGAGTTTGTCCTTCGCTCCGACCGGCCACGTTCCCGTCCACGGAGCAAGCTCTTCGTGAAGGCGATCAAGTGTCGGCCGACCGATACGGCAGTCATTGCGCGCTGCTGCGACGGCGGCCTGCAAAACCAGCGTCGGATCTGATGCCGGGTTTGCAATGTCGGAGAGTTCAATCTCACCATTCCGCAGCACGATGCCCGATGAAATAGCACGATCCGGTGGGCGATCATTGCTCGCCACCGAACGACCCCAATTTTCATCGACAAGCCACGCAACAGTTCGGCCAGCAGCAGCAACGTCGGCCATCAGCGCATCGGCATCATGCCACCCACCCGTTGCCGAAACGGCATCCTGGTCCTCAAGGCGCAGCACGTCGCCAGGGCGCTGCGAAGAAAGGTGCAGCGCGACGCGTACGCCCAACAAAGTGTCGTAACACCGATCAAGCTCAACGAGATCCTCCGGCCGGAGGGCCAATCCGCCCTCGCACGCCCACATCAATGACTGCACATCGCGGAGCCCTCCGTGTCCGCTCTTCAGATCGGGCTCAAGACGATATGCCACGTCGCCCGCCTGGTTCTGTCGTTCGCGTACTCGCGAACGGAGGCCACCAAGAAATCTTTCGGCCTGCATAGCCCATGACGCGTTGCCGCTCTCGATGACCTCGCTTGCGAGCGACTCGTCACCGGCAAGCCAGCGCGCAGTCAACAAGGCCGTCGCTGAATCGAGATCTTCAGCCGCCATTGTCATGGCCTCCTTGACGCTGCGCACCGCATGCCCGAGTTTGATGCCGGCGTCCCACATGGGATACCAGAGCGAACTCGCAATCGGTTCGATTGCGGCCAGTGATTTCTTGCCCTTGACGTCATGCACAAGCAACACATCGAGATCGCTGTAGGGCGCAAGCTCCCTGCGTCCATAACCACCCACTGCAAGGATGACCAGACGTCCTTTAAGCTCCGGGTTCTTGTCTATGGCTTGCTCAAAAACCAGACGAACCCAACCATCGGTCACATCTGAGAGCGAGCGGCAGTAGTCGACCCCGCCACCACGGAGCCCGGCCGCACCAACGCCGGCCGTACGCGCCGCTTCCAGGTGGGCAGCGCGATCAGTGGCGATGGCGCTCAGCACAGGGCCAGTGGCCACGTGAAGTCGGGGTGAGTACGGGCAGCAAGGCAGACGCCGTCACTGTCGGCAGTTGCCGCAATCTGGAGGATGGCAGTTGATACGTCGATGACAAGATCATAGGCCTCGAGACCGACCCCGAAGCTGCTGTTATCGCGCGTCTGATCGGCATGACGGGTGGGCTTCGAACAGCCATGACCAGCGGTGTGTCCCCGCGCCTTCTACTGTGCAGCACAATGGTTCGATTCAGCCGTTTTCCCGTGCGTCGCTGCAGTCTTGCTGTACTGGTACTCGCAGCGACTGCGTGCACACCGGGCAGCGACGCAGTACCCGAGGCCACGCAACTTGCAACTACGACGACCGTTACAACACCAGATCGATCAGATGGGACCCTCACCATCGGCCTCCTGCTCCCATCGTCGAACCCGACCTTGGGTCAAGGCTTGATTGACGCTGCCTACATTGCTGTCGATCGGATCAACAATGCCGGAGGCGTCCTCGGCCGCAACGTTCGAGTCATCGAGCAGGACGAAGGACTGGGAGACGGCACTGCTGCAGCAAGCATCGCTGCGCTAATTGAGTCAACCCCGAGCGTCGATGCCGTCATTGGCCCTTCGTCGTCGCTCACCGCACTCAAGCATCTGGACACACTGGTTGCTGCAGGTATCCCGTCGTGTTCGCCAACGGCGACGGCGCTGGCGCTCGACAATTTTCCTGACCCACAGCGCTTGTTCTTTCGCACGGTACCGAGTGACTCTCTTCAAGCAGTCGCCGCAGCTGAGCTTGCTGAGCGAACGGGCGTGCAGGATGTTGCCGTCGTGTACATCGATGATGCCTACGGTCGACCATTCGCAGCAGCGGTTGAAGAGGCCCTGGCTGTTGGGACCCAAGTGAGCCGTGTCGAGAATTACGGCTTCGTCCGCAGCGACGGCGATCTCGCCGAGAAAGCCCGACAGGTCGCCGATTCAGGGGCGCGCGTGGTGGTTCTACTCGCTGGGAGCGACGACGGTGCAGCGTTCCTCGAAGCACTCGACGACACCAGCTTCGGCTCCATCAGCGACATCATCGTCAACGACACAATGCGCGACCCAAGCGTTACACCGCGTGTCGAGGCATTAGATCCAGCCCTTCGCTCACTCGTCCGTGGCGTGGCTCCCCAGGCACAGTCAAATGATGCTGACAAACCTTTCGACCCTCCGGGCCTCTTTGCTGCCCAAGCTTTCGACTGTGTCAACTTGATTGCACTCGCTGCGGATTCCGCCAGCAGTGACGACCCTGCAGAGTTTGCCCCAGAAATTCCGGCGCTCGCGAGGGGCGGCCGAGTCTGTCTGTCGTTCGAGGCCTGTTCGATGCTGCTCAACGAAGAGCTCGCTATCAACTACAACGGGCCTGATGGCATCACCGAGCTCACAGTGTCCGGCGACCCGACGCGAGCCCGGTTCGACGTGTTCCGCTTCGACGACACCGGTCGCGCCGAGTTCATTCAATCATTGGTTGCCGAGGTCCGTTGACCCACAAACACAATGATTTTCAGGGTTCAAAAAGTACCGGTGTGCCGATTGCCGAAGACACTTTCGGAGCAAATTTTCAGAGGATGTTGTCGAGGTCCTCAAGGTAGCCGACATAGAAGGCACCAAATTCCCCGTACAAGGCCGAGCCCTCGTCGAAGCGCATCGTGTAGACGACATCCTTAATCACGTCGGGGCTCTTGGCAAACAGTGTCACGCCCCACTCGAAGTCATCAAGACCGGTCGACCCGGAAATTACCTGGGCTACTTTGCCAGCGAAATTTCGCCCGCTCTTACCGTGCTCCATCATCATTTCCTGACGTCGGTCGTATGGAGTAGCGAACCAGTTGGCGGCGGCTTCGCGCTTTTTACTCATCGGGTAGAAGCAAAACGCATTCAACCCCTCTGGTGGGATAGTTGGCGTAAGCCGCGCCCGCAGCATCTCTTCAGGCATGCCCTTGGCGTACTCAGAGACTTCAGTGATCGACACGTAGCTGTCAGCGATGTCGAGACCTGCGTCGGCGAGACCGGTCTGAAGCGTTCGAAGCGTGCGCCAGTCGGCGCACAACGCCATGAAAGCGACATCACACTTGTGGCCAAGCATCGCCGCTGTAATCACTTGGCAATCGGCGCCCTCAGCGGTCTTGACTGCGGCAAGGACAGCTTCACGGTCGAGATTCGGAGTCTGCTTAGCGAACAGATGCACGACGCTGAGTCCATCTTCCATCAACATGCGCTCACGCTATCGCCAGTGTTGACGTCGAAAAGATGCTACTGAACGGCGGGCAGGTGCTCGGGCGCATAGATGTTGAGCGTAGAGCCACGCACAAAGCCTGCAAGTACGAGCCCAGCGCGCCGCGCCGCGCCGACCGCCAACGAAGTGGGGGCGCTGACCGCAACGAGCGTAGAAAAGCCACTAGCCCAGGCCTTCTGCACCATTTCGATGCTCGCCCGACCGCTGACAAACACCCCCAGCCCGGTAGCAGGAACAGAGCAATGCGAGTCGAGCAGCATTGAACCAATCACCTTGTCCAGCGCATTGTGACGACCGACGTCCTCGCGTATCGCAAGGATCTCGCCATCAGAACCGAAGGCAGCGGCGGCGTGCACCGACCCTGTCCGCTCGAACAGGCCCTGCATGCCAAGCACGCGATCAGGGATACTAGCTACGACGTCGAAATCGATGGGTGGTGTCACCGGAAGCGAGGCAAGGCGTGCCCACAAATCGTCTAATTGCTCGCTTCCACACCACCCACAACTCGATGACACATTGCCCAGCCGAGGTACCGGCTCAGGTGCTCGACCACCAGTCTCGACGTTGACAATATTGAACTCACTGCCAACCGAAGTCCCGTCAGCGCAGTATCGGACGCCGACAATTGGCGCGCCGGCGAGCAGTCCTTCCGTGAAGCAGAATCCGGTCGCCAACTCATAGTCATGACCTGGGGTCCGCATGGTCGTGGCGACCAAGGCGCCGTCTAGTTGAATTGACATCGGCTCTTCGACGATCAGCTCATCTGGCGCGCGGCGCTCGGCGCGCTCGCCACCGAGGCCTGACACCTTGGTAATGATCATCCGCTCAGAGCGACGCCGTGCCATCGTGGCAGGCTACGGCACACCGGCAGGTTCCCTAGTACGGTCAGGCAGTGGTGGCGATGTACCGCAGCCAGGCTTGAGCAGCGCGCACTTCACTCCCGGCAGAGCTCTGAAAGTAAAGGGAGGGCTCAACAAGTTCAAGCTCCAGTAGCACCGGACCGTTCCGAGTCGGAACGACGTCCACTCGGGCGTATGCCAGCGGACCGAGCGCCCGGACTGATTGACAGCTCAATACTGTCTCTGCCAGTGACCGCTCTACATCACTCGCTGTGCGGTCGCTGATCTCTTCCTTTGCGAAAACGCCGCCCTCCAGTTCGACATCGGTCGAAACAAGAATCGCACTCTTACGAAACGCATGGTCGTAGACCAAATCGCCACCATTGCCCAGGTATACGAGCGCCGTTTCCCCATGCGTGTCGATCATCTCTAGATACGGCTGCACGATCGCTGCGTAACCCATACCATGCAACATGAGGACATGATCGGCGACTTCGTTCGGCGTACAGCGGCGGCCTCCATTTGAGCCCGCCCCCACCGCCGGCTTCACGACAAATACCTCGACAGATGGATCGAAGCTAGGCACGACGTCACCGACTTCCACGAAAGTCATCGGAGCGACAGCAACTCCTTCTCGGGCTAGGTCGTTGAGGTAGTGCTTGTCGATACTCCACGCCACCGCGGAGAATGGGTTGACAATACGAGTCTGCTGGTCCACCACATCAAGCCAGGCCCGAAACTCGACAATCCGATCGGCATAGTCCCACGTTGAGCGCAAGATGATCGCCTCGAAATGCGCCCACTCAACCTCGTCGTCATCCCAGCTAACAACCTCGACATCAGCCCCGTTTTCCAGTAGAGCGATGCGCAGCGGCTCAAGATCAGGGTCCAGCCCAGCGGCACCGGTTGCCGTCACCAAACCAATCACCGGAAGGAGGGTATGCAGAAGAACAATGGACAACACGCCTCCGATGTAGCCACAAGTGACCTTAGCGACGCTTAACGCAGGCAATTTGAAGACGCGCGGACGACAACTTCCGAGCCGGGCGCAAAGCCCCTACGGGCGTACCGTGCGTGAGTGGACAACACGCTGACTGCCCAACGCGCGCAGCGGTTGCCGCTCTATATCGGCGGCATGATGGGGCCATTCGGAACGATCGTCATTCTGCCGATGTTTCCCGAACTGCGCGAGTCCTTTAATGCCTCTTCGGCCACAGTCAGTTGGGGATTCACTATCTATCTCCTCCCATTCGCTGCGGTCTTGCTCGTGTCCGGCACGCTCGGCGAACGGTGGGGCCGCCGCCGCACCGTGCGGGGTACCTACGTGTTGTTCGCTGCGGCGTCGGTCGTTTGCGCACTCGCTCCGAACCTGTGGGTCTTCCTCGCCGCTCGGGCAGTGATGGGCGTTGCCAATGCATTCATCACTCCACTGCTGGTTGCCGGCCTGGCTGAGGTGGTCGCGCCAGCGCTCTTCGGTCGAGCAGTCGGCATCTACTCAAGCTTCCAGGCAGCAGGCGGAGCGCTGGCCCCAATCATCGGTGGGCTCGCTGCTGACACTAACTGGCGCTGGGCCTTCGTTGGCACGGCCACGATGGCTGCGGTACTCGCCCTCGTACCGCCTCAGGGTGGGGCTGCCGACCCTGTAGATGGGAGGGCACACCCCTCATTCCAAGCGCTACTCACCAAGCAAATGATCATCCTCGGCGTGGGCGTATTGAGTGCTGCCGCCGGTCCGATCAGCATCAATGTGCTTGTTGGCGTGACCGCACGAGACAACCTCGGCCTCACCGGCAGGGAAGCCGGACTCCTCCTGCTCGCCGGCTCCGTAATGGCCATGCTGACCGGACCACTGTGGGGCCGTCTGCTTGACCGGGTTGGCGCTCGCACCGCCGGACTGACCGCCGCCGCTGGGGTTACAGTGATCGCAGGGCTGCTTGCCTTCGCCGATAGCCCAACGACCCTCGCGATCTTGTCTGCAGCCTCTGGGGCTTTAATTGGGTTCGTCGCCGTCGTGTTTCAGGCACTTGCGTCCACCATCGTGCCTGATAATCGCGGTGGAGCGCTGTCGTTCATCCTGGCATTCAGATTCTTAGGACACGGCCTAGGGCCAGTGATCTGGATCCCTGTTCTAGAACAAAACGTGCCCCTGGCGTTTCTCGGCGCTGCATCGCTCGGAACCATCACGATCGCCACGTTCTTTGCAGTGGTCGAATCAGGCAGCAACAAACCAAAATCCCGACCAGATCACTAGGGGTTTCCGATATCGTCAATTCATGGCAGTGAACGTCCGCATCCCCACCACAATGCGTCCACTTACCGGGGGCGAAAAGCTGGTCCAGCTCGAC
>Ga0315320_10003361_pt1 | contig 13151 bp, 8 predicted proteins | sample M140m21515metaG_FD_203458 | JGI IMG/M metagenome (GOLD analysis project Ga0315320, IMG submission 203458) | Ammonia-oxidizing marine archaeal communities from Monterey Bay, California, United States - M1 40m 21515 | ecosystem: Environmental > Aquatic > Marine > Coastal | place: USA: California...
CACTCCTCCAAGAGCAGGTCCGTGTCGGTGGCGAGGAGGACGTCCAAGAGCAAGGGGGCGGGTCTCAAGGACGAGACGGAGAAGATGCGAGCGCAGAAGATGGCGGACAAGGCGCAACGGAAGATGAACAAGCGCGCCAAGACGGGCGAGGCGGACCGCGTGATCATCACCAAGATGCCAAAGCACCTCTTCTCGGGCAAGCGCGGCAACGGAAAGACCGACCGACGCTAACCCTCGTAACATTAGCTTCCCACACGGGTTATCAACTCAGTTTTATCATCACGCATCAAAAAGCAGCCGAAAGCGAAAGACGCGAACGCCGCAGTAGCTCGTCACGCGCGCGACATGTCGACCGGGTTCGAGGTGCCGACGATAGACATATCGGCCTTCGACGGCGATGACCCGGCGGCGTCCGCCCGGGTGGTGGATGCGGTGAGGGCGGCGTGCGAGACCGTCGGGTTCTTCCTGCTCGCCGACCGCGGTGGGGTGCCCGAAGATCTCGTCGCCGGCGCGCTCGGCGCGTCCAGGGGTTTCTTCGAGCGGCCGCTGGAGGAGAAGATGCGGGTGGCGAGCCTGCGGAAGGGGTACATCCCCGTCGACGGATGCGACAACGCGGTGCGGCCCACGAGCCTCCACGAGAAGTTCTCGTGCTCACGCGTCGACCTCGATGCCATCGATGCGTCCGACCCGTACTACGATCCCAGCGCTTCCGCCCAAGCTGAGCTGTACTTTGGCGAAGACAACCGATGGCCGGATGCGCCCGGCGGGTTCAGACACGCGTGGGAGACGTACTACGTCGCGATGGAGTCGCTCACGCGGAGGCTCCTTCGCATATTCGCGAGGGCGTTGGACGCCAAAGGGGGCGACGACTTCTTCGTCGACAGATGCCGTCGACACGTATCCAACCTCGTCGCGCTGAGGTACCCCCCGCTTCACCGCGACGACGGCTGCACGGAGCGGGTCAAACCGCACACGGACCCGACCGACGTCACTATCCTGGCGTTCGAACACGGGCCAAGCGGGCTGCAGGTGCTCCCGGACGGATGCGGCGACTGGATCGACGTGCCAGCGGCGACAAACTCACTGCTGGTCAACCTCGGGGACGTGACGCGGTTCTGGACGAACGACGCGTGGAGATCCACGCGGCACAGGGTGACGTGCACACCGCGGAATGAAGAGGAGAACGAAGGGAACCAGGAGACGGATGACAGGCTGTCGCTCGTGTTCTTTCACGCTCCGGACTACGACGCATTGATCGATTGCGAAGACATTGGACATGCCGTGGTCAACGCGGATGCGCCGCGGCGGTACCCGGCGTTCAAGTCCGGCGAGCGGAGTCACTTCAATCAGTTGGTCAGGAACACGCAGGGTTTGCCGGACAGGCAGACCCTGCGCGAGGATAACTCCCGAGGGGACTAGCATTGTAGTACGTTAGCGAAGCGACTGGGTGAAATATTTCATGGTGAGTTCGCGTTAGTTTACAATTGTATTATCGTCACCCCCTGCCCGCGACGTTCAATCGGACGTCTTGGGTTTGTTGCTCTTGATGAACTCCGCGAGGAACTCGAACGGGTCCTCCGGTCGCTGCTTCACCAGCTCACGCAGTCCCTTACGCAGCACGGGAACCACCGTGTCGTCCAGATACTGCCTCACGGGTTTTCCCGCGCCCTTCGCCGGGGACGGGGACGAGTTCGCATCCGGCACGGGCGCCGGGGCCGCCTCGGGTTCGGGCTCGGGTTCGGGTTCGGGGGCGGCCGCGGGCTCGGGGTCTGCGGTGGACGTTTGGGGTTGTGAATTGGTCAGTCGGGGGTGGTGGAGTCGGAGTCGAAGTGCATCGATGGGATGTTCCTTTTGGGTTGTTCGCACCTGCGGGGGCTTCGGGTTCGGCGGGCGCGGGCTCCTCGGCGGGTGCGGGCTCCTCAGCGGGCGCGGCTTCCTCGGCGGGAGGGGCTTCCTCGGCGGGTGCGGGCTCCTCAGCGGGGGCGGGCTCCTCGGCGGGAGGGGCTTCCTCGGCGGGTGCGGCCTCCTGCGTTTCGCGGGGGATTGATTGGGTGAGTCATCGGACATTTGGTTCGCGCTCGATGGGGAGCCGGAGCGCGCGCTCGGGACGGACCTCGGCGGGGGGAGCCTCGGCGGGGGGATCGGCGGGGGCTTCCTCGGACATGTCGAGCTACGCTAGGGCGGAATGTGTCGGCTGGTCGTGCCGGCGCGTCCGAACAATGCGGCGAACCTTGAAGCCAAAAGGGGAGCACACCGTCGAAGTGTCGCAACGGCTCCAATCAAAGTCCACACGACCCTGATCTTTTGTCCGGCAACAGAGGCGCGCGATCTGGGCGCGGTGGGGTCACAACGAACGGCGCGTCGCTCGGAGGCGAGCGAGAGCGTTTCATCAGGGACAGCGAGAGCGTCTCGATCGGACCCAGGCGTCTATCGACCCATCGCGGCGTCGCGGAACACTCGAGGAGGGCCTCGGCACTTCAAAAACTAAAAAACTCAGATCCGTTGCGATCTAGGTTTCGGTGCGGGGAGAGATGGCGAGCGCGGAGGAACTGGTGAAGAAGGTGGAGGCCGGGGCCGAGGTCGAGGATTCGAAGCCCCAGGAGGCGGTGGCGACGTACCGCGACGTGATCTTCGGGGCGGGCGGCTCCGACGGCGACAGCATCAAGGCGAAGGAGTCCGCGATCGATAAGCTCTCAAAGCTCTACGCCAAGCTCGAAGATGCGCCCGCGCTCAGGACGCTGCTCACCGAGCTCCGCCCGTTGTTCGCCACGGTTCCCAAGGCGAAGACGGCTAAGATCGTTCGGAACATCATCGACATCCTCGCCGGAGTTCCGGGCTTTGACGATCTCCAGGTGGAGCTGTGCAAAGAACAGGTGGCGTGGGCCAGGACCGAGAAGCGAACCTTCCTCCGGCACCGCGTCGAGCTGAGGCTCTCCGGCCTCTACCTCGACATGAAAGCCTTCCAGGACGCGCTCAAGCTCATCGGACACCTGGCGTTCGAGGTCAAGAAGCTCGACGATAAGCTCCTGCTCGTGGACATCCACCTCCTCGAGTCGAAGATCCACTACGCGCTGCGAAACATGCCCAAGGCCAAGGCGGCGTTGACCGCGGCCCGGACCAACGCGAACGCGATCTACGTTCCCCCCTCGCTGCAGTGCGTCATCGACCTCCAGTCCGGTATCCTCCACGCGGAGGAGAAGGACTACAAGACGGCGTACTCTTACTTTTTCGAGGCTTTCGAGCAGCTCAACAACCTCGACGATTCGGCTCGAGCGGTGGCGGCGCTCAAGTACATGCTCATGTGCAAGGTGATGTGCAACCAGGCGGAGGACGTCGCGTCGTTGATTTCCTCGAAGGGTGGTTTGAAGCACCAGGGCGAGACTTTGGACGCGATGAAGGCTGTCGCGGCGGCGTACACCAAGCGTTCGCTGAAGGATCTCCAGGCGACTTTGACGTCTTACGAGGCGCAACTCGGGGATGATCCGATCATCGCCGCGCACCTGGGCGCGCTGCAGGACTCGCTGATGGAGCAGAACCTACTGCGGGTGATCGAGCCGTTCAGCACGGTGGAGATTGCGCACGTCGCGAAGCTGATTGACCTGCCCCTCGCTGAGGTTGAGACGAAGCTCTCGCAGATGATATTGGACGGGAAGTTTGAGGGGATCCTGGACCAGGGCGCGGGCTGCCTCATCGTGTACGACGACGGCGCGCCCAACACCATGTACAAGGCGACGCTGGAGACCATCTCGAACATGGACCGCGTCGTGGACTCGCTCATGGCGAAGAGCTCCAAGATTGTCGCGTAGGATGTGATTGATTCAAAGACGCGCGGTTGAAGAAGACAGCGTTTGGCGTTAAAATGAAATTCATAGTCGTATCGTATACTACGCGCCCGCTCACTTCCCAAACCTCCTGGACTTGGAGACGGAGGTCTTGATACCCGTGACCTCGCCCGCGTAGCCGCCGCCGTCCTCGCGCATGGACCGCACCTGTCCTTTGCGGCGGATCTGCGCCTTGGCGTACTTGTCGCGAAGCCTCTTCCGTGGGTTCTTGTGGTCCTTGTTCCTGTGCGGGGTGAGACCGCGGTTGTCCATGATCTTCTTGCCCACGTTGCGCTTGTCGGCGGCGCCCATTTCCTCCTCGGGACGCGCGATGATGCCAGCCTTGCGGCGGTACTTTTCCTCCTTGGCGGCGCGCTTGCGGTCGCGAAGCGTCGCGGCGCCCTCGTATTCCTCGTCCTCATCCATGGGTCGGCGCCGTTCGCGGGCAGCCTCCCGGTCAGCCTCCTCTTCCTCCTCCCTGGCCTTGGCGGCCATCTTCCTGGTAACCCCGCGTTCGTACTTGTCGCGGCGATCCCCGAGGGTATCGCGCATGGGCAGGTCCTCGTCGCCGGTAGCCGCCTTGGCCTTCTTGGGCTTGGCGCCCAGCTGCGTCACGGTATCCACGAGTCTGGTGCGCTTCTTGGTCTCGAGCTCCTCGGCAACCTCCACGAGGTCAGCCACGTCGTCGCCAAAGTCGCCAACCTGCGAGAGCGAGTTGACGGACCGAGTCGTCGCCTTCTGGCGCCGCCGTTCCGTCTTGGAGAGGGGCACGCGCGTGAACATGTCCTCCTCAATCTTGGCGCGAGCCTCCATGCGGGCGAATTCGCGCTTGGCGAAGGCGCTCTGCATGTCGCCCTCGTCGCCGCCGAGCTCCTCGGGAGCCTCCCCGAGCTCTTGAGCGAGTTCCTGCGTTTCGTGAAGAGCGCGTTTTCGATTGGTGGGTCAGCGTCGAGGGTAGGTAAATAGTAGTCGACGGCGGTTTAAGTCCGGGTGAATGATGAATGTCCATCCCTTGATTGGGAAAGCTCCGCTCATGGCATTTGAGCGGTACCCTGCCCAAGGTCTGGTACGGTTTGTGTACGCCATGTGGTCTCGCGACCGGTCGCCTCTCATCTCCACGAGTCCGGAACCGACGAAAGTTCCATCGGAGACCGAGGAAGCGAATGGCGGTGATGAAAACGGGTGAAACAATCGGGAAACTGAACGCGGGAAACAATCGACCGGGAAACAATCGGTGCGCACCTTGATGAGGGATGAGCGCTGCGCCCGTCGTCTCGCCTCCTTCTCCGCGCGCTTCTGCTTGGAGCTCTTGCCCCCCTCCTCGAATTCCTCCATGGCGGTTGGCATCATCTTGGGGGGGCGGTACACGCCACCCTCCGCGCCCTCCTCGGCATCCTCGTCCACCTTGCTGACGAGGGCGTCGGGGTTGGGCCTGAACTGCAGTGGGTCCTCGCCGGCGCCGTTGGCGGTGGGATCCTCCTCCTCGCCGTCCACGCCGTCCTTGGCCATCTTGAGGAGCTTGTCGATCTGGTACTTGAGCTTCTTGTCGATGGGCCTGAGCTTCTCGAGGTAGGTCCTGATCTCCACGAGCCTCAACACCACGGGGTGGTCCTTCACCGGCTTACCCTCCGCCTTGAGAAGCATGTAGAACGTGATGTTGACGCAGTAGGAGAGCATCAGCAGGTGCTTGGTGTCCAGGTAGGAGATTCCCTCCTTGGTCACCATGTTGCCCTCGCGGACGTATCTGCACAGCGGCTCGATCGTGTTCCGCACCTCGTCCAGGTTTTTGGTGAGCTCCTTGGCCAGCGCGGTGACCTCGGGGGACTCCCCGGTCTCCGCGTCCGCGCCGTCGGCCGCCTCGAGCTCGTCACCGCCCAGGGACTCCACCGCCGCGCCGAGCGACGCGGAATTTTTGGATTTCTTCTTTAGCGATTCCTTCTCAGCCTTCTTGCCCTTGGCGCTGAGCTTGGCGGCCTTGGCGCCGAGCGTGGCCTCCTCCTCGGGTTCAGAGTCGGATTCGTCTGTGTCGGATTCGTCCTCGTCGGAGAGTCCGAAGTCCGCGGCGCTCATGCCCGCGGCGCGCGCCTGCTGCAGCCGCCTGGCCTCCCTCTCCTCGTCGCGACGCTCGTCCTCGTCGCTCATCCCCTCGTGGTCCACCTCCTCGTCGCCGTAGAAGTCGGACTTCTTGCGGCCCTTGATGCGCAGACCGTCGTCCTCGGACTCCTCTTCCTCGTCAGAGGATGAGTCGTCCTGGTCCGCGCGCTTGACGCCCTTGGAGGCGAGCTTCTTCTGCTGCGCCTTCATCGCGCGGATCAGCGCCGCCTCATCCTCGTCCTCGTCCGAACCGAGGTCGTCGTCGTCGTCGTCGTCATCTTCGTCCTCGTCCTCCTCTCCGTCCTCTTCCTCCTCTTCCTCATCGGAGTCGAGGTCGGAGTCATCCTCGGAGTCGTCGGCGCCGATGCCCATGACGCCCTCGGTGTCCATGTGCGCGTCCGGGTCCTCCTCCTCCGAGTCGGAGGCGTCGAAGCCGATTTTGTCCTTGGAGCGCAGGCGGTTGGCGTCGTCAATCTCGTCATCCATCCAGTCCTCGTGGCCGCCCTTCTTCTTGGCGCTCCCGCCCTTCTTGGCGAGCGTGCGACCCATTCTTCTCGCCGTCGATACGTGACCCAACCGGCGAAAGGGTACGCGTCTCGCAATGGAGACTGGGGCAACCACCGCCGACACTTTGGACGCCGCCGCCGAAAATAGAGCAAATAGACCCTCGATGGTGAGTTAACTTGAATCCTCATTCTTGGTCTAATGTTGCCAAATGTCCCCGTATTTGCCGTTTTCTCTCGGAAATACGTTGGTAAATCTCAGAAGGCTCCTCCGACATAGGAGCGTGCGCGGCAGAGGCGCGCATCGCCAGGGTCGCGACATGGTTTCGTGGGGAGAGTGCGACGACGATGTCGGGGCCGGCGCGGGGCGGCGAGTGAGGCATCGTCGACCCCCGATGGGAGGTAGAAGCCCGGGGCGTTGGCATCACGCGAGCTCAGCTCTGCTGGTCGGCATCCTGGTAGCGTGCCGCGTCGCCGAGGTCGGGGCGTCGCCGAAGCTCTCCACGCTATCGTTCAACGGGGACGTGGCGACGCTGAGCCCGACGTTCGACCCGGTCACGCTCTCGTACAACGCGAACGTCAGCACGGACCGCACGTCCCTGCAGCTCGACTACACCGTCCTACCCGAGACCGGTGAGACCTTCACGGTGGCCACGACCGTCGCGCAGCCGAGCGGCAAACGAAGGGCCCTGCTGGACACCACGTCGGCGCTGGCCATTGCCCCGGGGCACAACGACATATCCCTGACGGTCACGCGGACATCCGACGCCGCGGCGACGACGTACGCGGTGCGAGTCACGAGCTACTCCCTGGACTCGCACGTCTCACTCCAAGGCCTGGCGCTCAACATCGGCTCAACCGCGGTGCCACTCGATGGACAAGGCTTCCACGCGCTCACGCGCTCATACGACGTCACCGTGGACTACACCGTAACCGCCGTGTCCATCACCCCAACCGCGGCGTTCGCGTCCAAGTGCACGATGACCGTCGACGGGGAGTCGCACGTCTCGGGGCAATCCAAGCTCAACGTCGCGGTTCCGACGTATAGCGACGTCGCCGCGAACGTCATACGCGTCGTGCTCACCGCCGAGGACGGCCTGACCACGGGCGAGTACGTGGTCAACGTGTACAGGGTACCCCCGCCGCCGCCGCCGTCGCCGCCGGCCAACCCGGCACCGCCGCCGGTGCCCAATCCCCCGTCCCCGCCGAGCCCGCCGCCGTACCCCAACCCGCCTTCGCCGCCGAGCCCGCCGCCGACGCCGAGCCCGCCGCCGCTTCCATCGCCGCCGCCGGTCCCGTCCCCGCCCGCGGCGCCGCCGCCTCCGAGTCCACCGGCGCCGCCGCCCCCGCCGCCGAGCCCACCGCCGCTCGGACCGCCGTTCAGGTGGGTAACGTCGCGGTGGACGGAATGCACAGCGCCGTGCGGCGGCGGGACGCAGGAACGTTCCGTGATATGCGCGGGCGGACCGAGCGGAGGGCCCGTGGACTTCAACGAGTGCGGCGGCGCGGATGTTGCGCCGGAAGGGTTCCGCGAGTGCAACTGGAACGCGTGCCCGGTGTACCGGTGGGACGAAGGGGAGTGGAGCGATTGCAACGCGACTTGCGGCGGGGTCGGGTTCAGGCGCCGGCTCGTGCAGTGCAAGAGCGTGGACCCGACCACGACGGTTCGCGTCGTGGGGATCGGGGATAACGTGACGGTTGGAGGGAGGGTGGTGCCGGACGCGCTGTGTTTAGCGAACACCTCCGCGAGCGTACCGACGTTTACGGAGAGGTGTAACTTCCGGCCGTGCACGTACCATCACTGGGAGGCGGGGCCGTGGGAACGGTGCTCGGTGACGTGCGGCGGGGGTCAGCGATGGAGAAACGTGACCTGCGCCGTGCGTGACGACATGTGGGAGGAGATGACGGCTCACAACGCGGACCCGCTCAACCCGAGCGGCCAGGGCGGCGGGTCCAACGCCACGGGGGGCGCCGCAGCGGACGGCGTCGTGGAGCGGGGTACCGAGAAGGCGGACACGGACGTGGCTAAGTGCTACGCGTATCAGAACTTCATCGGCGATCCGCCCGCGGAGTACGGCGAATGCCACACGCAGGCGTGCGTCGACGGCCCGAGGTGGCTGGTCGGGGAGTGGGAGGATGAGGGAAGGTGCGACAAGGAGTGCGACGGGGGGGTCATGAAGCGGTCGGTGCGATGCGTCGAGGGCGGCGTCGGCGCCGAGGTGGATACCGACGAATCGAAGTGCCCTGCGCCCGCGCCCGAGGATGCGGTCCCGTGCAACACGCACAAGTGCGATTTCTGCGAGCGCGAGACGTGCTCGTACAAGGGCACGTGCGAGGAAGGGGTTTGCGACTGCGGCCCGACCGTGATTGGTTTATTTTGCGACGTTTCGCGGGTGTGCGGGTTTGACCGGTTGGGAACCCTGGACGGGCGGTGCTGCGCGGGGACCATCGACGCCGTGGGCATGTGCTGCCCCACCCATCTCCCCGACACCCCCGCGGTCATCGACGGCGACGGTAACTGTTGCTACAGCGGCAAGGTTGACGCATGCGGCGAGTGCGACGGCGAGGCAAGGACCGTCGACGTCAGGGGCGAGTGCTGCCCGGGTAAGCTCGACGCCGGCGGATTTTGCTGCGCCACCGGGGTGTTCGACGCGTGTGGGGTGTGCGAGGGTGACGGGAGCACGTGCCCGGTGTGGCTCGAGATCAAGGCGTGGTTCCCGCAGTCGATAATCGACGAGGGAACCGACGCGTTCAACGCGCACGCCCTGGAATGGTTCACCATCGCGCTCAACACGAGCGAGAGCATCATCGCCGGGACCGCGGAGAGCGGCGCTGTGCTGGGCGCGACGGTGATGTACACGCCCCCGCCCCCGCCGCCCAAGCCCCCGCCCCCTGCGAGCGCGAGCGGCGGCGGTCGTAGGAAGCTGCTACAGACGATGGACCCGAACGGAGTCGCCGTGAGTATCCCAGTTCGGATCCCGTTCAAAGCCGGGGTTGACCCGTCGATCGAGGTTCTCGGCATGATCGACCAGCTCGCGTCGCGAAGCGGCAAGCCGGTGGAGACGAGGGGGAACATGAGCGACGTGCTGTGGGCGACGCGCGCGTCCAGGGTGATGGGATTGGCGAGAGCCGGCGCGTGCGGCAACGGCGTTTGCGAGGTTGGCGAGACGTGTCAATCGGTCATCGACGAGTTACACGACCCGGATGCCGACGACGAGGCGCACGCGGCGATCGTCGCCGCCGCGGGTCAGTACGCAAGTCTCACCGCGAGCGTCAAGGCTGCGGCGTCGGCCGTGTACGCCGGTTCCAGCCTCGCGGGGCCTTACGTATCGGACGCCGCGAATAAGTGCTGCCCGGCGGATTGCCCCCACGTGCTCAAGGCTTGCCCGTCGCCGGAGGGGACGACGTCGCCGTGCGGTGGACGCGGCCGGTGCCTGCCCGCGACGGGCCAGTGCGACTGCTTCAAGGGTATGGGCTGGACGGGCATAGCGTGCGGCGAGTGCGCGGAAGGGTACTACTACAAGTTCGGCACGTGCCAGGCGAAACTGCCCATCGCCGCCCCGCCCCCGCCCCGGTCACCCCTCGGTTTCATCCACGCGCCTCCCCCGATGGCGAAGGAGGACCACAACAACTGGACGGGGCTCGCGCTCGCGGTAGCCGGCGCCGGGGTCGCGGCCACGCTGCTCTGCATGGGAAGCTCCGCGATCGGCGCGTTCTCCGCCTGCGTCGGCAAATGGCTCGGAAGGAAAGGACGAGCAGAAGAAAAGGACGTCGCGCACGTTCGCGGCGGCAGACGCGGCGGTAAGGGCGGCTTCGAGGACGATTGGGTGTTCGCGGTCAAGACGCCGTCCCCGGCGAGGAGGGGAACGAAGACGCTCACGAGGCGCCCTCCCTCCCCGGGCGGATCCGATTTTTTCGGCGGCGGGTTCACGTCCCTCGACGACGCGGGTTACTACGACGACCACGACGACCGTTATAACGGCTCAAGGTTCGGGTCACCGGCAGGGTACGGACGGAATAGTAGCCGACGAACTGGCGCGTTGTCCAGCCGGGGAACGGGCGAGGTCCTCACGCGTCGCTACGAGGCGGAAGTGGGCCCTCCGAGCCCGCCCAAGTTGCCCAGCGAGGGGCGAAGGTATCCGGATGAGCCGCCGCCCCCGCCGGAGGAGCGCTTCCGTCTCGAGGGTACCGTCGTCGCGTTGAGCCGCGCGGTGATGCCGGAGGGTGCGCAGGAACCCGCGAGGCTACCCACCGCGAACCTCGGTCTGACTGTCAAGCGGTACGTACCCCCGGAGGACCGATCGGGCGCGGACGTAGCGGTAAACATCGATACGAGGGGCTTACCCCCCGTGGAGGGGTCACGTCGCCACGCGTATCCCAAGGTTGTGACCACCGAGGTGCTCACGCTGGGGGAACCCGGGGTGGACTTCAACATCGGACGATGGCCGACGGGGGGCGGTATGGAGCACGTGCGGGCGCAGCGCGAGCGGGAGGAGGCGATGAGGATCGCCGCCGAGCGGGACAGGGAGGAGCGGGAGAGGTACGCGAGGCAGCTTCAGTGGGAACAAGAGGAGCGCCGTCGTCGCATCGAGCACGAGAACATGATGGCACGCGAGCGGATGTATGACACGGGGCCGCAATACTCGGGATCTGATACCTACTCCGAGTACTCGCCCTCCGTGGCGGACCCGCGGGAGGACCGACGGTGATGACGCGGCGTTAATGGATCGAGATTAAAAAAATAGCCAAGCCGACGCTTAGTCTTACACGTTGAACTTGAAGACGAGGACGTCGCCCTCCTTGACGACGTATTCCTTACCCTCCAGGCGCCACACGCCCTTCTCCTTGGCGCCGGAGAACCCGTTGTTCACGATGAAATCGTCGTACCCGACAGTCTCCGCCTTGATGAACCCCTTCTCAAAATCGCCGTGAATGACCCCCGCCGCCTGCGGCGCCGTGAACCCCTCCTTGATGGTCCACGCGCGCGTCTCCTTCTCGCCGGTGGTGAAGTACGTCTGCAGCTTGAGCTGCTTGTACGCGGCGCGGATCAGCGACTGCAGACCGCCCTCGTCCGCGCCCAGGTCGGCGAGGAACTCGTCCCGCTCCTCTGGGTCTAGCTTGATGAGCTCGCTCTCAACCTGCGCGCTGATGATGGTCACCTGCGCGCCCTCCTCCTCGGCGTGCTTGCGAACCACCGCGACGTGCGGGTTGCTGTCGCCCTTATCCGCCAGGTCGTCCTCGTTGACGTTCGCCGCGTAGATCGTGGGCTTGGCGGTGAGGAGGTAGAGGTCCTTCACCATGGCCCACTCGTCCTCGGTTAAATCAGCCAGCCGCGCCGGCGTTCCCTCCTCGAGGAGCACCTTGATCTTATCGAGGGCGTCGCGCTCGCCCGCCTCGGCCTCCTTGTCCGCGTTTGACTTGGCGCGGCCCTTGTTGAGACGCTCGATCCTCTTCTCGATCTGCGCCATGTCCGCGAGCGCGAGCTCAAAGTTGATGACGGAGATGTCGGAGAGGGGATCCACCTTGCCGTCGACGTGGATGACGTCGTCGTCGTCGAAGCATCGGACGACGTGGACGATGGCGTCGCACTCGCGGATGTTGGCGAGAAACTTGTTACCGAGGCCGGCGCCGTCCGCGGCTCCCTTGACGAGACCGGCGATGTCGACGAACTCGACGGTGGTTGGGACGATGTTGTCCGTCTTGGTGCCGGAGATGGTGGCGAGAGCCTGGAGGCGCTGGTCGGGGACCGGGACGATGCCGCTGTTGGGCTCGATGGTGCAGAAAGGGTAGTTGGCAGCCTCCGCCGTGCTGTTCTCGACCAGAGCGTTGAACAGGGTGGACTTGCCGACGTTGGGCAGGCCGACGATGCCGGTGTTCAGCGCCATGGAGGTGACCGCGGTGGAGCGGAATCCGCGCTTCGAGCCCGGGGCGGCGGTGAAGGCCCGGCCGGTGAAGGCGCTGGACCTCGCGCGGAGGGTCGCGGCGCCGGAGGTGCGCGCGACGAGCCTGGTGGCGTGCATGGCCATGGCAGACATGGTCAGGGGACAGACGACGGGAGCTAAAGCCGCGTCGCAGTGGTGTGAGCTCACCGGCGGCGATCGGCTCGGCACTCACATCTGGATAAAATGCAGCGACGTCACCTGCCCGCCGTTTCGAGCTGTCGAGTTTTTTGTGTGGGTAAAAAATGCCGTCCTACTTTTTCTTCTTGGGCGCAGCCTTCTTCTTGGCGGGCGCCTTCTTCTTCTTCCCGTCGTCCTTGGCCACGAACCCGATGGCGGCGAGCCTCTTCGCCGACAGCTTCGGACCCTTGGGCGCGGTGTCAAACGGATTCTCCTCCTCCTCTCCTTCGCCCTCGCCGCCCTCGTCGTCACCCTCGTCTGCGCCCGCGCCCGCCTTCTTACCGCCCCTCTTCTTCTTGAAGTCCTCCACCAGGATGCCGCTGTGCACGGTGCGGCTCCCCGCGTTGCACGCCCTGGTAAACGCCGCCTTCGTCGCCGTCGCGATCGGCTTCAACACGTCGACAAACTCCGGGCCGACACCCTTGGGAAACTTGCACAGCTCGTACACGCTCTCCCAGTCCGCTCGAGTGAGACAGTAGGCGTCCATGATCTCCATGACGTCCTCGATGCCCTCCTTGCCCTTACCCTGCGGCGGCTCCCACATCGGCCGCGTGGTGAGGTCCTTGATGAGGGGAAGGTAGTCGCATCGCATGCCGGCGCCGTCCGCCTTGAAG
>Ga0315320_10003363_pt1 | contig 13145 bp, 12 predicted proteins | sample M140m21515metaG_FD_203458 | JGI IMG/M metagenome (GOLD analysis project Ga0315320, IMG submission 203458) | Ammonia-oxidizing marine archaeal communities from Monterey Bay, California, United States - M1 40m 21515 | ecosystem: Environmental > Aquatic > Marine > Coastal | place: USA: California...
AGCGCCGTTTCAGGCTACCTAATAGGTTCGATTTCTTTTGCTTTGCTCATGGCGAAGCTAAAGGGGATCAACTTGCGCGAGGTGGGTAGCGGGAACCTTGGCGCTACAAATGCGGGACGCGCTCTCGGAAAAAAACTCGGAGTTGTAGTTTATTGGCTCGACATGCTGAAAGGTGCTATGCCGGTATTGGCCGCCAAGCTCGTTTTCACGGATGACATCAACATAGCGGTTCTAATAGGGGCAGGTGCTTATCTTGGCCATATCTTGCCGCTCTATTTCAAGTTTAGTGGCGGGAAAGGCGTTGCCACACTGTCCGGGGTATTATTGATCTTAGCACCACTGCCGACCCTTATTGCAGGCGTCGCCTTCGCCAGTAGCGTCTTCCTTAGCGGCATGATGTCCTTAGGGTCCTTAGCCTTGGGCGTGGCCCTGCCGCTAAGTATGTTTAATTATCCAGGCGTAGAAGATCCTGTTAAATATTTCTCATTATTCGCAGGTTTGTTTTTATATATCACTCACCGTAGTAACATCATGCGTTTGCTGCGCGGCGAAGAACTCTCACTAAGAAAGAAAAAATGACACAAAAAGCAAGTTTAGTTCTTGGCGACGGGGGATGGGGAATGGCCCTAGCTCTTTGTCTACACCGCGCCGGACGTAAAGTTCATGTGTGGGGGTTCGAGGCTGATTACACAGCCGAAGTCGCAAAATCGCGTGATAATTCACGCTATCTTCCAGGGATTGAAATCCCAAAAGATATTTTATGGACGTCCGATATTGACGCAGCTTTAGAAAATGTCGATGAGGTTTATAGTGTTATCCCAACACAATTTATTCGTCCGTCACTTGAGAAATTCGGTGACAAGCTAAGTGGTTTACCCGTTTATTCAGCATCAAAAGGATTAGAGTTGAGCACGCTAAAACGTCCTACACAAATTTTGGCCGAGTTTTTTGGAGGGTCCGACTTTATCGGAATAGTGAGTGGCCCATCGCATGCTGAAGAAACTGCACGCGGCTTAGCGACTTCGGTAGTGGTGGCGGCACCGAATGAAGCAATGGCAAAGCAGGCGCAAGCTCATTTGTCGTCTGACGGGTTGCGTGTTTACACTGCCGACGATTTGATCGGAGTGGAGCTAGGCGGTGCACTGAAAAACATTATCGCTCTCGGCGCAGGTATCGCTGATGGCGTCGGCCTGGGGGATAACGCTAAGGCCGCGTTGGTGTCACGCGGTTTAGTCGAGATGGCGCGATTAGGTCAGCACTTTGGCGCGCGCCGCGAAACTTTCTTTGGCTTAAGTGGCGCTGGCGATTTGATGGTTACTTGTTACTCAGAGCATTCGCGCAACCGTTCACTCGGTGAAGCGATAGGTCGTGGTGAGAAGTTAAATGACATTTTGGCGCGTGACGAAAAAGTTGCCGAAGGCGTGTGGACGTGCCAAGCGATTCACCAAGCCGCGGACAAGATTGGCGTCGAAATGCCAATTACTGAACAGATCTACGCGATCCTGTTTGACGGAATAAATCCTGAAGATGCAGTACGCAATTTAATGGCCCGACCTGCAAAAGCTGAGGCAGAATAATGACAAAAGTATTAGATCGACACCCACAACCCGCGTTGAAGTTCTTGGCTGAAGATTTCGTTGCGGACAGCTTTGAAAAGATAAATGTTGTGCTACAAGAATTGCTGGCCGCGTCGCCGTCCTCGGTTAAGGAATGGCGCGAATGGATTTTATGGCGTAGCGAACTAGATAGCGTGATTGCCGAAGAATCGTTAAAGCGCATGTACGCTAGCGTTTGTAAGACCAACGACGAAGATTTGGAAAAAGCGCATTTAGATTTTCAAACTGAGATTATGCCAAAGGTAGAACCGGTCGACGATTTGCTTGACCGCAAATATTTAGATGGCGGATTCCGTGACGCGTTACGCAACGGTGGTTTAGATATTTATGATCGTTCGATTGAGCTGGGCGTGAAAATGTTTCGTCAAGAGAATGTGCAGTTGGGTGCTGACGATGAGAAATTGTCGAATGAATATACACGCACTATTGCGGCTATGACTGTTACCTATAAAGGTGAAGAAGTCACTTTGTCTGGTATGTCGAAGTATCTTGCCGATCCTGATCGCGCCGTGCGCGAAGAGGCCTTCCGCTTAGTGTCTTCGCGACGTTTGCTTGACGCCGAGGCGCTTGACGCAGTGTTTGACAAGATGGTTGCGCTGCGCGATAAAGTTTCACGGAATGCCGATTTCGAAAATTATCGCGACTACATGCACGTCGGTAAAGAACGTTTCGATTACACTCCTGAAGATTGCCTCGCATTTGGCGAGAGCGTAAAGCAGTATATTGTGCCGGCGATGCGCAAGATAAATGAACACCGTCGTCAAAAATTAGGCGTAGATACGTTGCGCCCGTGGGACACATCGGTCGATCTTGATGGTGCTGATGCTTTCGAACCCTTTACCGATGCGGTGGGGCATGTCGATGTGTCCGCGAAGTTGATGTCGGCAGTCGCTGAAGATTTCGGCGAAGAGTTGCGCTGGATGTCTAGCCAAGGTTTGCTTGATCTCGAAACGCGTCCACATAAAGGCCCAGGTGGTTTTATGGACAACCTCGAGAAGCGCCGAGTGCCGGTGATATTCGCTAATTCGGGTACCACGCATGGCGACGTCGAAACTTTAGTACATGAGGGTGGTCACGCGCTTAACGGTTTGTTCTGTCGTGACCTTGAACCCGTGGCTTACCGCATGCCACCTCTCGAGTTCGCAGAGGTGGCCTCAATGGGGCTCGAAGCCCTCGCAATGGAACATCTCGAAGACGTTTACCCTGCTGACGAAGCACAACGCGCTCGCCGTGATTCTCTTGAAGGCATGTTGTCGACCTTTGCTTGGGTGGCGACTATCGATGGTTTTCAGCATTGGATTTACACGCATCCGCAACACACTCGTGAAGAGCGGACTGCTGCCTGGAACACTTTGTTAGACGATTTCAGCACTGGCGTAGATTGGTCCGGATTAGAAACCGAGCGCTCGTCAGTCTGGCATCGCCAGTTGCACATTTTCCAAGTTCCGTTTTATTACATTGAATACGCACTTGCGCAAATGGGAGCGATTCAATTGTGGCTGAATTACCGAACGGATCGCGAGGCATGCGTTGCAGCTTACCGTCATGGCCTAAGCTTGGGCGGTTCGACAGGTTTGCCTGAATTGTTTGAAGCCGCTGGACTAAGTTTCGATCCGCGAGGTAACGGTTTCGCTGATTGGGTGCCAGAAATAGTGGCGGAATGGGAAAAAGCTGTTTAGCTTTTTTCGATTTCAAAAACTATCGGTTGGGCGCACCCGCCAAAGCCGCGTCACGATGCCTTGGTGGTTATCCTTGCGCGAGGGTAGAATATGCCCTTCATGGCTAAGCCCGCACCTTCTGTAATGGACAAAATTGTCTCTCTGTGTAAGCGGAGAGGTTTCGTTTTCCCCGCCTCCGAAATTTACGGTGGCCAGGGTTCAACCTATGATTGGGGGCCTCTGGGCGTCGAGTTGAAAAAACGCGTGAAAGATGCGTGGTGGGAATCTTTGGTTTACGCGCGCCAAGATGTGGTGGGTATCGATTCGGCGATTATTCAGTCACCTCAAGTTTGGGTCACGTCGGGTCACGTCGGTGGTTTCTCTGATCCACTTATTGATAATAAAACATCGAAACAACGTTATCGTGCCGACCACTTAGTCGAACGCAAAATAGAAAAATATCGTAAGAAGGGGCGTGCTAAAGATGAAGAAGCGCTTACTGCGAAGTTGGCGGCGGCGATGAATGACAACGCTGCGCTGCGCGATTTGATTATTGAGTGCAAAATCAAGTGCCCGGTTTCAGGTACCGACGACTGGACGGATGTCCGTCAGTTCAATTTAATGTTCGAAACCCATGTGGGCGCGATGCGCGATAGTTCAAGTGTCGCTTATTTACGACCAGAAACGGCGCAGGGTATTTTCATTAACTTTAATAACGTGGTGACTTCATCACGCAAAAAATTACCGTTTGGCATTGCGCAAATTGGCAAGTCGTTCCGCAACGAAATCACACCGGGAAACTTTGTATTTCGCACACGCGAGTTCGAGCAAATGGAGATGGAGTTTTTCTGCCGCCCCGAAGAAGCGCCTAAATGGTACGCTTATTGGCAAGAAAAGCGTTTCCAGTGGTACCTCGATTGTGGGGTGAGTGCTGAGAAATTGCGCATGCGCGAGCATGAGCAAGACGAATTGGCGCATTACGCAGATGCTTGTTGTGACGTCGAGTATTTATTTCCGTTTGGCTGGAGTGAACTCGAAGGCGTGGCAAACCGGACCGACTACGATCTTAAAAAGCATAGCGAGGTCAGTGGCGAGCACCTTACTTGGTTTGATCAAGAGAATAACGAGCACATTACACCTTATGTCATCGAGCCGGCAGCGGGGTGTGACCGCACCGCCATGACATTCTTGGTAGATGCGTACGACGAAGAGGGCGAAGGAAAGAGCATGCGAGTTGTTTTACGTTTCCATCCAAAGATTGCCCCGGTTACGGTGGCAGTCTTCCCGCTAGTCAAGAAAGACGGCATGACGGAAAAGGCCGCAGAAATCGAAGCGATGCTGCGTCCGCATTTCCGTACGGCTATTGAGGAAAATCAATCGATTGGCCGCCGCTACCGTCGTCAAGACGAGATTGGTACACCGTTTTGTATTACCGTCGATGGCGAAACAGCCGAAGATGGCTGTGTGACTTTACGCGATCGCGATTGCATGAGTCAATCACGTGTTAAGGTTGAAGACTTAGTGGCGACCATGAACGAAAAAATCGGATTATGGACGCGTCCACAACCCACTGAGATTGATGGCTGAATCTAGCTTGCTCCAAGGCACTGCAATTGCTGCCGGCTTTGGCATTGGCAAGGTGTTTATTGCGCTGACGTCTGAGAGAAATGTGCCACTGCGCCACATCGACGCTAGCGAGAGCGAGGGGGCGTGGAAGCTGCTTGATACGGCGCGTTGCGCAACCATTAAGCAACTGCAAATGATTCGCGAGTCGACGACTGAAATTGTAGGTGCCTCGGATGCTGCGATTTACTTGACTCAAATAGCTGTGCTCGAAGATCCTGATGCGCTAAGCCGTATTCGTTCCTGGGTGTTCGATGACCATTACGCCCCAGAATCGGCGGTGCAAGCTTATATCGATTTCATGTGCAAACAATTTGCTGCCATGGATCAGGCGGGCATGCGCGACATGTCAGCTGACTTTACTGACCCATGGGTGTTGGTCTTACGTGAAATGAGCGCCGAAGACATCGAGCATGCGCAAGGCGATAGTATTTCGTCGATGATTTTGGTGGCCGACGAATTGACGCCTACTTTGGTGGCGCGTTATCCACATAAAAAGATTGCCGGTATCGTCGCCACTCGCGGCGGACGGTATTCACATGCGGCAATTTTAGCGCGAAGCTTCGGCATCCCCACTGTCATCAATATAGCTGGCTTCGATGATTTGGCGCGTTCTGGGCAGAACTGTTTTGTTAATGGTGACACTGGCGAGGTTGAGTTAAATCCTAGCGATCAACATCTGGCGGATGTGAAGGAATTATCTTTGCAACGTGCGCAGCTTAAAGATCGTTTGGCGGCTAGCGCCACGCATCCCTGCCAAACGGCCGATGGCATGCGCGTGCCTATTTTGGCGAATATTGAATCGCCGCGCGACTTTAAGCTTTTTAATACGGATACTGTGGCAGGGGTGGGTTTGTTCCGTACCGAGTTTATGTACATGGACGCAGGCGGCTTCCCGAGTGTTGAGCATCAAGAAAACACTTATCGTGAGGTGCTCAAAGAATTCGAAGGGCGCCGCGTGGTATTCCGAACTCTCGATGTCGGTAATGACAAGCAGCTGTCCTATTTGAATTTGCATGATGAGGCTAACCCAGCTTTGGGCATGCGCGGCTTGCGACTTAGCTTGCATTGGCCCGATATTTTCTTTATTCAGCTACAGGCTTTACTAAATGCTAGTGAATATGGCGAGGTCGATATTATGCTGCCAATGGTGACTAACGTTGAGGAAATTCGTGAAGCCAAGAAAATGTTTAACATGATTGCGGGAGAGAAGTCACATCGCGTGCGTTTTGGCGTGATGATTGAAGTGCCGGCGGCGGCGATGGCGCTCTCTGATATCGTGAAAGAGATAGATTTCGTTTCGGTCGGAACGAACGACTTGGCCCAATATTTGTTTGCGGTCGACCGCGACAACCCATGGGTCGCAAATCTTTACCAGCCTTATCATCCTGCTAATTTGAGAGTGCTGCGCTCGATCGCAAAGATTTGCCGAAAAGGCAACACTCCGGTTTCCGTCTGTGGCGAAATGGCAGGACAGCCAGAAGGAGCTTTTTTCTTGGTCGGCTGTGGGTATGACAGCTTGTCGATGTCGCCCTCGTTAGTGCCCGAAATTAAGGCCTATTTGAGCGAAGTTGACTCTAAACCCTTGTTTAAGCTAGCCATGCGCGCTACTCACGAGCCAACGGGCGAAGAGGCGTTCCAATTATTGCGTAATGAGGCACAGGCTGTATGGCAACAAATGCTTGATTCTCAAAGTAAATAGAAAATCTATTTATTTGTTAGCGATAACACGGTATCTTGGAATATAGGAATTCGCCAAAACCCTCTTACTGATGACCGTCTCCCCTGAACGATTACTTACGTATGACCGATAAGCCTGTTAAGTCGGGAAAGTGGTCACAGCCTGATATAGGTTATTTGACGCGCATGTATGGCAGCGTCAAGTTGGCAGAAATCGCTCGTAAAGTCGGCCGCCCTCTGGCTTCGGTCAATAAAATGGTGGCTAAGCTATTTCCTGAGTCAGCCGAAAAATCCAATAGCCCTTGGTCTGCTGTTGATGTGGGGCGACTTAAAAAGCTTTACGGAAGCGTCGGCACTGTTGATCAGTGGGCGCGAATTTTCAAGCGTCCCGTTTCGGATATTGAGCGCAAAGTACAAAGCCTAGAGGCCGAAGTCAAAGAGCGCCCATGGACGCGCGAATCATTGGCTACTGTTAAAAAGCTTTACGGCAGTCGTACCAATGTCGACTTAGAATTGATTCTGGGCATGCCCGAAAAACAAATCGAAGCCAAGGCTCAAGAATTATGCATGGCGAAAGACAAAAAGTTTTCTTCATCAGCTATTAGCGCTAGCGCTGTAACCCGTATGCCACGATGGACTGCGGAAGATGTTGAAACGCTTAAGCGTATGCACGGCACTGCATCAAACAGTGATATAGCGCAGCGCCTTGGTAGGACGACAAAATCAATTACGTCTAAAGCGAATGCCTTGGGTCTATATAAAACTGCCGAACACTTGCGCCAAATGGGGCGCGATAATGTAGATTGGCGTTACCATCGCGATAAGTGCGAAGAAGAAGAGAATGGCCAATCCTCTGATGGCGACGCTTAGCGGTGTTAAGCGCTTAGATACTGGGCTTGAATTCCGCTGGCAAGACGAGCCAGGCGTTGTCCTAGGGATTGCCGAGTTGCGTTTTTTGTGCCCGTGCGCACATTGCGTTAGCGAAATAAGCGGCAAGCGAATCATTAAACGTGAGGATGTCACGGCGGATATCACACTAGTGGATATGCAGCCTGTTGGCAACTATGCCTACCGCATTTTATTTAGTGATGGTCACGACAGTGGTATTTATCCGCTGAAATATTTGTACAAATTGTGCTGCGAGGCTGATGAATAGCACTGCTTTCTTTGCGGCGGCCGACTTATTGCTACAGCCTGCTGTAGTGACTTGCGTCCTGTTCTTTCATTGGTGGACCATCTGGTTTGTGCTGGGTCGAAACTTTGGCACTACAACACTCATGTTGTTGGCATCACGCGCCCTCACTCTCGGCGTGCTGTGGCTTGTTCTTGCGAGTGGTGCTGTAGGCAGTAGCGCAGAGGTTGCCACAGAATTTAGCGCTAGTGAAAGCATCACTGCGGCTCTGATACTTCTGACCTTATTCTACTGTTCAGATATACTCATGCTGAAAGTGGTCATGCGGCGAGTTCGTAACGGCTTCACCTGGAAACGTCACGATCTGATTTCATTCGCCGTTGCTAATTGCGTTTACCTTGTCGGCGCCTTGTCGTTGGCGCGCTAGTTCGCGTAGTTGACTTATTTTATCGGTCAAGAATGACGGGTTAGTAGGTTGCGCGATGTGGCTTCCTGCAGCTACTAATTTAGGGTAGCGAATGATTAGCGGGATGCGTTTGTCGTTGTCGATATGCGCAGGAAGTTGATTGCCGATGATGACCACAAAAGTGTCTTCACGCACTTCTTTGGCATCGAGTATTTTCATCAGTTCGGCTACTAGGCGATCTTGAGACCAAAGACATTCGTCGTACGTAGAAATGAGTTGCTCGCTATCGGATGCAGCAGCAGCCGAGAAGCGCCCGCGGACAGCTAGAGGGACATCGGAGCTCTGCTCGCAGCTTTGTAAGTTGTAGGCCAAGAAAAAGGGTTGGCCAAGGAGCATGGAATCACGAATAAAGCTTTTGGCTGCGTCAAGCTGCGCCCAATCGCCCATAGGGCGCTGGTTGTTGAATGCGTTAATGCTGAGCCGGTCAGCTAGTGATGGAGCTTCGATATTGCGGCTTGTCGCGAAATCAGCGGCGGCAATCAATGATTGCTTACGGCTGATCAACATCGTTGCGTAGTCATCGTCGAAGGATGCCGCCAACGAACTAATAGCATCGGCGACAGAGGCGGAGTCTTTTGATAATTGGCAATCGTCTAAAGTTAATCCTTCGCTAGACAACTTGTCGATATTTGGGCTAGTCGGTCGGTGGTATTCGTCCCATCCAAAATGTTCACTCAGCGCGTTATCAATGATGACAACCAACACATTAGGCGCGGCGGGCTTGCTGGCATTAGGCGCGTCGAGCGTACAATAAATAACGGTGATGGCGAGTAGGCCACAGCTGACGACGTGGGTGAGTGGTGCGAAAAAACTAGCGGCGGCGAAAGCGTTGTCACGACTGAATAAATATTGCAGTGCGAGATAACACATTAAAGTGGCGCTACCAGCAACAGGTGTCAGTAAATTGAAATGAAAATGGACGGCGAATGTAGCCAATGCAAAAACCACCAACAGCGCCGACGCCATATATGCAGACGTCTTGCGCAGTGTTCGTGTACAGTACAAAGCGCGAAACGGGTGGACGGCTAGTGCCAGGGCTGCTCCGACTAACATGCTACGAAATAAGGGGCCTGTTAAGTCATGCTTCGTAAATGGGCCAGCTTGGTTGTAGCCAACCGTAAAGAATTCGATCAAGCACAGCCATCCCGCGAGGGAAGCTCCTATTAGACTGCTGAATAACCACTGTCGAAGTTTCATTGCGGTTATTATATGTTATGTGAGCCCTCGGCTCGTGTTCATCCATGTTAGTTTCTCTGTTGCTGAGCAGCCTGTGCGCGCTGCAATCTACGCCAAGTAATACTTGGGCGAATTTGATGCCGCGTCATGCCGTTCCACGTCGCAGTTTTCCGATGCCCAAGGAGAGCGAATTATTGCTGTTGCTCACGGATCGCAAAGCCGAAATGAGCGAGCGCCTTGAGGCTTTAAGGGCGTTGGCTTACCTTGATGTTAAGGTCGATTATCTATCGCTAACGGCGATGAAGCGCAATATTCATTCCGATGATGCCTTGATCTCATATGTGCGCTGCCTTGCGCGTTGCTCAGAAGAAGCGCGTGCGCCGATGAAGAAATATTTAACGCATCGCTTGGCCGCAGTGCGCGCCGAAGCCGTTTACGGCCTTAGCAAGTACTTCGAAGGGGGACGCGATGTTGCACGTTCCTTTTTGTCTCAGCCCAAACTTCATCCGTGGCAACGGGTAGCTGCGATACGCGCATTATCCGAGATTGATTTATCGGCGGCACAAGTAGAAGTGATGCGCAGAATGAACAGCGAGTCTGGAGAAGTCGCGCTTGAGTTTCTTCAAGTGCTGCGTCGCGATTTAAGTGACGACCATATCCCGGTGCTTATTGACTTGCTGAGGCAGGGGCGCAGTCGGGTAACAGCCGAGGCTGCTGCGATGTTGCAGCATATTACAGGTTATAAGATAGGTAACGATTACCGCTCTTGGCATGTGGCTTACTTGCAGCATAAAGCCTTCGAAACGCCAATGCGCGCGCCTGAAACCAGTGACTTAGAATTGAAAACGGTCGCCTATATGGGCATCCCCATTTTTAGTGATAACATTTGCTTCGTGCTAGATTCTTCATCGTCAATGACTGAGCGTATGTATGAGCTGCGGCGGATGACGCGGGCCATGAAGGTGATCGAAGAGTTCGACAAGATGTTGCCGATATTGCCATCGTCAGCGAAGTTTAATGTGGTTTTCTTTGAATCGGTCATTCGCGAAATGTACGAGCAATTAACCGCGGTGACATCTGACTCTAAAGAATACGCCTCGGTTTTTGTTACTCATAACGACTTTTCTGGCGGAACCGATTTGTATGGCGGCATTGCGCGCGCCTTCGATTTACAGGGCATCGAAGAGGTGATAGTGTTGTCTGATGGCGACCCTTCGGTTGGCGACTACACCGAGCCCTGGCAAATTATGGTTGAGTTAGATCGCTTAAATCGCTGGCGGAATATACGTATTAGCAGTATTTCATTCTCGGCGCCGCGTGCTGCCGAATCGCTGATGTACATGATTTCGGCATACAACGCGGGTCACTTTCGAGATATCGACTAGAAGCCGTTACAATATAGGGCAATGACTGAAACCATGAAAGCTGTTCGCGTGCATGAGCATGGCGATTTTGAAGTACTGCGAATTGAAAATATCACCGCCCCGGTGGCAGTAGCAGGGCAGGTACGTATTCGTGTCGAATACGCGGCTTTGAATCATCTGGATACTTGGGTGCGACGTGGCGTGCCAGGACATAAATTTCCGCTGCCGATTACTCCTGGCTGCGATTTTAGTGGAGTGATTGAAAGCATCGGCGATGGTGTGGTTCATTGCAAAGTGGGTGATCGCGTTACCGTCGCTCCTGGCTATAACTCTCAGCCATCTATTCAGGCCGCTAGCGGAAACCACAATTTAGCGCGCGATTATGGCATTTACGGTGAGACTTGTGATGGTGGTAATGCCGAGTTAGCGGTGGTTAATGCTGAGAACATTATTCACGTGCCAGATGATTTCTCTTTACGCGAGGCGGCTGCGTTCCCGCTGACTTATTTAACGGCGTGGCATATGTTGGTTGAGCGCTGCAAGGTGCAACCTGGTGACAAAGTGTTGATTCACGCAGCGGGTTCGGGCGTGTCGGTCGCAGCCACCCAGATCGCCAAATTACATGGCGCAGATGTCATGGTCACTGCGGGTAGCGATAGCAAATGTGCCAAGGGCATGGCGAACGGAGCCAACTTAGCCGTCAATTACAGCACCGACGATTGGCAGGCCGCTGCCAAGCAATTCACTTCCAAGCAGGGATTGGACATCATTGTCGATCACGTCGGCGCAGACACCTTGCCATTGGGCGTATGGGCTCTAGGAAAAGGAGGTAGATTGGTTACTTGCGGGGTCACTAGCGGAGCTCAAATGGAGCTGAATCTCGCACCGATTTTTTTCAAATCTCTCAGTATTTTAGGCAGCACCATGGGTGGTCTTGGCGAGATGCATCAAGTCGCCAAGCTGGTATTCGACAATAAGCTATCGCCGATCATCGACAGTGAATTTAGCATCGATGACATTCAGACTGCGCATCGCAAAGTGGCTGAGCGTGACGTGTTCGGAAAGGTGATGATTTGTCTTTAACTTACACCTTAACTTTCGAAGATTGGGTTGAGTTCACTTTAGACACTCACCAACGCGTGCCGCAGATGCGCCGCATCCGCACCTTCAGCCACTATGCCATCGGCACGGTTTACGCCATTTTTGGCTTAATGGTGATGCTCAAATACGACGAAATGTCATACGGCATCTCGTTTTTATTCTTGAGCTTGGCGTGGTTTGTCCTTTTCCCGAAATATCACAAACGGCGTACCATTAAGTATTTACAAAAGATATTAAAGGATGGAAGCGGCGACATGCTTGCTGCGCATACACTCGATTATGACCAAAGTGGCATTCATATACAGCGTGATGGCCAGTCCTCAAAAATAGAATGGACTAGTTTTCAAGATTTAATAGTAACGGAGCAGCGAGTTTATCTTAAGCTAGAGCCAACGCAGGGGCTAATCGTCCCGCGCAACATCGTGGGTAGCGAACAATTTGTCGAAGCCTGCAAAATACACATTACAGCATCATGAAAACAATACTCATTAGCTCTTTAGCACTAATATTGCCTGCAAATCTGTGGGCTCAAGATTCGTCTCAAGAGGCAACGGCGCAAGAAGAGGTGCCGACTGTTCTTGAAGCAGAAACAGAAATTCCGTTTCCCGTTTACATAGATATTGCAAAAGGCGAGCGCCAACATTTAGTCGGCACCGGTGTGCGTGAGAAATTTTGGATTGACGTTTACGGCTTTGGCGTTTACGTCGACAAGTCGAGTGCTGCACCAATCATGAGAGCGGCGTTTGAGAAAGCTTCCGCAGCTGAAGACGACGATACTGCGATAGCTATTATTGATGCTGCTTTGTTGAATAACGCCTTCAATAAAACGATGCGCTGGGTGATGGCCCGCGACGTTGAGGGCGAAGACATCGCCGAGGCTTTCGACGATAGCTTGGGGCCGGATATTAATAAACTCTATGCCAAAGACGAAAAGAACCTCGCGATATCCTTAAAAGCTATGGCGCAGCTACGTGCATGGTTCGAGGTGACTAACTTGGTCGAAGGCGATGAATTACTGTTCATCTGGAAAGGAAATGAATTAGACTCGATTGTTAATGGCAAGTCGCTTGGGGTGATTGACAATTATGGCGTATGTTACGCGATGTTCCATTTGTTCCTTAACGAAGATGACCCCATCGACGATGACGCCTATGAGGCAACAATCGCGGCATTAAAGCTAATGGCCTATCCAGAGCGAGCCTTTAAAGAGGAGTAAAAACAATATCATGTCAGAAAACGAACGCAGAAATAACGATCGTCACGAATACGTGGCTCCTACCGCAATGATGCTTGCCGCCGGCAGCCTCGAAGGTGAAACCGTCAACGCCA
>Ga0315320_10003364_pt1 | contig 13141 bp, 15 predicted proteins | sample M140m21515metaG_FD_203458 | JGI IMG/M metagenome (GOLD analysis project Ga0315320, IMG submission 203458) | Ammonia-oxidizing marine archaeal communities from Monterey Bay, California, United States - M1 40m 21515 | ecosystem: Environmental > Aquatic > Marine > Coastal | place: USA: California...
GGTCCCTACCAAATTCCGTATGGCACACTAGTTCCTAAACAGCACAACGGCATTCTGTTTCCAGTGGGCATTTCGTCGACTCACGTTGCCATATGTAGCGTACGGATGGAGCCCGTATGGTCGGCGCTAGGACAAGCCGCAGGAGTGGCCGCGGCTCTGGCAATTGATAAGAAGCAGGAACTCCGCGCTGTCTCTGTTGAGGACATTCAGGATGAACTTTTGAGACAGCGGTGCACCCTGTTTTTCTACACCGACCTCCCCGGGGATTCACCTGCATTCACCGCAGCGCAGAAACTCAGTCTTCTAGGCGCCGTGGCCGGACCAGATATCGATGATTACAACACGGCTGCGCAGTCCAAAGGTCTGAGTTCACTCCGAATGGAAGCGTATCGCTTCCGCCCTGATGAATTGATCACACTCGGTGATTTTGCCCAGATGGCCGTGAACGGACTTCAGATTCCGCTGAGCATTACTGCTTCGCACTTCACGGACGTACCCCGAGGGCATCCCGCCTTCAAATACATCGAAACGCTTTACGATTACTCAACACAATCCAAGCAGCCGTTTTTCGACTTTGAGCCGAGCAAGGCCTTTAAGACCGCCCTCGCTCATCCGGATAAAAAGGTAAGCGGCGTCCAGGCAGTAAGAGTCCTCTCCGGGTTGCTTAGGAAAAACGGTCCCGCGCATTCCAATCCAGATGCAGACCTTACGCGGGGTGAGGCGGCGCAACTCGTCTATCAATACCGCGATCCAGGGGACTTGCCAGATCTGCCTGAAGTTCCGGCGGCGCGAGTAAGCCGAAGCGTGACCCAGGCCTCTGGTTCAGTATCGATCAATCCAAAGTCACTTCCGGGGGTCGTCCTCGACGACGCGAACGCGAAGCTGAAAGGCGACTGGTTGCGCTCCACCAGTTTCAAACCACATATTGGGCTGGGGTATATCTACAGTGGGAAGAAAGACGACAGGACAAAAGGCGATGGCAAGGCTACCGCAACCTTTCGGCCAGACCGAACTAACAACAGTCAGGTTCTTCGCAGCCGCCTTCTTCACAGCATGGGCAACTGCCCCCAAACACAAGCGGCGCACCCGTAAAGAAGTATACGCAAGTAGCTTGTGATAAAAACGCCATCACGTCTTGTTCGTTCTCAGGTGAATCAGTGACGGGTTGGACGGCCATCTCTTTCCATTCACCATCGACTTGCTCTTGAATTTTGAGCGCATCTCGATTCTCGATTGTATATGCGAAATCAGAATCGCCCCAACCAATTAACAATCCGATATCACCGGTAACGTCATGCTTAGTGTTGTACACTTCAGGCATGTGATCGATTTCACCTTCGTGCATATCACACAATAACGCATAGGTGTCTTGTACGATCTGTTGAGCAACGGTCATCCAGTGTGGACGTTCAAGTGGAGTTTCATTGTCGTTCATGTATTTTCCAGTTGTTAAGACGCAACCAAACCTACCATTTATTTTCAGTACATACAAACTACTGCTTCGAAACGATTTCGACGTTAGCCTCGAACATTGCACGGGCAAAACCCATTTGGGGTTTCGGCCCTTTTATTTGCACGTTCAGGCCCAGGCGATAGCTTGTCTGAGCAGTATGCTGGTCGCTACGAGCATCACACGGGCAAGCCTCGCATTCCTAAGCTGTTCCACAACTGCCGTAGTAGTTGGGTCACAGACCTAGTGAAAGTGTTCGGCTTGAATAAGCACGACTGTGCGAACTGGATCGGCCACACTGAAGCTATTCAAGACAGTAATTACCTTCAGATGATCAGTGAAGATATTTAGGAAGCGATGGCGTCAGCCATTGAAGAAGCTGACGATTCAAAAAACCACCCAACTTATATCGGTTCGTTCTGGTTCAATCAGCTTTATATTGCTCTACAGAACAACCATCCAGAGCTTGCCGAGGCGGCCTTGGAACACGCTTCAAACATCACAAAAATAGGGATGCGGGGTTTATTCCGCATCCCATCAGTTGATATCGCTTCACACTCCACCACAAGTTTGGCGGAGATCTTAAGTAGCGAAGGAGGGACTCGAACCCCCGACACGCGGATTATGATTCCGCTGCTCTAACCAGCTGAGCTACTTCGCCATCTAGGTTATTTGTTCGGCATTTACAGGACTTTTCATCACTCGTTGAAACATCTTTCTGACTTCATTTTTATGAAGTGCAGCAAGACTGCAGCAAAAGTGGGTGATGACCGTGACCAGTATCTACCTTAAACCTTCTTCTAAATATTACTATGCGCGCCTTAAAAATCAAAGGGGGCAGTGGTGTGATAAGAGCACCAAAACAACAAACTGCTCTTTTGCCCTCGGACACACGCATGCGGTAGGATGTGTCTGGTAAGCCGGTGACGGCTTGGTTGCCTATGATCATTTAGTTGTTAGGGGCAGTTGGTGATGGCGAATGACGATGAAACACAAAAGAAAAGCTCTAAGCTATTCATGCCATTGTTAGTTATTGCGAGTGTAGTCAGTGGTGTTGCATTCTATTTAGCCGCAAAGTTATCGGCAGAGAACTCGCCGGACGGTACGGTTGACTGGAACAGCGTACTTCTCATCAGTGGTTGCACATTTTTGGCGGTATGCCTCTTCATAGGTATTCTATGTAGATCAACCAAATTCAAACGACAACAAACCCAGCTTGTCAAACACCTATTGGATCCAAGAGAGACCTTAAATCGTCCCCCTGCGGAAGTACCTGTCGAGGAAAGAGGCGAGCCACGTAGTAATAAAGGCTGTACTGCAGGCTGCCTTTTTGTAGTTATCTACTGGACGGTGGTGTTTAGTGCTAGCGAATTGTTTGACGCCAAACCTCTTGCAGGCATAATGGCCTTTGTATTTCTATTGGGGCTACTCTTATACACTCTTTCCGGCAGGCTGTCGAAACGCCTTGACCTTAATCCCACCTTGAAACAGGATTTGGAACAGGCAGGGCGGCATCAAGACTGGGCGGGGCCGTAGTGGCGACGATGGTGGCTAAAGCTCCTGGTGAAAGGCTAATTGCTTTAATTCCTCAAAAACCGCGCCCCCGAACTACTTTGTTTCGCACCTATTCTGATAACCATATCAATCGTGATTTAGCCTAAAGAAAATTGGAGACGGCATGAGTAATCCCTACCAAGCACCACTAGACGCTGAGAATAACTCAAATCAACTAAATTCAGGCAACGAATATTCAGCCGCTGAGATCTCTCAATTGTATCGCTGTCGCATGGGTGCAGGCTTTCTTCTATCCGGATTTTGCTTGGTTATAATCTTGTTTATCTGCGGAGCTATCGCAGCTGGATTGCAACTTAATCCGATGGAGACCGCTTCTTTCCTCAAAGTTATCATTGGGATTGGTATCTTGGGAGCAATCTGCTCATTCATTGGAAACGTGATGTTACTATTCCCTCCTGAACGTAGCGGAGCAAAACAACTATTTGTGATTTCATTCGTTTTAGGAATCCTCAGCAACGTTGGCCCTACGCTAATTCCCTTTCTGTCCATAGACATCAAATTCAGTCTTCTAACGACCTTTCTTTTCGGCATTACACCTTTCATCTGTTTAATACTTTTTCTAACCGGCTGGATACGGCTTGCGAATTTCATTCATGCCGAAATTGTCGCTGCGAAGATGAAAAGAGCCCGGACCGCATTTTGTGTTTTTAGCGTTCTTCCATTTATCTTGCTTGTCTTGGGCACAATGCTTATGTTCTCCGGAACTAATGTCCCCAGTGGATTGAAGGTTTTAATGTTTGGGGCGGCTGCGATTAGTGCGATCGTTTCTGGAGTCATTTTCACCATTAGTTATGGCAATGGTTTGACGCTGTTTCGGGAAGCTGTCACGTCAATTCCTCAAGGCGATTAATACCACGACTTTTGAGAAGGTGCTTCGTCACCAAATTACATGTTTGGGGAAAATACCGTGCCGTCTATGAGTGCTTGCTTGCGAGAAAACAGGCCCCTCCCATTAAAGAGCAGCATCGTGGTGATATGTCATGGGGCGATTGCGTTCCTAGATTTCAAAAAAATAAAGGCCGAAAACCTTTTTGTTACAACGAGTTTTGACGCCTTGGTGAAGTTCGGTTGGCACCTACGTAAAGGTAACGGGATTGAAGCAATGGGGTAATTTATGTTGAAGAAGATTATTTGCGTACTAGCTTTCGTAGGCTTATTTGATTTATATTTTTCACTCGTCTTGAGCCAGCGATGGGAATGGGCTGGCTACGAGACTTTAGACCGACTTCTTTGGTCGGAGAGTTACAATTTTTACCGTCTGTGCGCTTATGGCGGGGGCCTGCTTCTAGTATTAATGAGCATGCCCTTCTCAAAAGCAAATGCGGAGGACTGGAAAAGCAGGGATTACTCGGGACAGTTCAAGCCTAAGGCGGACGGTGAGAAGGAATAGTAATTTATTTGGAACAGGTGCTCCCGTATCCACTCTTTTGCCCTCGTACACAGCCAGGCGGTAGGATGTGTCTGGTAAGCCGGTGACGGCTTGGTTGCGAAACTGACCTTCGCTAGACAAATCAAAAAGGCATGCCTTATTTGTTTGAAGTGAGGGAAGAGGCTCTGTGGGTTTTCCCAAGTTGCGGTAAAGAATCGCCATATGACACCCGTGAGCCCGGATTAACTTATGAGGTACCGCCATTTATTAAAACTTGGTGGTTTTGGATGGTTGTCCTTCCGGTTGGGATTCCAGTCAAGAATTGGCCCGACTGATCAGCTTCTGTCTTTATCGGAGATGAGTAACCATAAATTGGAAATTGATATCGTTCCCGGAGAATTTCATTGATTAAATGTGTCAGCTGTGGCAAAGAATTGTCAGAAGTGCAGGTCAGATGTCATGGGTGTAATAAGATGACCGAACCTGAAAAAATCAGGCGGTTTAAGAAGGCTGTTCTTTTGGCAATATGGATTGGCATCCCGTTGTATTTTTGGGGGGGCTTCTTGACAAGGCTTTTTTGGTGATGAAGTAAAGAATCACTTGTCTTAAGCCAACGGTGCCGTTCCCTCTGTTGTCGATTATTGATTCAATCCGCTGTGGTAAGCATTAGAATATGATAAGCCGGCGGCGTATTTACAACTGCCGATGGTGAGGTGAATAAACCTATTTCCGTGTTCATGATTAGTACTGAGGCAATTCAATTTAATGGATAACGTTATGATTCGACTAATGCCTGGTGTATTTGTTTTATTCGGGATACTTAACAGTGCTGTTTCTGCGGAACCGTTAGCGATAGCTCATCGTGGGCTTTTACGTCATGCTCCGGAGAATACGTTGTCGTCGTTTGCTGCGTGTCTTGAACTAAGAATGGGCATAGAGCTTGATATCAGAACGACCTCTGACGGACACCTCGTTGTTATTCACGATGACAATTTACAGCGAACAACGAATGGGCCTTCCCAATCCATCCGTAGCCTATCGTTGGCAGAAGTAAAAAAACTTGATGCAGGAAGTTGGTTCGATATTGCTTATCGGAACGAACGTGTTCCTACCCTTGAAGAAACCTTTGCTCTGATTCAAAAGAGAAAGCAGGGCCCCACACTCATTGCCCTGAATGTGAAACAGATTACTCGCGAGGGGGAAAGGACATTAATAAGGTTGATGGATGAATATGCTATGTTCGGAATTTCCTTTGTGTTCGATCAAAGCGATGACGTAAGTAAGCGTCTTAAACAACTGGATCCACGTCTTCTTGTCGGGCAAAATGTAAGTCGGGGTTCGATAGCAGGAGTCCTGAAGGCAGACTTTGTCGACGTTTTTCTGCTATCTGATACACCGACAGAAACAGAGGTGGTAAAATTGCACGAACACCAAAAACTGGCATTGTTCAATTATGCCGGGGCCGGAAATGATCGTCGGAGTCCTGTTGCCTGGCGACAGGCGCGTGCTGCAGGTGTTGATGGAATGCTGACAGATTATCCAACGTTATGTCAGCAGTTTTGGCGAGCAGATCAAATGCAGCAAGATTCGTCAGAGAATGAATAGCAAATTGGTAACGTTGATTGAGCTTTGTAGGATTCGTTCCAGCTGCAGTAAAACGAATCGTCTGATGGAGGATGGAAATGAAACAACGCTATATGATGGTTGTCGTTTTATTGCTTTCAGTTTCAGAAGCAAGGGCTACGGAGGGTCCGGCAAGTTCCAATAAGCAAGTTATCGGTTTTACGCCTCAATTGAAAAAAGATGCGGAGATACGTGCTTCATTCAAAAAATTATCGCGGGTGATAGATTCGTTGGATGCCGGCGCCCAACTTGAAATTTACCGAGGTATTCCGCGGGGCAAGTTTTCTGAAGTTGAAGAAGCTTTAGGTAGTGGGAATGACGGTGATAAGCGATATATACGCAGATACGGAGCTTTCTTTTACTCTTCGGCGGAGGTCCCCGAGGGGAACGATGCCAAGGAATTACTCGCCCTGGTGAAAAATCCCCAATCCTTCAGGAAGTTCGGGGGATTTAAACTTTGCGGAGGGTTTCACCCGAACTTTGCGTTGGTCTGGACAAAGGATGAAATTGCCGTCGAAATACATGTCTGCCTTACCTGTCATGAAATAAAGCTATTTCAGTCTCGGTTAGAGATCTACTGTGAAATGGATGACGATGCTTATCAGCAATTCTTACAACTCGGGAAGGATTTGAAGGTAGAATCGGAGTAGAGAACAAAGCTGAAGAGATATTGATTTGCCGGGGTGTATCGCGTGCCTTAGTTACTGACTTTGAAGAATCTTTGGGGAACCGTCCTTCTGATAATAAAGAATTGATGAGCAGATATGCATCCGTCTTTTACGCTCGAGGAGTAACGGCCAGTAGAAAAGATTCTAAAAAAATACTCGCGCTGGTAAAAACGCCCCAATCCTTTAAAGAGTTCTCAGGATTCGAGTTTCGCGGGTGGTTTCATCCAAAAGACTCCCTTGTTTGGACCAAGGGGAAAAGGGTCGTGAAAATACACGTCTGCCTTACCTGTCATGAAATTAAGATCTTTCATTCGCGCTTAGAGATCTATTGCGAAATAGACAACGATGCTTACCAGCAATTGTTAGGATTCGGGAAGGCTTTGGAGGAAGAATCAAAGTAATGAACAAAGCTGAAGAGATATCGTTTCCCTGGGGCCATGTGTTTGTTGGTTGTTTGGTTGGTGGCGTGGGTATTACATTGATGGGAACTGTCCTGGGCGGGTGGTCGATTCTTCGTTTGGGGCTTGATGCCGTATTGCTATACCTGGCCTATGTTCCTGTAATCGTGCTTATTTTTACGCTGTTGCTCTTTTCAGTTGTCTCCATTAAGGTTCTCTTATATTCCGCGCGGTGGGCGAGATATCTGCTCTGCCTGATTCTTTTTTTATTAGCGGCCCCCCCTGCTGCTTTTATGATTCTTATTCCTCAAATTCTTTTGGGAGGAGGCTTGTTAGTACTTGAGAAAATGAATTATCGTGTCAACGGCTGGGAATGGCTCTTCGTATTGACCTATTACCCTGTAGTCTTTTATTTCGCACTTATTTGGTCAATAAAGCTTTATAGAATATTAAGATATGGTCGCCCATTCTCTTACTTGTGGAAGAAGGTACATAAATACGCCAATGATTACACCGGCGCGGAGGCGAGCCTTAGAAAATTAAGTGCAGGCTTGTCGAAGCGGTCTCGTCGGCGTGAAGCTAGACTCCAACTACCGCCCGATGACCAGTGAAGGTGTTCGTCTGTCCAATAGATGGTTTAGAATCGATTCAACTGGTGAGTTTTGGTTTGTGTTTTAAGTGTTTTTAGTTGTTGGTGAAAACGATGGATGGGGATGGTGGTGATGGTTATGGTAATCAAGCCGCGGATGGACCACCTGAACCAGATTGCCCTGAACGAAAAATGGTATTGCGTATCCTTCTTTATTTCATGGTGTGTGTGACTCTGGCCATTTATGTTTGGCAACTTCTGTACGACTCGTTGGTTAAGTAGTGCGTGTAGCGGCCGAATCTCCCACGCTGATTCGGTTTTGGACTCAGTATCCGGCCGTAGCTGTCTGTTAAGCCGCTGACGGCTATAGCGTTTGGAGTCACAGGCGTCGCGGGAGTCGGCTTGCTTGTGGTAATTCAAAAAGACGCGACATGCACGATGGAGATTGAATCTGGGGTGAGAGGGTCTAACAATTTGAAGTTCCCTTTCAAATTTCATTTCGGCGTTATGGGAAAAGTGATTCAACAGCCAACCCCAGGTCGAATTGGATCTTTGGTCTACTCCCAAAATGAGTTTCAAGAATTCAGTCGCCGATGCGGTAAAGATGAGTCGTGGAACGCAGGATGATTGAGTTTCCGGCTACCGCGGGCGAGGCAATAAAGCTCGCATCGAACTCGTTTCTGGCAATTAAATCGTGCTTACCATCAGACACGTTTAAGACGGAAATGACGCCTTGCTTACTACTGAAGTACATCGTGCCATCGGAATAGATTGGCGAAGCCCAGTGGTCTCCGCCAATTCTCATGACCCACTGCTGCTCGCCAGTTCGAGGGTTGAGACAGCGTACGATACCTCCTTTTGAAGTCACCAGGAAGAGGGCGTCGTTGGTGACGACCGGTGAAGGGATATGTGGCGTACTTTTGGTAGTAGACCAAGCGATATGGGTTTTCGTGACATCCCCCTTCCCACCGGGATCGATGGCCATGAGATAACCTGTCAGGCCACTCGTGAACACATAGACCAGACCATGTGCATAAAGAGGTCGGGCCGAGACATTAAAACCACCGGGATGCATAACACGCCAGAGTTCATCGCCATTACGAGGGTCATAGGCAATCGTCGCTTCCGCTGCGGGGGCAATGAGCTGCCTCTTGCCGTCCACGTTAATGAGAGTGGCCGTGGCAAACGACTTCTTGTTGTCGTTTGGCTTACCTCCTTTACCCGAGGAGAATCCAGCCGCACTTAGAGTTTTCTTCCAATTGGTATCGATGTTACGGTCCGACTTCCAGACCGTTTCGCCGTTTTCTTTGTTCAAGGCAATGAAGAACTGTTGGTCCGTTCCGTCGAACGCTACATAGAGATTGTTTTGATCGACGATAGGGGAAGATCCCTGGCGTACCGGTTGATAAATCCGAAGGTCGCGCCGTTCCCACAGTTTCTTACCAGTCTTTCGGTTCATACAGGCAATTCCCTGCGAGCCAAAACTAACAAAAACGTGGTCTTGTTCAACGACAGCGGTAGGGGTGGCTGGGCTGTTGAGATGGGGGGAATCATACTTGTAAGCCGGGTCAAGTGGACGCGAGATCATGTCAAATACCAGAATGTCTTTAACGACTCGACCGTTCTTGAGATTGATACAATAAGCGCGCAGTTCGCCACGTTCGTTGTCTCCGCTGGTGACCCAAATCTCGTCCTCCCAAACGACTGGAGAGGACCAGCCAGATGCATGGATCGGGGTTTTCCAACGAATATTTGTTGTTTCGTCAAATTCAACGGGTAGATCACTGGAACTGGAGATCCCGGTACCCTCGGGGCCTCGGAACTGATTCCAATGAGTGGCCGGTTGAGCATAGGCGACTGGACTAAAGAAAAAAATTGCAAGTAGTAGGATGGAGTTGTTCACCAATGGAGGGTCCTGAACTTTGTGGGGTAACTTGTATTAGATTGATACGAAGAGTGGTTTAGCCGCCGAGTGTTGGTTTGTTATATAATACAGAATTGCCAAGTTTAAAAAGAGGCTCGGTTTGGTTTTTCTATTATTCAGGGAGTTGCCCATGTTTCGATCCGTTCCATTAGTGATAGCCGTTTTTGTTTTCTGTGTATCCGGATTGCTGCAGGCAGAGGAGAAAGCCTCGCCAAAACGTGCCTATATTGACGGTGCCGGCCCAGGTTGGGTTGCGCTCACTGAAAAAGATTTTGTGGACGTTAATGGTGATGAAGAAACGTGGACTTTTGATGGCACGTACGTTACGGGCACCGGTAAACCAATTGGAGTGAATCGGACCGTCAAAACATACAAGAACTTCGAGATTGTTTACGAGTGGAAGCATATGAAACATGCCGGAAACTCCGGAATGTTCCTCTGGGTTCAGAAAGAAGCACTGGATATTCTAAAGCCCAATCAACTTCCCCGTAGTGGCATTGAGATTCAGGCGTTGGATCATGGATATCAGGAGAACTGGGTCAAAAAGAATGGTAAAAAGTCGGAATGGTTTACTACGAATGGTGATGTGTTTGCAGTTGGTAAATCGACGTTCAAACCCTTTGAGCCCATTTCGCCGAATGGAGCACGCAGCTTTCCCCGTAAAGAACGTAGCAACGGCTTTGGTAAATGGAATCATTATTACGTTCGCGCTATTAATGGTGAAGTAAGGCTGTGGGTCAACGGGGAAGAGGTGTCCGGTGGCTCAGACTGTAATCCCGCAGAAGGGCATCTTTGTCTGGAAGCCGAAGGGTCTGAAATCCATTTTCGCAATATACGTATTCGTGAACTTCCCTAAGCCGATTTAGTAATCAGTCGTCGTCTCGTTGAACAAGGGCAATGGCCTGATTAGTAAGTCGCCGGGAATGTGTTTGTTTGACCGGACTGTGCACGAATCGGTTTAGTGCGGCCAGGAGCACAGCTTGAGTTCTTTTAGGGTCACTTTGAAGTTGCGCCTGTACCGCGACGGTTGTCTTCAGATAGTGCGACACGAAAATTGGCGCGCGGATACCTCTTTCTAAAATAACCTTATGCGTCTGAACATCTTTCGAGAGCGGGGGGTATTCAGAAAACTCAGGGATGAAATCGTCACCAGTGGTGTACCACAAGTGTCTTGCCAGTGGAACAGGAATTCGGGGGAACAGGAATTCGGGGGAACAGGAATTCGGAGGGACAGGCAGGCACCCACGCAAAAATTTTATTTCTCAGTCTTGCTGTCACCATTGGACAAGGGAATAGATAGTTGTATTAGTAATGATACAATATCAGTCAACTTCTAAAATGGTATTTAGGGTTCATAAGGAATCTACCGATGAAAATGCACAACCTTCGCCAACGTCTCAAAGATGGTGAATTGTTGATGGGGACAATGATTACGTTGTCTAGTCCCGCCGTCACCGAATTGTTAAGCCAGTTGGACTTTGACTGGTTTTTTGTGGACGGTGAGCATGGGCCGCTTGAAACGACAGACATCATGGGGATCCTTCAAGCTGCCGAGCCCGCTATTCCCTGTATAGTAAGGGTTCCTGTTGCCGATGAAGTCTGGATTAAGAAATTCCTAGATTGTGGTGCAGCAGGTATTATCGCGCCGCAGGTGAATTCCCCCGAACAAGCCGCTCAGATTGTTAGCTGGACGAGGTATGCCCCGGAAGGTACTCGTGGCGTTGGACTGGGGCGGGCACATGGATATGGCTTAAGTTTTGGCGATTATGTGCAACGTGCTAATGATGAGATTGCGTGTGTGATTCAGGTTGAGCACATTGATGCTGTTCATTGTGTTGAGGAAACGGTCAAGGTCCCAGGCGTGGATTGTATCTTATTGGGGCCATACGATCTGTCTGCCAGCATGGGAAAGATGGGGCAGGTTGGCGATCCGGATGTGGTAGCAGCGATTGATCATGTCACGAAGGTTTGTCAGTCAGCGGGAATGCCACTTGGGTATTTTGGTGTGAGTTCCGCGGACATTAAGCCTTATGTGGATCAGGGCTATACATTAGTCGTTGCTGCGACCGACACTATTTTCTTAGCGAGTGGTGCCAGATATTTTTTGAACCAATTGCAGGGCGAATAATTTAATTTGGCCTTCTCGTTGGTACCGAAAACGCTGACGCGGAAAAATCGGACGCCGTAGATGTGTGAGGCATTCTACGACGCCCTTTTTCGGGGGCCGAAGAATCAGCCCCGCAGTTACTATTCATGAAATCTGAAAAATTCACAATGCTAATTAGACGAAAGCATGAGATCCAGGTGAGAGATAACAGGGTGTGAACGATGTTGGTCGGATATGTAAGCAATGAACGGTATATGGCCCTCGGGAATGTGGATTTTGAGTTTCGTAGCAACGGACTCGTGGTCCTGACTAAATCCTCTATTTCAGGGGCAGTCTTCGCTGACCTGGAAGCAGGTGATTACGAGGTCATTCTGGGCAAAGAGGGGTATGGATCGAAGATTATTCGTCTTACGGTAAGCGAGGATCAGCCGCATCAATTCCGCTTGCTAACAGATGAGTTACTTGGATACATGTGGCCTAAATGTGTGAAAACAGGGGAGCAGGCTGAATTTCGGGTGCATAGTGATGAGGAGTATTCGTTAGAATTGTATCGCTATGGTGAGGTGAAGGAGTTGGTCAAACGCATAGGTACCTATGATGAGCATGGTCCGCGGGCAACAATTCAGATCACGCCGGACGGCGACTATACTCAAAGCGGAGTCGAATGGAATGAGCATGGGTACCGCAATAAAAATCTCAAGCAAAATATCACAGCACCTGACAGAAGCGGTTTGTACTACCTGCATACTAGTACGAAGTCTGGCAAATCGTTTAATTTCCCCTGGATCGTAGCTCCGGCAAACCCTGCCAACGAGATTGCCGTTCTGGCATCAGATATCAACTGGAATGCGTATAACAATTTTGGCGGGCGAAGTAATTACATTCATCCGAGCGAATTTCCTGCTTCACCAACGGTAAATGCGCGTCTTGAGTTAAACCGGTATTTACATGCCGATCATAAGACGTATTCCACAGAATCTTATGCGGCGCTGTCGCTGGATCGGCCGGATCCATATAACCATATACCTACTGATGAGCAACTTGACGATCCGATTGAAGGCCGGCAAGGCTGTCATATGGCTTCCGCCGAGTGGCGTTTTCTGGGCTGGATGGAACGCGAGGGTTTTACCTATGACTATTATAGTGAAACCCAATTTCACTTCGATCAGTTGCCATTGGAGCGATACAAAGTGTTGGTCCTTAGCGTCCACCCGGAGTATTGGTCTGTGAAGATGTATGACCGGCTTAAACAATGGGTTCACGAAGGAAAAGGTAAACTGGTCTATCTGGGAGGCAACGGGTTAGACTGTGAGGTTGAGTTTCTGGATGACCATCGCATTGTCTATCACAACACGATCTGGAGCCACAGCGAGAACAACTTTAGTGAAACCGGTGAGCCTCAGGAGAGTCGTATGCATAGAAAGCATGAGTCTCAGGC
>Ga0315320_10003366_pt1 | contig 13138 bp, 12 predicted proteins | sample M140m21515metaG_FD_203458 | JGI IMG/M metagenome (GOLD analysis project Ga0315320, IMG submission 203458) | Ammonia-oxidizing marine archaeal communities from Monterey Bay, California, United States - M1 40m 21515 | ecosystem: Environmental > Aquatic > Marine > Coastal | place: USA: California...
TCAATATTTTTTGTTTTAGCCCAAGCATAAGGTGATAAATTTTCATCCTTCCCATTATTACCTAAAGCGCTAGAAGTTGCAGAATAAATAATTTTAATATTATTATCTTTAGCAAAATTAATAACTGCAAATGAATTATTGATATTGCTGTCTAAACATTCTTTAGGTTTTAAAAAACTTTGATAAATTCTAGAAAACTCACCAAAATGGAAAATAACTTTAATTCTTTTTTTATAGTTTTTTAGAAGTTTTGAAATATTGATATTTTTGTCTTTTATGTATTTTATCTTATTATGCTTAACATGATTTTTTTTTGTACCAGTTGAATAATTATCAATGCTTATGATTTTAAACTTAGTTTTTTTTATTAAGTACTTAATTAGATTGGAGCCAATAAAACCTGCACCGCCTGTAACAACTATTATATTTTTCATATTTTTGTATGGATACTAAAATTTATTTTCCCAGTAATATTTTTTATCAATACTATAAGTTCTGTTTATTATAAATTCTGCAATAATTGTAGAGTTAAAATATTTAAAGTATTTCTCTCTCCCTTTTTTAGATATTATTTGTCTTAAACTGTCATTCTCTGAATATTTTAAAATTTTTTTTGATAAATCGTTAATATTTTTGTACACAACAACTTCATTTTTATTAAAAAAATCTCTTAATTTTGTTTTTTCATCAATCATTACTAATAATCCATTGCCTATTAATTGAGCAAATCTATCACTACTGTAATATTTTGATGGATTACCTTGACTTAAATTAATTGCAATTTTTGATTGAGAGATGGCGTTAATAAAATTATTGGCCCATACAGGTTGTGTATTTTTTACCCCATACAAGTCAAACTTTATGTTGGGTAGCTTATTCTTTAGTTTTTCAAGAAAGATTTCACGTTCATCAAATTTTCCTTTTTTTAAAATACCTCTGTGCACACCATGGCTCATTGCAAAAAAAACATCATTTTTTAAATTTTTATATTTAAAATTTTTTAAAGTCTCAAATGATTTATCGACAGGGTTTGGCATATAATTAACACGCTGACTCTTTTTAAAATTTAAAACTTTTGGATCTGAAGTACAAAAATTGGCATCCATAATGTCGATTTTGTTTAGAAATCTGTTTTTATTAATTTTCCATTTAGAGTCCATTTTATCAAGAAACCACTGGGCAATTTTTATGTTTGGATAATAAAATTTAATAGTTTTTAATGTCTTAATATCAATTAAATCAGCATGACCAAGTAATAATAAATCAGGAACATAGTTACCGATCACAGTAAGTAATTTATTATTTAAATATTTTGAACCAGTGATATCAGTTAATTTTCTATGATTACTTAAAATATCTCTATCACTAAACTCTAAAACACTATGTCCTAAGCGTATTAAACCATTATTAATTCTTTTTCCTGTATTATAAAATAATCTCCCATTATGCCTTTCATTAAAATTTGTTATATGAATGATCTTTAATTTTGATTTTATTTTTTTGATATTACTTGATGTAGTTCTACTGTTAATTAATAAATACCTGTAATTATCGATTATTTTAGAAATATATTGATTAGTTAAGTAAAAATTTTTATGTGATTTATACTGAAGATTTATTAATCTTTTATTATCTTTGATTAAACTATCTATTGATTTAAAAATATTTTCAGATGTATTTTTTCTAATAATGATACCATCTGTTATTGTTTCTTTTAAACCACCTCTATCTGATATTAATACTGCACATCCTCTACTTGCTGCCTCTAAACTTGTACGTCCAAAGGGCTCTTCCCACCTGGAGCAAGCTACAGCTATACTAGTTTTTTTTAGTATTTTTAAAACATTATTGTGCTGTTGAAAGCCTAAATTTTTTAAATTTTTATGTTTAAAAATAATATTTTCACGAGGCTCATCTCCAATAGCTAATGCTTTCCAATCACTATATTTGTTTAAAACTTTTAATATTGCATTACCAAATAAGTCATAGCCTTTTGCTGAATTTAATTTTCCAACAAAAGTAATCAATTTTTCTTTTTTAGAAAAGTCAATTTTTGGTTTATTTGTAGATTGGTTTATAACCTCAAGTTTTGGACTTCCACAGAAAAAAATGTCTAAACCAATTAAAAATCTTTTTTTTGACCATAGACTGTTAAAGATAATTTTTTCACAATTCTTTAATAAATACAATCTTTCTTTAACCCTTTTGGAACCTTCCATTTCAATTGGGTCATTATGAAAATATAAAACAACTTTAGAATTAAGTTTGTTAAAAATGTATTTTAAATAAATAGGTCTATTATGAACTTCAATAATGTTAGCTTGAATTTTTTTTTGTAGCTCAATAAATCTATTTACATAATATTTTGTCTGACTTTGGAGAAGGTAAACTTTATCTAAATCTATATTTGTATAATTATTTGTAAGAGTTGATTTAAAATTTGTATTCCCATAAACCATGATATTTTTAGCATATTTACTATGTCTGATTGTTTGACTAACAAATAAAGAAACAGCACCAGGATATTCGGGTGAATAATTTTCTTTGTATGGCAAAAGTATTGAAATATTCATTATTTAGTTTTTTTTAAAATACTTTTTCTTAAAACTTTGTCTTTTTTAAGTTTATACTCGTATGACATAGCTTCATTTTTAGATACGAACTTTTTACTATATATTAAAATCCATTTATATCCTTTTGTTGATTTTGCTCCTTTATTAGAATTATGTTTATGTAATCTTAGTTCTAAATTATTTGTATAACCTACATAGGATTTATTAATACCTGCTGTAGTACATTTAAGCATATATGTGTAATAAAACATATTAATGGCGGTCCCTGGGGGAATCGAACCCCCCTTTGCAGGATGAAAACCAGCTGTCCTAACCGATAGACGAAGGGACCATGTTGAGATCTTTTATTTTAAAAGTCATTATTTATCAAGTGCAATTAACCTATAAGATAAGGTCTCTGATAGTTAATTGAAGTGTTTTTTTGTTATTCCAGATATTTTTGTTGATCTGACCTATTACCTTAATATTATTTTTATAATTCATTAAGCACTCACCAATCTTAGTATTAATAGAGTTAAAGGATATAGATTTAATTGAAAATCCAGTTTTTGATTTTAATATTGAAGATATATGTTTGTTATTTATCACCATAGGTTTAATTATGCTTAAATCTCGTAACAGAAATGTTGGTACTGAGTTTCCTGTACCAAACGGTTCTAATTTTTTTATATTATCATAAAAATCTTGATTAAATGCTAATGATGAAATTTCAGCTTCATATGAAAATATATTATTATTTACAGTATTAGATTTTGAAAAATCTTCTAATATATAATTTTCAAACATATTAAGATTATTTTTATTTAATGTAAAACCTGCAGCCATGTTGTGACCTCCACCATTTAGAATTATATCCTTATCTAATAAATTTTTAATTACACGACCAATATTATAATTATAAACTGATCTAGCAGATCCTTTTAATAATTCATTAGATGTGGTTATAACAATAGAGGGTTTATTAAAATAATCTTTTAATTTTGCAGCAATAATTCCTATTATACCTTCGTTAATATTAGGATTATAATAGATAATTACTTCTTTGTTTTGTTTTTCAATTTTTTCAAAGTCAATTTCATTTAATATTAAAGTTTCAATTTCTTTTCTTTTATTATTTAATTTGATTAAATGATTAGCCCTATCTTTTATGACGTGATGATTGTTAGATGATAATAGTTCTGTTGCATATTGAGATTTACCCAATCTGCCACCAGCATTTAATATTGGACCAATTAAATAACCTAAATCATTAATATCAATCTTATTTTTTCTTTTATTTAATTCAAGCAAGGTATTAAGAGGTAAGTTTTTGGTTATATCAAAATTTTTAAGAGTGTTTAATGCGATTATTCTATTAAGTTTTCTTAAAGGCATAACATCACATACAGTAGCTAATAATACATAAATTAAATAATCTCTTAAATTCATTTTAACTTTAATTTCTTCGATTAATAAATCTAAAAAAAAATATGTAAGTGTTGTAGCGCACAAATAATCATATTCTACGTAACCATTATCTTTTTTTGGATTTATTATTGAGTTTGCATTTGGGAAGGGTTTATTAATTTCATGATGATCAATAATTAAAGACTTTATTTCATTTTCATTTAAAAAATCTATTGCTTCATTTGAAGTAGAACCGCAATCAACCATTATAATCAATTTTGGCTTTTCTAAGATCAACTTTTGGAATAATTTTTTGGTAGCTCCATAGCCGTCTCTTTCTCTATCAGGTATATAATAAAAAAATGGATGACTTATATTTTCTAATACTTTTACAAATAGTGACGTAGCAGCTGATCCGTCTACATCATAATCACCTAAAATACATATTTTTTCATTGTTTTTTATACAATCAACAACAAGTTTTATAGATTGTTTAAAATCTTTATTATTTAAAAAAATATTATTTAGGTCTAAATCAGCATTAATTGTTGCAATTTCATCATCATCAAATTTTCTTGAAATAATCAATCTAGATAAAATTTCACTAAAATTAAAATCTTGTTGTAATTTATTAATTAAATTTTGATTAATTTTTTTTTGTTCCCACTTCTTACCTGAAACAGAAATCATTCTTCAATAAGATTTGTTCTTTTTATGATTTCTTTAAGTTTTGAACTTTTATGTGTGACTAGTGTTTCAGTTGTATACTTGTTTTTGTCAATCTTTACCCCACTCATCATCTCACTGGAAGTAATACCTGTTGAGCAAAATATAGAGTCTCCTTTTATAATTTCGTTTAATTCATATTTTTTATTTAAATTTTTTATTCCCATTCGTTTTGCATCTTTAATATCTTTGTCATTATCAAATATAAATCTTCCTTGAAAATGACAATCAAAGGCATCGAGAGCTGATGCTGCCAAAACCCCTTCTGGGCCACCACCTATTCCCAAAAATATATCAACATTAAATTTTGGATTTGTCACATACAATGCACCAAGCACATCACCATCAGTAATTAATTTAATATTAATATTTAGTTGTTTTAGTTCATCAATTATCATTTTATGTCTTGGCCTATCCATTACACATGCTGTGAGTGATGAGATATCTTTATTTAAAAAATCAGCAAGATTTGAAACATTTTTTTTTAGTGTAAAATCTAGATCTACTAATCCTTTTTCAATTGGTGCAGTTGCAATTTTATCCATATATGTTTCTGGTGCGTTAAAAAGATTTCCCTGTTCGGCAATAGCAATAACAGAAGTTGCACCTGGTAAATTATTTGCTGCAAAATTTGTTCCCTCTAAAGGGTCAACAGCTATATCAAAATATGGTCCTTCTTTATTGCCAAGTTTTTCACCAGTGAAAAGCATTGGTGCCTCATCAAGTGATCCTTCACCAATAACAACTTCACCATTCATATCTATTTTATTTAATTCAGAACGCATTGCATCAACAGCTGCTTGATCAGCTGCAATCTTGTTCTTTTTGCCAACCAAATATGAAGAGGCTAGCGCAGCTTTTTCTGAAACTTTTATAATTTTATCAATATATTTTTTATCAATAGCCATTAAATTTTTTCGTCAAATGACTCAGTAGAATTTATCACATTTTCAAATTCTCTTAGACGCTTATATACACTTGCTAATTCTATAATGGTAGGCCAGGCTTTTAATAAGTATTGCATAGAACCTTCTACTCTTCCAAAGGCTCTTATTATTTGCTGCATAACACCTAATGTCACAACACCAGCAACAATTGCTGGAGCTAAAAAAACGTAAGCTGATAGCACATTGGCCTGTAAATAAGCCATACGACCAACATTAAAATATAAATAACGTATATAACTTAAAAAATGTATTGAACGAACATCATCAAATAACTCATTTATTGTTTTGGGTCTAACATTATTATCATCTTCAGCCACTACTAGTATTTTTCTATAAGCAGCTTCTTTTTTTTGAAGGTCGTATTCAACACCAACTAAACGCAATATCCAACCAAGTCCTATCAAAAAAGCTGTACCACCTAATGTCCAAAGCAATGCACCTGTTATTAATCCATATTGCCAATCACCAAAAAAGAAAATTGGTATACCAACGGAAAGTCCTAGTAGAATTGGTACAAATTGTATCAACACCATAACAGACTCTATGAAACTTGTGCCTAGAGATTCCATAATACGTGTAAATTTTATTGTGTCCTCTTGAACTCTTTGAGAAGCGCCTTCTATTTTACGAGCTTTATCATAAACTGAGTGGTACCACTCCACCATTGCAGTTCTCCATCTAAATAAAAAGTGAGCTGTAAAAAAACTTATTGCTACATAAAGAGCAATATACATTCCTGCCAGCGTAATAAATGAAGCTAAACTAGCCCAGTACTCATCAATTGTAATTGCATTGGGAGCAGCAAGAGCTTTTTGTATCATATCATAAAATTGACCAAACCATTCATTTATTTCAACATCGATTTTTACTTGCACCCACAAAGAGGATAAAATTATAAATGAACCTAACCAAGCCCATAATTGCCATTTCTTTTGAGTAAAAAATTTAAACATTAATATTATTTTAAAAAATTATCAGCGTATGATTTTTTGACAGTTTTTCTCTTTTGAGGTTCAATTAATTCAAAATCAATTTTATTTTTTTTTGCATACTCTATAGCTAATTCTTTAGAAGAAAATTCTAAATTTAATTCTGAAAGAGTATTTGAATTAGTCTCCCAACCCATCAAGGGGTTGATTCCAGTATTTTCAGTTTCAAACTCAATTAACCATTTGTCTGATTTACCCAGACCAGACTGCATTGAATTTTTTGTAGGAATATAAATTTTTGCTTTTTTCATAAAATGGTCGGGGCGGCAGGATTTGAACCTGCGACCCTCTGGTCCCAAACCAGATGCGCTACCAGGCTGCGCTACGCCCCGATTGAGGTACTAATACATTAGATATTGATAATTTCAAAGAATAAAGAACATCAAAAATAAGGCTTTTTTATAAGAATCAGATATACATCAATTATGATCATTACCTGTAATAATTGTAATAAAAAATTTGATATAGACTCAACTTTAATTCCAGACAAGGGTCGTTTGTTGCAGTGTGCTAGCTGTAATTATAAATGGTTTTTTAAAAAAAAAGTTCTTGAAAATACTGTAAGTCCAATTGTTAAAGATATTTATGACGACAGTGTTAATGTTTTTGATCAAAATAAATCCTCAAACAACGAAGAGATCAATCCATCAGATTTATTAAAAGAAGAAATTGAAGTTGACACCAAAGAAGAACCAAAGAAAAAAATTAATATTGATATAAATGAAAGCACACCTGTTAAAGCTAAACCAATAAAACAACAAAATTTTAAGATATTAAATATTTTTATTGTAGCAATTATTTCATCCATAGCTTTTATAATTATTGTAGATACGTTTAAGTATCCTATAAGTAAAGTTGTCCCAAATATTGAATTTCTACTTTATAATCTCTACGAAAGTATTAAAGATATCTCATTATTTATTAGAGATTTAACATAAAATTATGATAAAAAATCTTTCAAAACCTTTTAAATGGTTTTTTCAGTTAGAAGCAGCCAGTGGTCTTGTTTTATTAATTGCTGCAATTATTGCTCTTGTAATAAGTAATTCTAATTTAAGTAATTTATATTTTGATACGTTAAACCAATACTTATTTATAGGTATTAATGATTTTGGTTTAAAGCTTTCAGTGCATCATTGGATTAATGATTTATTGATGGCAATTTTCTTTTTTTTTGTAACACTAGAAATTAAACGAGAATTTATTCAAGGTGAACTTTCTAACTTAAAAAAAGCATTACTTCCAATTATTGGTGCTGTTGGAGGAATGGTCGTCCCTGCTCTAGTCTATGTTTTTATAAACTTTGGGAATTCTGAAACATTAAATGGTTGGGCAATTCCATCTGCTACAGACATTGCGTTTTCTCTAGGAATTTTATCATTACTTGGTTCAAGAGTTCCAATTTCTTTAAAAATATTCTTAACGGCTCTTGCCATTATTGATGACCTTGGTGCGATATTGATTATTGCTTTTTTCTATTCTGGTGACTTAAGTATAAGTTATCTAAGTTTAATCTTAATCTCATATATTTTATTACTTACTTTAAATAAATTTGGTGTGAAAAAGTTTATTCCCTATTTAATAATTGGCGCTTTTATGTGGTTCTTCACATACAAGTCTGGAATTCATGCAACAATAGCAGGTGTTCTATTGGCTTCCACTATACCTCATAGAATTAAAGAAAAAGATTTCTCATTATTAATTAAGCTTGAGCATGCAATCAGCCCCTATGTCGCTTTTATGATAATGCCTATATTTGCATTTGCTAACGCCGGTGTCTCTTTAGAGGGATTATCATTAACTTCTTTATTAGAACCTGTTCCATTAGGTATTCTTTTAGGGTTGTTTGTAGGTAAACAAGTTGGAGTTATGTTTGTTTCTTTCATAGCTGTGAAATTTGGTATCGCACAAATGCCAGATAAGTCTAACTGGCTAAGCCTATATGGCGTTTCAATATTAACTGGTGTTGGCTTTACAATGAGTTTGTTTGTTGGAAACTTAGCATTTGCAGAAAATATAGAGTACATAGATGGTGTAAAAATTGGTGTGCTTGCTGGATCTTTACTGTCAACAATATTTGGATATTTTATTTTATTATATGCCTCAAAAAAATAATTTATGTTTTGTAAAAATAATTTATTAATCTTACTAATTATATTTATGTTCACATTTATTGAAAAAGTTAATGCCAAATACGAAAAGTTATTTTTTGATCACACAATAGAAAATATTAATAATGAAACTATTGATTTAAATCAATACAAAGGAAAAACTATCCTATTAGTTAATGTTGCTAGCAACTGTGGCTTCACTAAACAATATACAGGGCTTCAAGACCTTTATGAGAAGTATAAAGACAGAGGTTTTTATGTAATTGGTGTCCCCTCAAATCAGTTCGGTGGACAAGAACCAGGGTCTAATTCAGAAATTAAGGATTTCTGTGAAACTAATTTTAATATTACATTTCCGATGACTGACAAAACTGATGTCAAAGGTGATGGTGCTCATGAACTATATATATGGGCAAAAAAAAATTATGGAAGCTCGACCATTCCTAAGTGGAATTTTCATAAAATTTTAATTAATAAAGAAGGAAAAATACAGGATACATTTAATTCTTTTATTGCACCGATGTCAGATAAAATAATAAAACAAATAGATTTAATTCTATAAACTAACAGTCAAACCATCAAAACCTGGAATAATATTTTTTGGTAATCTTTTTTTAAGTTTTATGTAATCTAAATCACTATGCATATTTGTTAATATAGTTTTTCTTGGAGTTAAGATTTTAACTAGTTCCAAAACTTGATCTAAATTAAAATGTGCTGAATGATTACGATACCATAGACAGTCAATAATTAAATATTCTAAATTTTTTAATTTTTTATAATCTTTTTTAAAAAATAAACTAATATCACTCGCATAGGCTAATTTATTGTTAATCAAGTAGCATATGCTTTCAATCTTTCCATGCTGAACTGGTATCGTTTCTAATATAATTTTTTTATTTCTACTTGAAATTTGATGCTTTTTTTTAAGGTTTTTAATACTTAAAGTGGATGGATAACCATTAGATGATTTGAAGCAATATTTAAAATTTGAAAATAAATATTTTTTTGTATTTAAGTCTGCGTAGACAGGAATTTGCTTTTTGTTTATTAAGAAAAATGGGCGTAGATCATTAATTCCATGTGTTTGATCTGCGTGTAGATGTGTGTAAAAAACTTTACTAATAGATCTAATATTATTTTTTAGTAGTTGTGACCTCAAATCTGGAGATGTATCAATTAAAATATTTTGATCTTCAAATTTAATTAAAGCAGAACATCTTGTTCTAAAATTTTTTTTATTTTTTAAATCACAATTACCAGAATAACCATCTGCTCTAGGGACACCCATAGAGCTACCACTGCCCAAAATAACAAATTTAACAGACATTATAGTTTAAAAAGTTTATTAAAATTTTTAGTAGTTAAATCAGACATTTCCTGATCAGTCTTTTCTTTTAAAATAGATAACTTTTCTAAAGTATATTTAATAAAACTCGGTTCATTCTTTTTTCCTCTCATCGGTATAGGGGCTAAAAATGGACTATCTGTTTCAACAAGTAGTTTATCTAATGGAATATTTTTAAAAGTTTCCTGAAGGTCTAAACTATTTTTAAAAGTAATTATTCCACTTGCAGAAAAAAAAGCATTTAATTCAAGCAATTGATTTGCAAAATTTAACGAACCAGTAAAACAATGCATTAAAATTTTAAGCTTTTCTGATTTATATGATTTTAAAATCTCATATGTTTCATCCTCAGCGTTTCTAGAGTGTATGATAATAGGCATATTAAGGTCTATAGAAGCCTCTATATGAGCTTTAAAGCTATCGATTTGTCTTTCTTTGTTACTATGATTATAAAAAAAATCTAAGCCTGTTTCACCTATTCCAATAATTCGTTGATTTTGATTTATTTGATGTATTATATAATTTTTATCAACTAAAAGACTTTCCTCGGTCTCATGGGGGTGAATACCAAAAGTTCCATAAATCATTGGATCAATTTTGATAATATTTTTTATCCTATCAAAACTTTCTACTGTAGTGCATATAGTTAATAGTTTTGAGATACCAACATCTTTTGATCTCTTTATAACTTCATTTAAATTCCCAAGTAAAGGTTCATGATCTAAATGACAATGAGAATCAATCATTTTTCTTTTCAATTTTTTTAAACAAAATATCTATTTTGTTAATAGGCTTTCCAGATAGAAGATAGTCATGTTTTGAAATAGATTCAAAATTAATTGCATCAACATTTAAATTAAAAATCTTTAAGGCTTTTTCTATTGAACTTGGAATTATAGGATAAAGCATAAATGAAATTTTTCTGATCATTTCTAAAGATGTGTAGACAATTGTATTTAACCTGTCTTTATCATCTTTTTTTTTCCAAGGTTCTTGATCATTAAAATATTTATTTGCTTCAAATAAAGCACTAACAATAAAATTAATATAATAATTAATATTTTGATTATCAATTTCTGTACGTATTGTATCTAAATTATCAGTAAATTTATTTAGCATTATTAAATCTTCATCATTAAATTTTTTATTATCTGGTATTGATGATGAACAATTTTTTTCGGCAAATGCAGTAACTCTTTGACACAAGTTTCCATAATTATTAGCCAAATCACTATTAATGCAATCTTCTAGCCTATCTTGAGAAATATTACCATCATTACCAAATGAAACCTCTTTAATTAAATAATATCTTAATGGATCAAGACCATAAATTTCAATAATATCTAAAGGATCAAGAATGTTTCCTTTTGATTTAGACATCTTTTCATCACCAGATAAAATCCAACCATGTCCATAAACTTTCTTAGGCAAAGGTATTTTTGCTGCCATTAAAAATGCAGGCCAATATACTGAGTGAAATCTTAATATATCTTTACCTATTAAGTGAACAGATGCAGGCCAAAATTTTTTAAATAGATTGTCATTAGTATCTGGATAGTTTAATGCACTTATATAATTAGTTAAAGCATCTAGCCAAACATAAATTATATGATCTGAATTATCAGGGACTTTGATACCCCAGGAAAATGCTTTTCGACTTATAGATAGGTCTTTTAAACCACTTTTTACAAAACTAATTACTTCATTTTTCCTAGATTTTGGTGAAATAAAATCAGGATTGTTTTCATAATAATTTAGCAATTCATCTTGCCATTTAGACAACCTAAAAAAATAAGACTCTTCTTCTATCCATTCAACTGGTGAACCTGAGGCTATTGCTATTTTAATGTTTTCTTTTTCAGTAATTTCTTCATTGCTATAGAAAGCTTCATCAGAAACAGAATACCAACCCGAATATTTTGATAAATAAATATCATCATTTTTTTCAAGCTCCTTCCATAAGTGCTGAACTGTTTTTTTGTGCCTTTCTTCGGTGGTTCTAATGAAATCTGTATTAGACAGATTTAATGTTTTTGAAAGATCTCTAAATGTTTGACTAATTTCATCACAAAAAGTCTGAGGATCAATATTTCTTTTCTCTGCAGCTCTTTGTATTTTTAAACCATGTTCATCGGTTCCTGTTAAAAAATGAACAACAAAACCATCTATACGCTTAAATCTAGCAAAGAAATCAGCAGCAATACTAGAATAAGCATGACCCATATGAGGTTTTGCTGATGGGTAGTAAATTGGAGTGGTTATATAGTAATTTTTATCCATTTATAATAACTTTGATTTAAATTCTAAAAACAAACTTTCCTCATCAAGATTAAATTTTTCTGTATCATTAATCTTTTTAATAAACTTATGATAAAAATTAATTAATGAAATCTTTGTATTTGATATTATATATTTTTTTAAAAAGAATAACTCAATTAAGTTTATTAATAAAATTTTTACAGGTTTATTTTTTTTATAATAATTATTTTCTATTATTAATCTTATAAAACTTGAAATTGTATGGTCTATTAAATTAATTGATTTTTCCTCAGCAAAATTAAATAAACTAATGATTTCTCCAGGTGAATTATAATAACTTATCAAGTCATAACTAACAAATTCAAGAATATTTTTTTCAAGAATTGAGTTTGAAATATTTAAAGACTCATTAAATGTAAAACTAATCTTAAAATTTAAACATCGTGACTTAAGAGTCGGTAGTATATTTTTTTCACAATTGTTTATTAAGATAAAAAAAACATTTTCATTTGGCTCTTCAACAATCTTAAGTAGTGCATTAATAGAATTTTTGTTAAGATTTTCAACATTATCAATCAGAATAAATCTTGCCATATCATTAAATGTTGATTTATTTGTATAATTAATCATTTCTCGTATTTGACTCACATCAATACTTTTTTTTTCAGTTAATAAATCTATTGAATAGAAATTAGGATGTGTGTTATTTTGTAAAAGTTTATAAGATTTATTATCTTTATTGATGCTAAAATTTTCTAAATTATATTTAAATTCCTCATTTTCTGATAAAAAATAGTTG
>Ga0315320_10003373_pt1 | contig 13119 bp, 10 predicted proteins | sample M140m21515metaG_FD_203458 | JGI IMG/M metagenome (GOLD analysis project Ga0315320, IMG submission 203458) | Ammonia-oxidizing marine archaeal communities from Monterey Bay, California, United States - M1 40m 21515 | ecosystem: Environmental > Aquatic > Marine > Coastal | place: USA: California...
GCTCAGATTTCATCGGAGGTTGACTTTGGCGCTAGGAATGCGGCGTGGGATCGTGACCCTTGCGAGGATTACAACCCTGAAGACTGCGGAACCCACGCGATGCAGTGTGAATGTTCTGGTGATGATGGCTGGTCGCTGGTCGATCGTCAGACGAACAGTCCAAGCTTTGAGCAGGACCTGAGCCCGAGCACCATCGGTAAGGTCAGTCTGTGGGGCTACTACTGGGCGAACTGCGGTACCTGCGAGCAGCAGTTTGCCTTCATGCAGACCATGAAGGATGAGCTGAAAACAGAAGGTTACGAGGTTGAGTTTGTCGGCGTCATGTACACCGGCGGCGACGTTGGACGTTTCGGCAACACCCCCCGTGACGCCATGGGAGCTTGTAACGGCTCTCGCGCTGCGTATCCGAGTTGCACCGCAAACCCAGGGCAGATCACTTTGGATATGCCCGTGGTGGTCAATGGTGGACCCGTGGCGACTCAAAATGGAGTCGAGCATCGTGGCAGCTGGTTTATCTATCGGGCGGATGGTCGGTTGTTTGAGTTCATCAACTCTGAGGCGCTCCCTGATCGAGGTGGGTTCTTGGGCGATGCGCCCAACTGGAACCTGCTGAAGAGCAAGATGAAGGCGGCGGCGATGGTGACCTCGAATGGGGTTCAGCCATGCAGCAGCGATTACCCCTGCACCCACGATGGACAGTGGTGTCAGTACCCCGAAGGAAGCTGTGGCGGACAAGGTCAGTGCGTGACCAGCGAGCTGGCTCAGTCGGCGAACACGTCGATGGGTGTGGTAGACCAAGTCTGCCCCGCCGAGGGTCGTATGAGAGTCTGCGCTTGCTCGGGGGTCACCTACGCAAGTCACTGCGACGCCGAGCTTGATCAAGAGAACATCAGCTACATTGGAGCCTGCGATTAACGTGCTAGGTCGTTTGGTATTGGGCTTTGCCCTGATCGCTGTTTCAGCCTGCGCAGGCTGGGACGACACAAAGAATCTGAGCGCGCTATCTGGCGATGAGAAGGATGCGCTGTGCAACTACGTCTACGATTCCTGGGGCGGTGCACCTGTGACCTCGTTTTGTACGCCTGAGGACGACGGTCGCTTAGTCCCGATTTTAGTCGGACAGGGTGAACGCACGGATGCGGTAGCGAACTGCATTGCGGACGCATCTGGGACTCGCTGGGTGGATTGTCCCACCGCTGATTACTCGGCGTGTGCTCGAGAGGTGGAAGACTCCAGCGATATTTGCGTGAGTCAAACCGGAGACAGTTGTAAGCGCCTCGCAGCCTGCGTGGCTGAGCTTGCGCGTGGCGAGGACTGATGCCGATGCTGAGTTTAGCGGTCTTATTGATCGCAGCGCCGGTTGTCGCGGAAGGCGAGGTTGCAGCGGAAGGCGACCAGGCTGTTGATCAAGCCTTACCTGCTCCAGAGCAGCCTGCGCTCGTCAACGCTGGACCCAATCCTCCGATGGAGATCGGACTTGAACTCGGTGAACCGACCGGGCTGATCTTCGCCAAAACACTCAACTCGGCGGGGCGGCTGACCGCTCGTTTGGGGTTGTTGCATCGGCTTGAACCGTACGGGTTTGGTCTGGAAGCACCGCTTCTGGGCGCGGGCTACGAGCATGATGTGTTGCAGGTGCCGATTCCAGGCTGGCAGGCGCATGTGACGGCAGGCGCTGGCGCCATGCTTTGGCTGCGCGGCAGCGTTCATCGAACGAAGCCTTTGGCGGCGCTTGAGGGGCGGATCGGCCTGCGCCTAAGACGTCCCGAGTCGCCCTTGATCATCGCTGCCCACATCGCGCCCCAGCTGGACATCATGCCCTACGTGACCCCAGCGATCGTTGGCGGTCTGTCCTTTAGCTGGGCGCTGGATCCGTCGACGCGCACAGCGGCTCCTGCAGAAGAGCCGACTGAGGAAGAGGCGCAGGCTGAGGTCAAGCCCGAGCCAAAGAAGGCAGAAAAATCACCGGCAAAGCGCAGAAGTAAAAAACGACGCTAATCGAAGCTCGAAAAACGCATTAGCGAACAGCTCGTGATGGCTGCTGATACCGTGGAATAAGCGTAGATATGCGACCTTGCCAAAGCTCTTGAAAATCGGTTGAGGACAAGGCAAGCCTCGGTCAACTGGCGCCTGCTTAGCGGATCACGATAGGGGCTGGTCGCTCCAGCAAGCCGCCCCAAAACGATAAGGGTTTTCCATGCGTACGATCCTCTTGTTGTCCTCATTCCTTGTCTGCAGTTCATGTGATTCTTCGGAGGTCAGCGCGTCCTTAGACGCCGGCGTCGCAGCGGTCGACGCCGGAGTCGACGAGTGCGCTGGATTTGATTTTACCGAGATGCCTGCGCTCGCAGAGATGATGGGCGTCTTCGACGAGCAGCGACGTCGAATTGTGTTCTTCGGCGGTGATGATGCGCTACCGGTCAACTGCTCTGCGGCGCCTCATGCCGTCGGTCGGTATGAGCTGTTCTCTTATGATACGGTGTGCGCTGCCTTTCGAGAAGAGATGAGCAGTGACGGACCGCGCGGGCGAGCGCGCGGCATGGCTGTTTATGATCCCGAGGGCGACCGAATGATTATTTTCGGCGGTCGCTCTCGCGCTCGCGAGTCGGGCGAATATCGTAACTACAATGATGTCTGGGCGCTCAATCTAGGGACTATGGAGTGGACAGAGCTTGAGAGCTCGACGCCAGCACCTCTGGCTCGGTCCAACCCTGCAGGAGGCTTCAATCGCTCGACGCGTGAAATGATCGTGTTCGGTGGGAACACTTCTCGAAGTGGGCTGCGGTTCATGCCGCGCAATGACGTCTGGGCCTTGGATACGGTCAACCTGACCTGGCGCCAAATTGAGGCGACCACGCCGACCCCTCAAGCGCGCCTGTTTCATTCTGCAGTTGTCGACGATACGAACAACAGGCTCTTTATTTATGGCGGCGGCGATGCCGGCGCCTGGCAAGGCCCCTTCTTGGGTGATCTCTGGATGATGGACTTAGAGACGGGAGCCTGGGAGCGTTTAGCTGAAAAGACCGATGATGGTCCCGCTGGACGGATCTGGTCGACGATCACTTACGATGTCTCGAGCGATCGCGTGGTGTTGTTCGGTGGTCACGATGATGGCGTCGTTGGAAACAACAACGACACCTGGTCCTTTGATCTGGTCAGCCGAGCGTGGAGCGCTGTGGTCGAGGCTGAGGTGGTCAACGAGCCAGCTTTCGGATTTTGCGACTTCCCAGCCAATTTTACCGAGCCGAATCTCGACGCGCCTGACCGTCGTCACGCTCATCTTGCGGCGCTCGACACCCAGCGAGGCGAGTGGGTGGTCTTCGCTGGGAAAACCGATTGCGGTATCATCAACGATGTCTGGGTTTACGACTTAGCACGTGATGCCTGGCTGCTTCGCCAACCGTCGACAGTCGGCGAGGCATGCAACCGCGGCGAAAACCCGGACATGTGCGTGAGTATGTGTCAGTAGGAAGCGCTGGCTTGAGGCACCCTTAGCGAAGGGCTCATAAAAAGCTAAGTCATGCCCTTAGTGGGAGTGATCTAAGCATGGCGTGTGTTCGATACAGCTGGGTTCTTTGTTTGGCGCTGGGGTGTGCAGGGGAGCCTGACGGCCCCGCCGAGCCTGAGGTCATTGTGGATGCAGGCCCGAGTTTTCCGGTCCAGCGAAAGGTGCTGCATGAGGTCTTCTCGGCGTCGAACTGCGGTCCATGTCTCGAAGCGGAAGAGCGATTAGGCGCTGTCTGGGATGCCCACGCTGATCAATACACGATCGTTGATTATCAAGTCGGCAGTGATCGCTACATCACGCAAGAAGCCGTTGCGCGTCGGTACTATTATCTGCCCGAGGGTGCAGAGAGCTATTCGATTCCGTGGGTCGTGACCGATGGCGTCAACAGCTTTCATCCGAACCTTTGGCACGATGACGCCGGCACCGAAGCGGATCATTACAATGCCGACGATTTTGCGTCGTTTGTCTCGCAAGAAGCGAACTTGATCATCGACGTGACGCATGAAGTCGAGGGTCAAACCATTACGATCGATTGGAGCATCACCGCAGGTGCGGACTACGCCAGCGAAGATTTGGTGGTTCATGTGGCGGTCAACGAAAAGGTGACCAGCCAGAACGTGGGCACCAACGGCTTGACCGAGTTTCATCACGTGATGAAGAAGATGCTGCCCAATAAGCAGGGCAGTCGACTCGGCTCAGTGCAAGCTGGCGATATGATCTCGGACACCTATGTCTATGAGTTTCAAGGTGACTATGACCCGGACACCGGCTTGCCGCGTGGCGGCGACAACCCCAAGCATTACGTCGACCATCGGATGGCACACACCGTCGAAGAGTTCGACGACTTAGAGGTGGTCGTGTGGGTCCAGGATGTCGAGACCAAAGAAGTTCACCAAAGCGAGTGGTCGCAGTAGTCCCGCGATTCTTAATCGCTGCTAAGCCTGGGTAAAATCATGCCACGGTTTCGAGCCCCGTTGATCACGCCAAACGACGAAGCTCAGCCCACCGATTGATCGGCTTGGAATTCAAATTGGAACCCGTGCTGCTTGAGCCGCTCGACTCCAGCCATCCCCAGGGCCGAAGCCGGCGTATGGACGCCGCCCTTTGCGCTCACCAAGCCCTCGGCCAGTAGGCGCGCTGACTCGGCGATCATGATCGCAGTTTGGCTATAGCCCGGGTCACCTTGCGCTGCGACGATCACCCGCCCCAGCGGAGGACTCGACGCGTCAACTCGTCCAAGGATATGGATCTCAAAGCAGCCGTTCTCGCGCTCCGACTGACCAGGTCCCTGTCCCGGTTGTTTGAGGAACCTGCGAAGGATCATTCGGCTGGGCGCTAAAGCCGCAAAGAGCGTGAAGGCTTTGAGTCCAAAAGCCATCTGTTTGGCTTGTCTTTTGTTTCGACAGATCATCGCCTCATCGTAGCGGAACTGGTCGCTCGCGTAGCCTAAGAGCGCAACGGAACGCCGCACCACGCGGGTGTTGATACCTGCCATGAGAAAAGGCGCCGTCCAGCGGTCATGATCATGGTCGAAGCGTGCGTCGCTTCGGTCGGTGCCGTCCGCACCTTCCCGTTGATCGGGTGGATTGAGGCTGTAAGGGTGACCCAAAATCCGCCTGAGGGAGCGGTCTTTAGCGGCGTCTTCGACGAGCCCCATGATGCTCGCGTAGGTCCCTCCGCTCAGGCCGCCGCGCAGGCGCCGAACGCTCGCTTGAGCCCAGCCCAAGGTCTTGCCTTGGCTCTGGAACTCTTGCGCCAACATCAGCGTCCCTAGATCGCTCGGGATCGAATCAAAGCCGCACGCGTGCACAATGCGTGCGCCACTATGCGTTGCGACCTCACCGAGCTCGTCGACACTCTGCCGGATAAACGGCGTCTCACCGCAGAGGTCGACATAATCCACCCCGCGTTCAGCGCAAGCCTGAACCAGCGACCAACCATAGCGCCGATAAGGGCCTACGGTCGTCGCGACCACGCCAACGCCATCGAGCAGGTCGCCAAGACTGCTCGGGTCATGGGCATCGGCGACGCGCAGCTCAACATCTAAGCCAAGCTCAGCCGCGAGCGCTTCGAGGCGCTGGGCGTTGCGCCCGCCCAAGATGAGCTGCCCGCGGCCTAAGCCCGCCTGAGCTAGGTGTTGCGCAGTTAGCTTTCCGGTAAAGCCGGTCGCTCCCCAAAGGAGAATAGGTGAGGTCATGATTCAGTCCTAGCTTGCGCAGCGCGTCGACGCCGTCCGGCTAATCAAGTTCGGTAATATTAAGTTCCCAAAGACCGTTTCGGCCACGAAACCCGCCCACAACAATTGCGATCTGATCACCCTCGTTGACTGCGTATTCAACGACAGAGGTATAGCCCTGACCCCCGTCATCGTTGCAAGCGAGTTCATTCAAACAATCACTCGAATACAGCGCGAGCACTGTATCAAGACCGCTGCCTTGGGTATCGAATCGGTAGGTCGCGCTCGCGGGAGCGGTCCAAAGGATAATGTGGTCGCGGCCCATTCCAGCGCAGCTTGGCGTGAGCCGAGTCGCTTGAGCGTCATTGTTGCCGCGAGCAACCGCCACGCCCACTTGGCTTAGAGTGCTCGCTTCCGAGCAAGCCAAGCCAAGGTCATAGACATTCAAAGTGACTTGATCGACGCTGTTACGCGCCGCTTCATCCAGGCCTAAGATGATCTGTTGCCCTTGGTTCAGATCGAGCTGGATGAGACTTTGGGTGTTGTAGGGTACGTCCATGCGCGCATCCCCATAGAGCTCATCATTGCAGGCGAGTTCCTGCCCTTCACACTCACTGCGCGCCCACAGGACCGTGTTGCCGCGCGAGCTGATCGTGTTGAAGGTGTATCGGCTGGTATAAGGTGCTCGCCACAACAGGGTTCGTTCTCGCCCCTCAAGGCCGCCACAGGTGCCACTTAGTCGAGCCACCGCGCCTTGCATTCCGGCTGTGTAAATAGCCCATTCTAGACGTTGTCCGACGCGCTCAGACGGGCAGATGTCGCCGATCGGTAGGCAGGCTTCAGCGTCGCTGCAGTCGGGATCATCGCAATCAATTTGACCATCTTGGTCGTCGTCGCGCCCGTCGCTGCAGTTAGCCTCTGTTAGCAGCGGCAGCCCAAAGATCGACCCGTCGAGGTCCCAAGACTCATCGGGCGACAACCCCAGATGCTGCATCACGGTGGGATGCACGTCCATGTGATTACCGCCCTCGACTGATCGCCGAATCGCCGAGGGGCCCGAGGTTATCAGCGCGATCCGTTGATGTGTTACGATCTGATCACCATGGTCGCGCCCAGATCCGCCATGATCGGTCACCCAGATCACCAACCAGTTTTCGTCGGCAACGTCGGGGCGATCAAGGATTGCGCTGACCAGCGTTCCGACCATGACATCATTGCCACGAATCGCACGCAGGTAGCGCTCGTTGTACGGGTCAAAACCGGACGCGTGACCGCTGTGGTCGACATCATCGAGATGAACAAAGTGCAACTGACTCTCGCCGCTGCGCAGGTGCTCAGCCATCGCGTCGGTCACTTCTTGATCGGTACCTCTCGAGCCAAAGTGCAGCGCATCTTCCTCGATATGCTGGTCTAAAATTGGCGCCCAATGCGCGCTCACTGCGGCGCGCAGTTCCAGATCCCGAGCGGCACGCTCAAAGAAGGTGGGATAGTCTCGGTCGAGTTGTCGATAGTAACCGTTGACCGTGACCCCATGTTTACTGGGCTCAGCTCCCGTAAAGATAGAGTGCCATCCGGCAGCCGAGGCGGTCCCTGCGCTGAGTTGCGTGCTTGCCGTGTAGCTCGATGTGCCGCGCGCCGCGAGGGCGTCGATTTGTGGGGTATCCGCGAGACGCAGTGCGTCGGCCCGCACGCCGTCCATGCCGATGACCAGAACGTGCCGGCGTCCCTCTCCACGAGCATGGGTCAGAGCCTTTAGCTCGACCTGTATCGTTGCGAGCACCGGCCGGTCTAGGGCGGTTCGTAACTCGATTAAGCCTTCATGAAGTCCGCTGACCACCGCCTCGCTCTTGAGTCGAATGAACAGGCTGTTGGTCGCCGTATCGGCTCCCGCAACCAACCAAGCCGCATTGGTGGAGACCGAGAGTTCAGTGCACAGCGGATCGCTGACGACGAGCGCCAATTGCGCTTGAGGTAGCTCGTCGCCCAACCACCAGTCCCAGACGAGCGAGCTTTCTGTCACTTCAAGGGTTGCTGTCTCTGGACACGGGTTCACCAACCCGGCGTCCTCAGCGGTCGCTGCATCAAGGGTTCCGGCTTCAGGCGCTGAAGTCGTTCCCGAGTCGACCGTAGCGCCGGCGTCAACGGGAAGACTTGGCGCCTCAGGGCTTGCGCACGCGCCCAGACCGCCAAGCAAAGTGATGACGATTGCGTCGCGGGAAATCGTGCTCATGCGTTGGCTCTTTCGTTCAGGCAAGGGACACAAAGATCGGCGTCGGGGAGCGCTCGCAGCCGAGCCCAAGGGATCGGCTCTAAGCAGTCGCTGCAGGATGTGCTTTCCGTTTCGCCATCTTCGAATTGTCGCAAGCGGTTTTCGACCTGAACAAGGCGCTCTTCGGCCCGGCGCTTCTGAGCTTTCGCGATCTCTTGATGCTGCATGGCGTCCATTCGCGACAAACGCCCGACCATTGCCTGGTCAAGCTCGACCGTCTCCGCCGCACCCACATGATCGTTCAACGTCGTCAGAAGTTGATCTTTGAGCTGCAGCAGCAAAGCCTTGATTTCATTCGCTTGTGCTTGGCTCATTGAGAGGCTCGCCGACCGATTAGAGGCATCTTTTAGAATGGAGCCGGACGCCTACTTTCGCAAGGCCCCGTGCGTAGGCGCGCGAAAGGAGGTTGTGATCTTGAGTGCTGTGGGACACTTGAGACGGCAGAGGTGACTAGGTGATGGCATGAGACGCGTTGAATCAAAGGTGGGCTTGAAGAGTAGGTTGGCGCTTTGGCTGATCGATTTAAGCGGCCATCTGACGGCTCCGCTCAACCACAGGGGTTTTTATAACCTGACCAAGCGCATCGGTCTGCTCTCATCAAAGGATGAGCGCGTGTTGATGAGGCTGAACGAAGACTCGGTCTATGAGCTGTTGCTTCGAGACCCGTATTGGAATCGATTAGTCCATCAGTCCTTCAAGTACGAGCCAGAGATCTATCATTTCTTCGATCTGCTCAAAGGTCAGAAGTTCGCCTTCGTTGATGGTGGCGCGAATTGGGGATTTTGGAGCGTGCTCGCCTCTTCGGCGACTTTTGGCGCGGTGGAGACCGTCGCCTACGAGCCGATGCCGGCAACTTTTGCCTTCCTTCAGCGGAATTCTGAGCTCAACGGGAATCGTTTCCGGGTGGTTCAAAGGGCGATCGCGGGTCAAGCGATCAAGGATATACCGATGACCGCAAGCGCCGATGCGGAGGTGTCCGCAGTGGGCGCGTCGATCGCAGCGCCAGTCGCCGATCGAGGCTCCGCAGTGCTCGTTGATGCCGACGGTATCGATCAGGTTCTCGAGGGGCTTCAGAGCGCAGACCCGGTGGTGATTAAGCTCGATCTTGAAGGGGTCGAGCGTGCGGTGATTGAGGCGTCCGAGTGGATCGATCAAAACGACTGTCTGTTGCTGTTTGAAGACCACGCCAAAGATCCCGAGTGTGAGGTCACTCAAGCCGTTCTCGACAAGGACTGGCCGATCTATTTCTTTCATGATGACGGTCGGCTTGACCGCATCGAATCGGTGGCGCAGGCGGCGGCTCTTAAGACGGTCGCTAATCGAGGGTACAACTTCTTTGGTGCGCACCCTGGTGGGTTTTTCGATAAGCTTTTTGCATCGCAAATGGAGACGCGTTGAGTACCGTACAAAGGACCTATTCGCCGGTTGATGGAGCTCTTTTGGTTGAGCGAGAGCTTGCCGATGCCAGTCAGCGAAATCTGGTCCTTGATCGTGCGGTGCGCGCCCAACAAGGCTGGAGTCAGGTCGCCCTTGATCAGCGCATCAAAGGCTTGACGGCGATGGTTGATGCCTTTGTGTCCATGAAGGATGATATCGCCGAAGAGATCACCCGCCAGATGGGTCGTCCCTTGAGCCAAAGCCCTTGGGAAGTTGGCGGCTTTGAAGAGCGAGCCCGGGCGATGTTAGCGATGGCTCCGACCGCTTTGAGTCCGCTGCGTCCCGCGGCGATCAAAGGTTTTGAGCGCTGGATTCAGCGCGAGCCACTCGGCGTAGTGCTAACCTTAGCGCCCTGGAATTATCCTTACCTTTGTGCGGTCAACGCGATCATCCCGGCGATGGCTGCTGGGAACTCGGTGCTGCTCAAGCACTCCTCGCAGACACCTCTTTGCGCCGAGCGCCTCCAACAAGCCGCCGATGCGGCGGGCTTGCCCGATGGGGTTTTTCAGACGCTGCATTGCGGTCATGACGCCGTTGCGGAGATGGTCGCAGATCCGCGGGTGAACTTTGTCGCCTTTACCGGATCGGTCGAGGGTGGGGTGGCGGTGAGCTCTGCCGCAGGCGGACGCTTTATGAGTTTAGGTCTAGAGCTTGGCGGTAAAGACCCAGCCTACGTCCGCGCCGATGCTGATCTAGAGCATGCGGCGCCAAACTTGGTCGAGGGCGCGTTCTTTAACTCAGGGCAGAGCTGCTGCGGTATTGAGCGGATCTACGTTCATGAGCGCCGGTTCGATGAGTTTGTTGAGCGCTACGTCGCTGGAGTTCAAGCCTATACCCTTGGCAATCCCCTGCAATTGACGACGGATTTGGGGCCCTTGGTGCGGACTAGCGCTGCGGACCATGTCCGCCGGCAAACCGAGCAGGCTCTGGCGAGCGGCGCTCGAGCGCTGATCGATCCTGCGCATTATGCAGCCGCCGATGGCGCCGCTTACCTTGCGCCGCAGGTGTTGGTTGACGTCCAGCATTCGATGGAGTTGATGCGCGAGGAGACCTTTGGCCCAGTTGTGGGGATCATGTCCGTCGCCGATGATGCCGAAGCGATCAGGCTGATGAATGACTCGCGTTATGGTCTCACCGCGAGCGTGTGGACGCCCGATCTTACCGCCGCTGAGGCGGTCGGTCAGAGGCTCGAAACAGGCACTGTTTATGCGAACCGATGCGATTACCTTGATCCGTATCTTGCTTGGGTTGGTGTTAAAGATTCAGGCAGGGGCTGCACCCTGTCGAGCGTCGGTTATGAGCACCTGACCCGACCCAAATCCTTTCACCTTCGTCACCTCTAGGAGCGCTTATGAACCTGAGCGGAAACTGGAATTTCCCGGCACCGATTCGCTTTGGTCCTGGGACCATCGCCGAGCTGCCTGCAGCCTGCCGTGAGCTCGGGATGAAGCGTCCCTTGCTGGTCACAGACCCAGGGCTGGCTTCGCTGCCTATCGTTGAGCACGCCATCCAGATCAATGAAGAGGCTGGTTTGCCCACTGGCTTGTTCTCGCAAATGCAGGGCAACCCCATCGGCGAGGACGTCGATCGGGGCACCGAGATGCTACGAGCCGGCGGATACGACGGCGTCATCGCCTTTGGTGGTGGGTCAGCTTTGGATGTCGGCAAGGCGATCGCCTTGATGGCAGGTCAGACGCGCCCGCTCTGGGATTTCGAAGATGCCGGCGACAATTGGACCCGCGTCGATGAAGCCGCCATGGTGCCATGTGTCGCGGTGCCGACGACCTCGGGGACCGGTTCAGAGGTTGGGCGCTGTTCGGTGATCACCAACGAAGACGAGCACCGAAAGGTGATCATCTTTCATGCTCGTATGTTGCCCGGGCGCATCATTTGCGACCCCGAACTCACCGTCGGCTTGCCGGCTAAGATCACGGCTGCTGTCGGCATGGATGCGCTGAGTCATAACCTCGAAGCGTTTTGCGCTCCGGGCTACCACCCGATGGCTGACGGCATCGCCCTTGAGGGGATGTTTAAAGTGCATCAAGCGCTTGAGCGAGCTTATGGTGATGGCGCGGACATTGAGGCGAGAGCCGATATGATGATCGCATCAACCATGGGCGCCACCGCCTTTCAAAAGGGGCTGGGCGCCATGCACTCGATGAGTCATCCCGTGGGCGCGGTGATCGGTGCCCATCATGGGCTCTGTAATGCGGTCTTTATGCCTTATGTTTTGGGCTTTAACCGGCCTGTGATTGATGATCGAATGAGCCATCTGGCGCGCTATTTGGACCTCCCCGGTCAGGGTTTTGCAGGAGTTCTCGATTGGGTTCTTGGTCTTCGTGAGCGTTTGGGGATCCCTCACACCAGCAGCCCTTTGGGTGTAATTCGTGAAGAGATCCCTCATCTGGCGCGCATGGGCGCTACAGACCCAACGGCACCGACCAACCCAGTCCCTTTGACCACAGAGAATATGACCGCTTTGTTTGAGCAAAGCCTTGCGGGTGAGGTCGTGGTGCGATGACGGCTTCCGTCGCTCAGTTTACTCCTGAAATGGTGTCCTGGCGGCGGCGGATCTTTGCCTCGACTTGGCTGTGCTATGTGGGTCTTTATTTTTGCCGGAAACCCTTCTTTATCGCCAAGAAAGACCTCGGCGATGCGATGGCTTTTAGCGCCACCGACTTAGGGCTGATCGGCAGCGCCTATCTGATCGCCTATGCGATCGGACAGTTCGTCGCCGGCAGCGCCGGGACTCGCTTTGGATCTCGCAAGCTCTTGCTCGCGGGTATGGCCGCGTCGCTCGGCGCCAATATCGTCTTTGGTCTCGCCAACTCCCTCAATGCGTTCATCATCTTCATGATGATCAACGGGCTAGCCCAGGCGACGGGTTGGGCGGGCACCGTCAGCACGATGGCGAACTGGTTTCGGCGAGCAGAGCGCGGCACCGTCATGGGGTTCTGGGCGACCTGCTTTCAAGTCGGCGGCGTGCTCGCCAATGGCCTAGCCGCTTACGCCCTGGGTCAATGGGGCTATCAGTACAGCTTCTTTGCCGGCTCATGCGTGCTCTTTGTGATCATTCTCTTCTTTGTCTTCAACCAACGTAACGAGCCCGAAGATGTGGGCTTATCCCTTGATGATCCAGACGCCGGCGATGACGAGGATCGACCGGTCTCAGCCTCGGGCAACTGGATGGAGCGGATCGGCTGGAACCGCACGGTGCTCAACACCGTGTTGCTGGTCGGGGGATTTTACTTCTTCGTGAAGTTTATTCGCTACGCGCTGTGGTCTTGGGTGCCTTACTTTTTGAGCAAAAATTACGACCTGCGCGGTGATGATGCAGGCTATATCTCAACGCTCTTTGATCTGTTTGGCATCGCAGGCTGTATTGCGGCGGGTTACTTGTCCGATAAGTACTTCAATGGGCGCCGAGCCAAGATCAGTTTTTACTTTCTGATCGGCATGGGGGGTGCGTGTGTCCTCATGTATACGCTCGGTCAGGTCACCTTGACCTTGTTCGCGCTGTCCATCGCGTTGGTGGGTTTTACGCTTTACGGACCCGATGCCTTGATGACCGGCGCCGCTGCTCAAGACATTGGGGGTCGTGGCACCGCCTTAGCGGCGGGGATCATCAACGGGATGGGTTCGATAGGGGCGGTGGTTCAAGAGTTTGTGATCTCTCGGATGTACGACTCGAGCGGTGGCGATTTAGGACCCGTCTTTGGATTGCTTGTG
>Ga0315320_10003374_pt1 | contig 13116 bp, 31 predicted proteins | sample M140m21515metaG_FD_203458 | JGI IMG/M metagenome (GOLD analysis project Ga0315320, IMG submission 203458) | Ammonia-oxidizing marine archaeal communities from Monterey Bay, California, United States - M1 40m 21515 | ecosystem: Environmental > Aquatic > Marine > Coastal | place: USA: California...
TGATCTACATAACCATCCCAGTGACAATAAATTGCTTTGATTCCGTCTTCAGTTTTGATTGCGATTGAACTTCTAGTTCCCATTTTATCTACCCTTTGTTTAGTTTATAATTTAATATAGCACCTTCTAAAATAGAAGTCAACCTATATTGGTTGAACTTGATAACCATAAGCCCAATGACCGTTGTCTAGATCAAATGTGCATCTGTCTTTATCTTCTAAGAAAACCTTTGGCATATCAATACCGTACTTCTCACCATTCTTACATAGCTCGATTCCTGTAACCTTTGCTTCACCGTGATTACTGTTAACCTTAGTTCCAATTTGGATATATTTTTGATTCATTTGTTTTGCCCTTTTGTTATTGCCTAATTATTATATACATTATACGATCATTTATCGTATAAGTCAACCCCTTTTGGATGTTTTATTTTTCTATTCCATTTAGTGCGATCTCGTTCGGTACGAGCTTTGAAAGGACTCTCAGTGCTCCTTAATGCCTTGGCGACCCAATTACGGATCTTAGGTGCTTGAGGTCTGCTACAATTATTCTTAGACATAATCCCACTTCTTCTTTAGCATCCACTTCTCTACGAAGTCACCGCCTCTTTCGTCTTCGTCAGTAACCACATAGGCCACAGTCTTTTTCACTTCGCCATAACGATAAGGCCAACCTATAGTGTCGCCTACCCAAATCAAATGCGGATATTCGTCCTTATGTTCGTCAGTGTTCTCTGAGAATTCAAAAGTATTGCCTACACTCTTTTCAACGAATGCACCAATAGGATCTTTTGTGTGAGTATAATAAGCCATCTTATTTCCCTTCTTGTTCTTTAAACATATCTCTGAGCAACCATTTATGCTTATTGAAATAATATCGGTTATCGTATTTAGGATTAGATCCTGTCCAGGCAAAGATTTCGTCTTGGTGTTCCCACCATTTGTTAGAACAGAATAGACGAAACTTGCTTGGTAATGGTGGAAGAGGATCAGCTACCCAATCCTTTTCAGTTGCCATTATATGTCCTCCACTTCACGTTCTTGAGAAAATAACATCAACTCCACAGCCAATGCACCTGCCTGCTCACGTGTCAATTGTATATGGTTGAAGAAGTCGCCGGCTATACCGTTGTTCTCACCTTTACGTTTACGTTGAGTAACCTGCACACAAGTCGCTCTGTCCTTGCCACCCCAAAAACGTGTTTGGTGTAATTCATTCTCTGCTTCACAGTTTGGAACGTTTCTTAAATCTGTAGACATTGGATGCCCTCCTTTGTTTTCTAATTATATATACATTATACGTTCAGTCGTAAGGAATGTCAACCTCTTTTGGCTGACATTCTAATCTTTTTTAATTTTGATTGACTGCTTCAATTGCCTTAGAATATAATGCAGGATCGCCTTTGTCCATAACTTCTAACAAGGCTTTGATCTCTCTAAAATAAACCTCTGCGAACTTTGGATCATAAGCTCTAATGTCTTTGCTATTTGAAATGACATCGGCATACTTAATGGTTTGAACTTCTGCACTCTGCTCGGCTAAGAAGTTTTTATCTATTTCCTTCCTAGTGGCTCTATTACCATCTTCAGGCTTAGATGCTTCTGTCATACCTCTAACCAATTCGGCAACCTCTGGACTAACCTTGTCTGCAATAGTCTCAAAGGTGTAGCCTGGGCAATCTTCTACCACGTCATGCAATAAAGCCGCCGCAATCATATTGTCAGTCCCACCTGCTTCTTCTACAATAGTGGCTACCTCAATAGGGTGAATGATATACGGCAATCCGCCATACTTTCTCATCTGTCCTTTGTGAGCTTCGCCTGCCAACATCTTGGCGGCAGTAATAATTGCTGAGTCTTTCATTTTATTCCTCTACGTATTCTACTACGTCAACATCCCATATTTGATCAAATGGAACAACGAATTCTTTTTTACTCTTTTCGTCGAGTATCTTAACCAATTGCTTTTCGGAATCTCTTTGCATTAATTCACCAAAGCCTTCATACCATCCAAGCCCTTTAATAGGTGTGTCGCTTAGGCCTGGTATGCGATCATATTCATCTAAAATATGTTCTACCTTAAACTTGCAGGCATATGATTTACCTACTTCAACTTTTCGAATGTCAATCATTATTCAGTAGCCTCTTGGATAATCGTTGCACCTTGATTGATACCTGACTTGAGCATATCTGTGGCTCCGGTAACATCACCTGGGTTCATGTAAAGATAGGCAAGAAAGGCACCCACCCCTATGTAAACAATCGCTTTAATCATTTCGCATCTCCTTTTTAATTTTATTCAGTATAGCTTCAGCGTCTGGATAAGTCAACATCTTTTGGATAAATTCTTCTTCAACATAATCAATCCATGCCAGTTCATTGTCTACTGTCTGATCATTGCCTTTGATATATTCATTTAATTGTCTGCTACCTAAGCCGTGATATGGCTGAGTGAACTTGGCACTCATAGACCATTTCTTATTCTGTGCCATATCTATCCCAAACCTTATGCTTTGGTTTCAATAACGAATAGACGTGTTTGACTCTATAATTATATGTGGCTTCATTCAAAGCCAAATTAGATAGGTGCTTCTGCCACATACCTTTATAGATAGGATCTAAGTCAGGGTTGGTATCGAGCAGGCGTTTGATCGACTCTGCTCTCTCCATTTGTTTTGCTTCGGACCAAGGACCCATTATGCAGATGCCTTGATGTCACTCAATTTGGTTAGCATGGTTGCAGGTACTCTCCACTTCTCACCACCAATGTGAGTAGAAACAATAACATATTTCTTATTCACTTTTTCAACAGTGGCATTCACTTTACCACCTGTTCTACGTGAAGTGAACTGAACCATATCACCTTTGATAAAGTTCTTAATAGCCTGCTTGGCTAAGTATTGTCTTTTGAGTTGAACAGCCTCAATAATCTCTTGAAGTTGTGGACCATCCATTTGATAGATAAGTTCGCTTGCCTTTGTTACTAAGTTTGCCATTTAATTGCCTCTCTGTTTAATTGCCTTATTGTTTATACAGTATATGGTCAACGGATATAAAAGTCAACCTCTTTTGGAAGATTATTTTTCGTTCCATTTCATAACTTCTGGATTCGATTTTGAACCTTTCCATTTAAGAAAACCTTGTTCAATAAGATTATCAACAGTTTGGGCAATGCCTTGTTTCAAACCCGAACTTCTGCCAACCCACCAGCCAAAGCCTGTGCCTAATATATAGGCTAATAAAATAAATCCTTCTATCATTTCATATGTCCTCCTAGACAGTATAGTATTCAGGGACTTCGCTATCAATAGCTCTCTTGACCCTGTTGTTAACGATTAGAGTATGCTTACACCTACCCCTAAAAGTAAAGCCTGGACAATCACAAGTGAAGCCTTTGGCCTCTAATGTGATGTCATAGGTGTCAGTACCTTTAGAGTTGGGTTCTTTCCATGTCAAGCCTTCGAATATGCTCGTATCATATTTGAATGTCGGCTTCATATAAGATTGCTTAAACTTTGGCATTACATACTCCAATAAGATTCACGTGCAGGACTCATATAACCTGGGGTGTTAATTGGCTCTACAAACCATTCGCCACTCATCATGTTCTTTGCCTTGCGACTTGCTTCAATACTCTTGTGGAAGTATTCTGTTTCTGCGATTGCATAACGAAAGAACGCATGATTGTCATCCGTTTCTAACAAACCTTCTGCCTTTGCAATCCTAGTCAGTCCTGCTTTGGCCGCCGACATTGTTTTGTACCACTGCCTGTGATCAGGACGGGCTACACCATTTCTGTCTGGCTTGCCTATAATATAAGTTGAACTCTTTTCATAAATGTAAAACATAATTTATACCTCCATCTCAAGTTGATTACCAAATGCATCGACGCCTCTTTGCTCTGCTTGGATCTTGCCACCAATGTCGTCAAATGCTTCATAAAAGTCTGCATCGCTACGGAATAAGTTCTTGCAATCCATATAAGCGTCTGCATCTACGAAGTTCCAGTTAATGGAACCGTCTTCTTTTTTATTTTCATCCTTATCAATTGCTGAACGCATTGTGGATTCTAGTACGGAATAAATCATGTGTGCCTCTCTGTTTGCCTAATTATTATATACATTATACGATCATTATTAGTAGAAGTCAACCACTTTTGGACGTATGAATTAAAAAGATTTATTATTGGCCTGCCCTAAGGGATTCGAACCCCTGGCCTCTGGTTCCGCAAACCAACGCTCTATCCAGCTGAGCTAAGGGCAGGTATATTAGTATTTTGGAACAGTACCTGAGGACCAATCCCAATTCTGTGTTCTTTTTAAGTGAGCCTGAGCTCCACCTGGTTCATTTCTAATAAAGGTCCAATCTCCGTTGGGAGGATCATAAGAAGTTGTCCCTGTTGGATTTATATTAGTAGTGTACCATTCATTAAGAACAGTTTGAGTCGTTGCACCACAGGCACTAAGACTAAACAATGCAATTAGGAGGACTAAAGTTTTCATTAGTTGCACCCCGAAACACAAATCATAAATGGGGTAGGATCGCCTGTTAAAGCAGATGCGACAAATTGTATAGCGAGTAAACCGCCAACAATAGTTAAGAACGACATGATATTACCTTTCAAATACTTGTTACTTTTCTAACTTACCTCTATATACTATACTATATAGGATCTTTTGTCAAGACTTTTTGGCGAAGTTCGTTTAAGTATTCAGGTGTTCCAAGTCGTTTGTTGAGTTGCTGGCAGGTTCGTGCCGCCAAGTTCATGGTGGTCACCTTTGCCAACAAATGGTTTGCCCAGGTATCAATAATCAAATAGTTACCGAGGGAGTCGTCTAACATTTGGTATCTCATAATAATATTTAGCAAATGGTAGGCAGGGGTTAAGTGCATACAGCGGGGCCTTGCTTATTTTTTGGTTGACATACAAATCGAATGACGCTATAAAATAAATACTATTGTCCAAAGTAGAAAGGGACCACACCAATTATGGAGAATCCAATGACATTACGAACAATTGATTTGAGCCTTGAATTAGGCCAAGAAATTCTTGTCGGCCAATCTAAAAAGCCTGCAAAGATTACAAAGATAGAATATCATGAAAAGTCAGGGGAGGTCGTGTTAGGAACGACCCGTGGAACTAGAAAGGCACTTACGTTTAGTCTATCGCAAAATAACGATTCGTTAGACCATAGTGAAGAGGCGTTAGCGGATAAATATAGATAGCATGAAGATAACAGATATTGACGAATCATTAGAATTAGAATGGCAGGCTAGTAAAGAGCTGTGTCGCTCATCAAGACCTAACAGCAAATTAGGTGCAAGTGCCCTAGCGAGTTGTAAGAGTCAAGGTCTACGAACAAGATCAGGACGTAAGAGTCATAAGATTAGTAAGAAGACAAGAGTCACAGTCGGCGGCAAGAAGATCAAAGGCAAAAAGTACGGCGGACCATTACCGGACTATAGCTAATGATGTTAGACACCTTCAAAGGTAAACTTTTGGTTGCAAAGCCTAACGTAATGAAGGATCCTCACTTTGCAAAGAGTGTGGTATACATCTATGAACAAACAGAGAAAGTCTGTATTGGATTAATTCTAAACAAACCTAGTTACATGAATGTAGGTGACATTCAAACAATGAGAGGTGCAGTCAACAGCGGGGCCGCAGGTCATTTGTATCGAGGCGGACCTGTTAGTGAACAAAGTTTGTTACTTCTACACACAGACGATTGGTACTCTACCAATACAATACCAGCAACACACGGTAATGCTATTAGCTCAGATGAATTAATGTTAGAGAAGATGGCACACAACAACATGCCTAAGTGTTGGAGACTAATGAGCGGAATGAGTACATGGTTAGTTCCACAGTTGCAGTCAGAGATATACAAACACAAAGCATGGCTAGTAGTTGAACCTAATCTTGATATATTTTATAACTATGATAACGAAGATCAATGGGAAGCAGGAGTATCACTTGCCAGTTCGCGTTTAATGGACGAGTATTTCTAAATAAATAGTATTACATAGACAGAGGAATGTATAATGAAACTATTAATGATATTAAGTCTCGTAGTTGTTTCTTTTGCATCAATAAATGCAAGTAATGCAGGAATAATAAGTGCTACTTCCAATCTGCATACTACAGAAGACAATGTAAAACCTGAGACTCCTACTCCACAGCCTCAACCAGGGAAACCTACCATAATGCACTTACCGTCAATGATTGACTGTAGTAGCCCACAAGCAATTACACAAATAGTCCAAGGACAGTTTGGCGAAGTACCTTTTGTTAACGGCGGAACTGTTATCAAAAGACCAGACGGCGTGATTATGCCAACACTAATGACATTGTATGTTAATATTGACACTGGCACTTATTCATTAGTTGCTAAGTTTCCTGACGTTGGTTTTTGGTGTATAGTTAATAGTGGTGGTAATTTTAAGCCTGCAAGATCAGAAAAACAGACTTGACACGCACTAAATACTCTGTTATACTAATAACACACTACAGACACACATAGGAGAAAATAATGAGCGTAGACACAAAATACGGTGAAGCCATCTTTAATCAAACCAAAGAGTTTACTGAGATGTTTAAAGCGGCAATGCCAAAAGTAACCACAAACAAAAACGGATATGAAATTCGCACAGAAGTATTAAAACTGGCGAGTGTTTCAGTCTGGAAAGACTATTATGCTAAATGGGGTCAGTTTGAACAAACTGTAGAACGTGATCCTAAAACCGGACAATTTTCATCAACTTTGAAAGGTCCTGAAGTACCAGGTAGCAAAGAAGTATTAGACGCCGCAGAACAATTTTACAACTTCGTAACCGGCGATACAAAAAAATAACTATTACCCAGAGCATAGCTCTTACAACAACAGTATATAGAGACATCGTACCCCCTGCTAAAAAAACAGCAGGGGGCAATCTTTTCTAAAAGTTCTGGATCCTAAAGACATAAGTAAGTGTATGCTAACGTGGATTAGAGAACTGTTCCGAGGATGGAACGAAGTACAGAAAGAACTTAACCAAATGGGTATATTCCATTCTGTACACCATTTAGGCAATTATACATATGTAGACAAAGAACAATTTAAGAAGTATTTAAATGAACAAAGAACCATTTCAAAAGACAATAGACAGACTAAAGTCTGAAGGCAAATACCGAGTTTTTAATGATATACTCCGAGAGCGTGGAGAGTATCCTAATGCCATCTGGTATGGACCGTACAATATTAAAAACATTGTAAACTGGTGTTCAAACGATTACTTAGGCATGGGGCAGAACAAAGTAGTATTAGATGCAATGCATACAGCACTAGACCAAACAGGTGCAGGTGCAGGCGGAACACGTAATATTGCAGGTACAACTCACTACCATGTTGCATTAGAACATGAGCTGTCTAAACTTCATAAGAAGGAGACAGCATTACTTTATACGTCCGCTTATGTCGCAAACGAATGGACGTTGGTCGCTCTTAAACAAATCATTCCCGACATTGTGTTTCTAAGTGATAGTGCAAACCACGCTTCACTTATTCAAGGCATTCGACACAGTGGTGCAGACAAGGTTATATGGACGCACAATGATATGGAGGACCTCGAGGATAAGCTAAAAAACGTGTCAGGTACACCTTGTGTAGTATTTGAGTCTGTGTATAGCATGGATGGGGACGTTTCGCCTATGCTCGAAGTTTGCGACTTAGCAGAAAAATATGGTGCAATAACATACATCGACGAAGTACATGCAGTAGGCCTTTATGGCAAGCATGGCGGAGGTAAGTTAGAAGAACTTGGCTTGCAAGATAGAGTCGATATTGTTAATGGCACTTTAGGAAAAGCCTTTGGTGTACAGGGAGGATATATCGCAGGGGAAGCGATCGTTATAGACGCTATCCGATCTGTTGCCTCAGGTTTTATTTTTACTACAAGTTCTAGTCCAGTTATATGTGCAGGCGCACTAGCAAGTGTTAAGTACGTAATGGACCACAACGAATTACGCGAACAGCATCAACTACAAGCAAGTAAACTCAAAAGAAAACTTGCACACTATGATATAGAAGTACACCCAGATGCAAGTACTCATATTGTTCCGGTGATGATAGGTGATCCTGTACGTTGTAAGAAACTCAGTGATGTTTTGTTAGAAGAACACGGCATCTACTGTCAACCAATTAACTATCCTACAGTAGCAGAAGGAACAGAACGTTTGAGATTTGCTCCAACTCCGTTGCATACAGATGCAATGATTTCTCAGCTGGTGGATTCATTAAGGAAAGTATTAAATGAACATTAAAAAATATTTTTGGATGGGACTTGGATTCCTGTCACTCGGAATGGCTTACATTGGAATTATAGTTCCTGGTATTCCTTTCTCAATCTTTCTTGTCTTGGCCGCATATTGTTTTGCAAAGTCAAGCCCAAGAATGCACAAGTGGTTATATAATCACAAATACTTTGGACCGTTCTTAACGAACTGGGTACAAAAGAAAGTATTCCCTACCAAAGGCAAGTATGCGATGATTATAGTAATGTCATCATCGTTAGCATTCCTTTGGTTCACTACAGAAAATATTAAGGCTGTAATGTGGAGCGGAGGCTTTATGGCACTAGTTGCTATTTGGGCTTGGAGATATCCAGGCAGTGTAAAAGAGCAAGAACGTAGAGTAAAAGCAGGCGAAAAAATAGCCTGGATAAAATAAATCCTACATTTTTGATACCTAAGACCATTTATGGTAGTTTAACTTTTGGATCTCTCACTCTTAAATAATAGACTGAGTACTATTACTCAGCAATTTGAAAGGAGATCCAAATGGAAATCTTAAACAAAGTAAAGGGTTGGGCAGGCGCAATCACTGAAGTAGGTATCGCACTTATTTCATTAGCTATCGTACTTGAAATCCTTTTTAATGGACAGGGCATTCCGTTCTGGCCAAACATCAGCGTAGTCGACAACATCACTGGAATGATAACAGCGTTATCTGCACAAGGATTAGTTGGGCTAGTTGCTGTATGGGTGTTATATCATATATACAATCGCAAGTCGTAATATTAAATCATAACACTTTAGAAGTTATGGCAGAGCCGTCTTGGCGGACAGCTCTGTCATTTTTCTTAAACTTCTTAGATTGCTTCATTCCCATATAATAGTTAGAAGGTTCATAGTTCCAACGCTTGCCGTGATGTCCACGAACGTCAGCATAAAACATTCTAAGTCTTACTAGAGCTTTAACAATCGGATTCGAATTTGTTTTCATAGTAGTAGCAGTACTTTCAATATCTAATTAGTTATATTGGTACTTATCATTTTCCGTTTAAAAAGTCGTTTTCGTCGTCAGTATAAGGCCACATTACAGTTCACCTAACAATGCTTTAAGTTTCTTCTTTGACTTACCCATTGCTTTTGCTTTAACAATAGTTGCCATGTTTGATGTATCATCTCCTACAACGACAAGACCAATCATGCCCATACCTTTGTGTGGAGTACACCAATAGTAATAGATACCCGGAGTATCAAATGTAATTGCTACTTCTTTACTATTTTTTGATTTTTTAGGAGCCTTCCAACCAGTTGGACCTGCTTTGAATTCTACATTGTGTCCTTTGGATGTTGGTACCCAAGTAATAGTATCGCCTACGTCAATACGTGCTAACTCGTTTGAGTAAACCATCTTGTTGCCGTCTGCATCTTTATTCAACATTTCAATTGTAATATCTTCTGCATATGCAAGGGTTGATACGAATACCAAACCAAACACTGCTACAAAAAATCCTAGTGTCTTCATTTGTGTGTTTCCTTTTCTATGTGTGTAGTTTATGAACTAGGGCGATTACTTACCGCCCTTTTTCTTTTGTAATAGGTATGCTCTAAAGTAACTATGATTGGGATCAATCATTAGTAACTCGGATACATGTTATTCTTGAACTCAGTAATCTCACTTGCTCTTTTGTGATAGCCATGAGCTCTTAGTTCACGAATTGCCATACAGTAACTTCTGTATTCCATTGCTCTAATAAATCTTTTCCACATTATCTAAAATCCTTTGGACTTGTCATTAATGCTTTTGCTTCATCATGATACCCTTGTCTTGATAGTTCTGATGCGGCTCTTGCTCTACCTGCTGATTCACCTAATGCAATTAATCCTACGAATGCAACACTCAATGCAGTTCTAAGTACCTTACAAATTTTACATGTGTAAGTCCATGTTGTGTTAGTCATTGTTGCTACAGTCATTATACTGATCCTTTCAAATTGTCATTAACTTCTATTCCACGTCTTAGTGTTTTATCACCACGTGCTACATTGTATATGTCTCCACGACAAATACCAATGTCATTAAGTTCAAAGTCGGTTAGTTTACCTAGTTCGTTAAGTGTTCTTCTATAACTATCTCTTTGAGCTTTACGTATTTTACGTGCATGTAATAGATCTTGAATGCCAACGATAGCATCTTGTATCCAGCTTGACGCTGTTAAAATTGCTGATGTCATTATAATGTTACCCCCATTTTAGGACCTTTGCCCTTGTGGGTTAACATGTAGTGATAGGCGTATTGCCAATCTCTTCCGTACTCTGTTTTGGCGTAAGTGAGCATCTCTTTTTCGAAAGCCTTAGTTGGGCTTGGGTTTCCAAGTAAACTCACAAGGCCGTTGAATAGCATTGTTGCCATTTTATTCTCCTTGGTTAAGTTTTCATGATGCTTAAGGAAAGCAATACCCCGGAACTTCCCCGGCGGTGCGTGAACCTTTGGTACCCGTCAATTGCATGTTTAGGAGTGCTTTCTTATCTCCCATTGTCTATCCAATGTGTCTATGTGTGTTGTTAAAATCGCCATTGCAGTTCTTTTAACACGCTTATTTATATAATAGTACAGCCTTACTGCCCTAAAGTCGACCGAAAAGTGCCCCATCTTTTGTAAAGGCTGTCATGCGTTACACGCAACGATCCAAAAACCTTGACAAAGTATCGAAATGATGTTACTTTATAAATAACGTTGGAACAATCCCGTTCCTGGCAGGCATCGTTGAGCCTGCTCTTATTATGTGAGCGCCGTGGTAAAAGCGGCAAGCAGAGGAGATAATAAATGGACGCACTCACCCTATGGATGGCTGTAGGTTTCCTGTTCGCAGGTTACGCAGTTATCGCAAATGATTCCGTACAAACACTAGGTACATGGATCGCAAGTAATAACGAAAAATTTAATTGGAAAGTGATGTGGGGAGCGGCTTCGGCTGTTCTACTGTATACACTTTGGTATGGTTGGTATATGAACGGAGGTGACATTAGTTACGGACGTTTGAATAAGATTCCATTCCAAGAGATACAATGGTATCACGCAATGGCACCAGGACTATTATTAATACTTACACGAATAGGAGTACCAGTTAGTACTTCTTTTTTAGTATTAAGTGCCTTTGCAAGTACATTTGTATTAGAGAAGATGCTTATGAAAAGCATGATGGGCTATGCTGTCGCGGCAGTTGCGGCATATGTTATTTGGATAGGAGTTACTAAACTACTAAACGAAGCAAAGCCTGTCAAAGAAGAACATAAGAAAGCGTGGCGAATAGCACAATGGGTAACAACAGGCTTCCTGTGGTTTACTTGGCTAAGTCATGACATGGCAAACATTGCTGTGTTCCTTCCAAGACAGATACCATGGGACCTAATGATCCTAGTGAGTCTTGTGTTTGTTGTAGGTCTTGCATTTATGTTTAAAGAGGGTGGTGGTAAGATCCAAAAGATTGTACTAGAAAAACACAACACAAGATATGTGCGTTCAGCAACTATTATTGATTGTGTATACTTTTTAATACTACTGTTCTTTAAAGAACTAAACGATATACCTATGTCAACAACATGGGTGTTCGTAGGTTTACTGTGTGGACGTGAACTTGCTATGGCAACTATGACAGGCAAGGAAAAGTTTAAGACAGTGTTTCCATTAGTAACCAAAGACTTCTTCAAAATGATGATTGGCTTAGGTGCATCAGTAGGAGTAGTGTTAATGATACACTATGTTATAGTACCAAACGGATACTAAACAAATTGGAAAGGTAGTGTACAACGACACTGCCTTTTTTCTTGACTTAACAACCAAGTTAGTGTATTATATAAGTATAACATTAACTCAACAACAAAGTAGGAAGGCTTACAACTTGAAAATGAAAATTATCACAGGAAATGCTAATCCAGACCTAGCACAAGCGATTGCAGAACATTGTTTTGCAACACTAGTGCCAGCGAAGGTAACCACGTTTGCGGACGGAGAGTCCAGCGTGGAGTTCTTAGAGAACATTCGGGGAGAAGACGTTTTTATTATACAGAGTACATGTACTCCAGTTAATGACAGCATTATGGAACTTATGATTATGATTGATGCGGCACGAAGATCAAGTGCTGATAGAATTACAGCAGTTATTCCTTACTTTGGATATGCTAGGCAGGACCGTAAGAGTGCGTCACGTACTCCTATTACTGCTAAACTTGTCAGTAATTTAATTACAACATCAGGTGCTGATAGAATTCTTACTATGGATTTACATGCAGGACAGATACAGGGCTTCTTTGATATCCCTGTAGATGATTTAACAAGTCGTGTAGTGTTTGCAAAAGATATTAAACGTGCAATAGGAATTGTAGACGATCCAGAAGTACATCAACAAGGCACAGTATTTGTATCACCAGACGCAGGTGGTGTTGTCCGTGCTAGGAAGTTTGCTGATATGTTCAATGGCGACATTGCTATCGTAGACAAACGTAGACCAGAAGCAGGCAAGAGCGAAGTTATGAACTTGATAGGAGATGTAAAAGGTAAACATGCTATCCTAGTAGATGACATTGTAGACTCAGGTGGCACACTATGTAATGCGGCCAAAGCAATTATGGATGCTGGTGCGGCAAGTGTTCGTGCTTACATCACACATGGTGTCTTATCAAACGAAGCATGTCAAAAGGTTGAGAAGAGTGTGCTTGACGAATTAGTAGTTACAGATAGTATTCCTAATCGTTGTCCTAAGAATTGTAAAAAGACACGACAGGTTAGTGTCGCGCCTTTGTTTGGTGAAGCTATTAGACGTGTAACAAACGAAGAAAGTGTTAGCTCTTT
>Ga0315320_10003375_pt1 | contig 13116 bp, 18 predicted proteins | sample M140m21515metaG_FD_203458 | JGI IMG/M metagenome (GOLD analysis project Ga0315320, IMG submission 203458) | Ammonia-oxidizing marine archaeal communities from Monterey Bay, California, United States - M1 40m 21515 | ecosystem: Environmental > Aquatic > Marine > Coastal | place: USA: California...
GGTGACGTTAGTCATAAATCCATAGAAGCCGTGATTGGCATTGCTGACCTGTTGCCAAGTGAACTGCAATATATCGTTTGTGGCTGAGTATGTAACCTGAGCGTCCTGAAATGAGACGTTGTAGTCTTTGGCATGACGGTCTGCTGTCTCGGTAATCCGCGCATCCTTGGACGCCGCCAAGAACGCACCTGCCTCACGAGCGTTGACCGCGATGTCTGTCAGCGACTGGTTGAAGTCATCGACCACCTCTTGCGTGATACTGACATTGTTGGTCTCGACATATTCCTGCACGGCTGTCTGGTCTGCAACAGAGCCACTGTCCTTAGCGGCCTCGGCTTTGACCGCAACCTCTTCGACTTCTTTAAGCTGGGTAGTGGCTACGACGAAGCTGTCTACAGCCACCTTAACTGCCGCGATACTTTCCTCTGCCTTTGCCTCCAGAGCCATGGACGATGTGAAATACATGGCACTACGAACACCGACGATAGCTTGGTTGTAGGCTTGCACCTCCGCCTCGCTAATAAGGTATTGGTCTTCCGCCAGTGTGTAGTCGGGAATGACCTTGCCTTGATACATGTAGTCTACTGCGCCTGTCGCTGCGTGTGTGCCTAAAGCAACTTTAGTCGCTATTACCTTACTGGCCGCAACCAAGTCATCAATCGACTGCTCGGCTTGTGCTGCGGAAACGCTCAGAAATACTGAGACTAGCATCGCTGTTTTCTTCATCTTCGTTGTCCTTCGTCCGCAATATGGCATCGTAATATTCTTGACGCTCTTTGTAGTCTGGTATGAATGTCTCTGGGTCACGCTTCATCATTAGGAACGCAGCACGGCCTACAACCAGCTTGCCATTGACCGAAAATGGGCAGGGTGTCCCGCTATCAAACATGGCAATCCAAGTCTCTTTAGAATGACACAAACGAGCCACAGCAGCAATGGACATGCCCTGCTCCTTTAGCAGTCGAGCGTCACGCCTGCGGTTGCACTCTTTGTCCTGACGGTAGCCACCAAAAGAGAAGCCAAGCACGTTGATTTGAGTGCCAAAGCTGCGCCCGATTAAGCAGCTATCACTGCCGCCTGATGGCACACTAGGAGCCACGGCTGTGGGCGGAGGCGTTACGTCTGACGCAGCACCCGCACCATTGTAGTTGTTGGTTGTGGACGGATTGTTGCTATCAACAACGCTGTCTTGCGTGTTGGTGTTTAGGTCGCCTGTCTGCGTGTTCTGTGCGAAAGCTGGCACAGCAAGAAGCAGAAGCATTAGGATGCGTTTAAACATCCCAACGCTACGCCACCTTGAATAAGATGGCCACGCACAAGCTAAAGATAGCTGATATTAACGCGCCGCCACCGAGAGCCACCCAAGTCACGCGCCAGTGCAGATTAGTCAAACGCTCGTCCATCATTTTGCGGAACATAGCGCATTCTTTCTCATGTGCCTCTAGCTGTGCTTGGGTGCTGTTCATTTTATTTGTTCTTGGCTTTCAGAACATTCAAGGCCAACACGTCGATCACTTGGTAAGCTACGCCGTAAGCCTTCTTGGCTTTGGCCACATTCTTGTCGTCTTTTGGCGTCTCAGTAACAGCCGAAACCGCTGCAAAGAACGAAATAATATATGGGATGTTTTCCACGATTGCTAAAAATATGGACATCTTAATCTCCAATCAGTGCTTCTCTAGCTTTAGTCTGCACATATGTTTCTAAGTCTCTCTCGCTGAGGCTCGTCGCCCCAACGCGCAAAGCCGCACGCTTGCGCCTCTGTATCTTTAGTTTACCACTGTCATCGAAAATAATCCAGCGCGGAGCGTTCTTTTCTCCGAATGCTTTCATGTATTCGTTGTGCCTCAAGTGTATGTCTTGGATATCACAACGCCCTTTCGGCTCACACTTGCCACAAAGGTTCTGACACACCTTCGGCTGGAAGCCCCAGTCGCTTTTGCGGAACCCACGATAGAAAAGGCTGTATGTCTTAGGTGCTGTCTTACCGATATAGTGCGGCTCTGTAATGTCGCGCTTAACAATGCTGCCAGCACCACGCCAGAACGCACCGCGCTCTGTGTGTTCCATGTAGCCGCCAGACAGGACGATAGTCAGGTTAGACCACGGATGCGTGTGGTAGTTGCCACCGTCCGGGCCGTGGTCGTTCTGAGGGATATGGTGAAGCCATATGTTAGGCAACCAACGAGCTTTAGCCCTGCCGCTATCAACATCTGCCTCATCAGGCTCAACACCGAGCAAGTAGTAACGCACGAAAAAGACATTGCCGAAAGCGTCCATTAACGCTTTGCAACGGCCTTTGCGCTCAAGCCAGTTGAGCAGCCATCTCATTACTTGTAGACCTTAATCACTGTGCAACGGCCAGTCGGAGTTACATCAACCGATGCACTCGTCAGGTTGATTACCGTGTAGGCGTCATAGTCTGTGTCACCGATGCTGTAGTCGGACGACAAGAAGATGTAGCACTCGGTGCCACTCTTGGCGATTGTCTCAATCGAGTTAATGGTCTTGTATTCAACCGACCAGTCGTTCACATCCGCTAGGCGCATAATGCAGGCAATCTTCGCGCCATTGCTTCCAGCGTCGATGCGAGCAGTGCTAGACAAGGGAACATAGGCAAACGGGTGAGACACCCAAGAGCCGTGGTCAAAGTCCGCGTTAACGGTTGCGGTGATAGTGTTGGCAGTCCAGTCCTCAGTGATGGTGATGTCAGAACGAGAAACCAACGCCTTCCAGTTTGCAAGGTCTGACTTGACCGTTGCCACGTCACTCGCCTCTACAGACCAAGTAATGCTGATTTCACCCTCGAACGGAAATAGGCTCGTGCCACCCCTCATTACACCATCATAGGTGTCGTGAACAACCTTGGCCTCGACGTGATAAATGTCTTGCGCCGTGCTGCGCTCGAAAAAGTCACCAGATGCCCAGTCGTGAACAGTTACACCAATCTTGTTGTCGATGTTTACGTTGTTGCTCGCAATGGTGGTTTGTTTAGCAATTCCCATTAGACTTCTTCCGCTTGCACCGCGTCCGCATTAGCAGCCGCTTGACGCTCTTCTGTGGCTTGACTGTCGAACAGGTCATTCTCGTCATACTCGAACGACTGCCCAACAAAGGCACGCAAATCTTCTGCGCGGCTGTCGTCGCTTTGGTAGCTCTCAGCAACGACTGTATCGCTGGAAATCGTTGGTGCGTTGTGTGCAATCTGGTCGAGTATTTGTTGTGCCGTTACGTCACCATAAGGCACGATGTCAAAAGCCATTGCTTCGTAGTCCGCAGCTTCACGGCCTGTAGCGTCAGACGAGAAGCTAATCAGAAGCTGGTTGGTCTCTTCCAAATAAGCCGAAACGTGTAGTTTGTATTTCATGTCTTCACCTTATGACACGCCGCCTTGGCGTGTTCCTGTTACTGTCCAAGTTATATTCGAGTTGCCCACGGCGTAGTTGCCAGCCGCGCCGCCTGCGCCACCGCTTCGCTCGGTGTTGTGGCTAAAGTTTGCAGCTGAACCGACTGCGCCTGCGCTTCCAAGGCCACCGCCTGCTCCGCCGTAAGTTCCGGGAGAACTAGAACCTTCGACGTTATTGTTAAAAACCCCTGCGCCGCCTGCGCCGCCAGATGTCGCCGTTCCTGAACTGCCCGCGACAGAGTTTGTCGTTTTAGCTGTAACAGTTCCTGCTGCCATCTTATAGAACCCTGAGCCTACGCCAAAAGCTCCACCTGACCCTGCGTTGGTTCCAGCACCTCCGCCGCCGCCACCGCCAGAAACCACATTAAACGAAAGGCCACTTTTGCCATCGACGCGGTATCGCGTCGCGCCGCCACCGCCGCCGCCGCCGCCAGCACCCGCAAACGTCCCGTTGTTTGTTATAGACGTGGCGAACTGCGCTCTAAATGCCGAGCCGCCTGCACCGCCTGCGCCAGCCGCCACGCTGGAGGCTAAGTAGCCATTATTATTGTTGGTTATATCAGCCCCGTCTCCGCCATTGCCGCCCCTGCCCTTAACAATCCCGTTGTTAATAATGGTAATCGCATCGCCAGATGCCCAGCCTGTGCCAGTGTCCAGAGCTTGTGTTCCAGTGCTGGTCGAGCCTACTGTAACGCCACTGTTGATAGTCAGGGTCACGTTAGATTTACCAGCAACGTATGAGCCGCCCTTGTTAGTAAAGATGTTGTAGTTGTTTGTGTTGGCTGCAATCGTCAGGGCAATGTCCACAACGCTCGACGCACCATAATAATCAGAGAACGATGCTTCCGCTCCAGCCGACAAGCCTAGTAAGGCTCGAACATCAGCGTCATTCATGCTGATAGTCGTGCCTGCTGTGATACCTAGCTCGGTATTGAAGTCACTTAGTGATATTGCGCCAGATGCGGGAAGTGCCATTGTTTACTCCTACAGGCTTGCAAATGCAGTAACGTCACCTTCGACAGACAGATTGCCAGATGCGTCCAGCTTCATGCGGTCTGTTCCGCCTGTGGCAAACATAAGGTTGCCGCCAGCATCTTCTGTGATTGTCCAGTTGTCGAAATGATAGGTCGCAGCGTGGTCATTGGTCTGGTCAAACGTGACCAAGCTAATCCACGAATCGTCGGCTGCATTCCTAATCTTTAGGATGTTAGCGGTGGTATCATACCAGAGCTGGTAAGCAAAAATCGTGCTTGGCTCAGTAGCCCCAGCCGAGATAGACGCCAACGCTTGCAGTGCTGAGTTCAGGTCACTGCGGAACGATGGGAAGCCTTGGTTGGCAATTTCAAAATCATGTTGGCTCATCTTTAAGTCCTTACTTCTCCGTAGCCTTTGGCCACATAATCAAAAGTCCTGTCCACCGCCACGCCTGCTGCGTTGTAGAATGTAACGCTGAAACCAGTTCTGCTTTTACTTGTTATAGCATAATAATCGCCAGTTGCTAAGTCATCAATGGCTAATGATACGCCGCTCAGTGCTTTAAACGAGGGTGAGAAGGTGACAACCTTTGTTGCGCCACCGCTTGCAATGTCAGTCTCGCCCCGGACACTATCTGGCATATCGATTGTTACCGATAGTTCCTCGATGGCAGGGCTTGACGATGTGTCGGTCGATGACAGGTCTGCTTTGAACTTGTAAGCTCTGGCCGTGTAGTCGCCAACGACAAACTCTTTCCAAGCCGACCAAGTGGGGGAACCCGCAGGGTCATCATCTGTCGTGGCCACAAACAACTGCACGTTAATGTCGTCGAACGCGGATGGGTCACCGTCAAAGTCACCCAGACGGGCGTCAAAGTTGCCAAGTGCTTCGTCAAACGAGTTGACGAAGTCTAGGCGCAGCACCTTGAGGTCGGCGGTCAGGCGGCTTGTATATTTCTGAGACAGGTCAACATAGTTGTCGAACTCATAAGTTCCGCTTGTTGTATCGGTTACGCGGAAGTCGTCAAAGTTGCCAGTCGTGTCGTCAAAGTTTCCTGTCACCGCGTCGAACAGTATCTCATTCCCAAGCCTGAGAACATTGTTTGCATAAGTGTCGGTATCAATTGAGCAGCTTGTTTTCGTGCCGCTAAAGGTCGGGTTCTGTGTCGTTGTGGCCACTGCGTTCAGCGTCTCAATTGCGCTGATTTGGTTTACCGCACTCGTGGCGTTTGCGCTTCGGTTGCCAGAGGTGTCTACTGCGCGGATGAAATAAGTGCCTGTGCGAGCAGGAACGATTGCCGTTGTAGTCGGCGCGGATATACGCGGAACGAGATCTACAGCGTCTTGAAACGATGCGTTCGACGTGTCGTTGGTGTGTCTGATTTGATAATGGCTCAAGTCCAAGTCGGCAACAGGTGGCCAGTCCAAGTGAGCCTCAGCCCCTACGATGTTAATGCGTAAGCCAGACACGTCCGCAGGTCGGGCTGTCTTGCCGACAACCTGATGGCTAAAGGTTGCAAAGTTTGCCGAACGAACGCCAAGAGCGTTAATTGCGAAAGCGCGAACATCATAAGTCGCACCATCCACTACGTTTACCCTCTCGAACAGATTTCCCTGACCAGTCCCGACGATAGTATATTCAGTGTCAGTGCTTAACTTGGCCTCCACTTGGAACGTGTCGGCAAATTCTCCGCCACCAGTAACATTAGAAACAAGAACCGTGGTGGCTGTCCCGTTTACGATGCGAAGCTCATCGGTGACAAACAGGCCAACGTCACCCACAACGAACGGGCTTGGCAAGTTTGTGTTCGGGGCGGCATCGGTAGCTGTCTCGTCTATCGCCGCGTCCCAGTCGTAAATGTTTGACGCTGTCTCGCGCAGCAAAAGGTCAACACCGATAGCAACGCCGCCAGCAGTGTCTTGATAGACGACAGACCAAGCCTGCACACGAAACGCCTTGTTGCTCCATCCGAAGTTCTCGTTGGTTATAGAAACCGTGTCACCAGCTTGCAGGCGGAATGCCGTGAGCTTGGCTGGGTAGTTGACGACAATCTCTTGGCGAGACGCGAGCAGATGTATCTTAGCCAATCTTTGCGCTTCGCTGGCCGTGTTGGTGAATGACAGATCAAGCTGCGTAGGAATTATTTCGCCATCCTCAGTGGCAAACGCGCTGGATGCCACCTCTGGGTAGTCGGACAACTTGTAGTTGTTGCTTGGTGATAAGAATGTCCCCCTGACGGAATTAAACCTGTCCCGGCGCGAGGTCTTAGTGATTACCTCTATGCTGCCACGGCAGTCGTCTTCATCCAGCGAAATTACGGGGTCTCTATACTCGCCAGCATTAACGTGCCACTTACCGTTTGTTCGGATAAGATCGCCCATCATGCATGTCAGCATGTTGGTTATAACGTCAGACTTTTTCGCGCCCGTATCGACAACGCCGTTAATTGTGTATCTGGTTTCTTGCCCAGACAATCCTGTTACCTGCTCATCGCAAACGTCTTTGGCTGTGTTGAAGCTGGCGTCATTAAACTCAGAAGCCACGCTATCGAACCCGAACTCGCCTGCGAGGTAGTCGCGCAGAGCTAGGGCTGGGTTTGTCGAGTAACTGGTCAACCCTGTCTCTGGGTCATATAGCTTCTTGCCACGGACAATCATGCTTATGTTCGGGATACCAGTCGGGAAGCTGTCTCGGTGATACTCGAAGCGAGCATACACATAAGCAATCCCGTTTAGGACATGGTATTCCGTCCATTGTCTAGTCTCGGCTACAAGGTCTGCGTCTGCCTCAGTTTGCGTCCCATCGTAAAACTTAAACCTTACGACAGAGTTTTTTCCGTCTTTATTGTCGAAGTATGTCCCGCCTGATGCTTCATAGCGAGCAACACCGTTGGCGTCATTCCCAGCGTCGAATAAATTAGTGACCTCGTCATTAAGGTAAACCAAATGGGAGGTTGGCGAGTTGCCCTTCGCCATCCTTTCAACTTCATGCGATGCAACAGCCATGACAACGTGCAAGTATTTGTTGTTGTCGGTCACGTCCATAAAGACGATGTTGCCAGAAGCCTTAACTTCGCCATAAACCAACTTGCGGCTAGCTACAGGCTCCTTAATCATAATGTCGCGGCCTTGCGCTTCTACTTGGAAAGACGCTAGGGCTGCTGCTGCTTCGGCTGCGGCGCGCTCTTGCTGTAGGTTGCCATATGTGGCCGCAGAAGCCGAGAAGATTGCTGTGCCAGTGCCACCAGTGAAATAGCCAACGATACCCGCGATAATCGCATCAACAGGGTTGTCTAGCAAAGTCTTGCCAAAGTCCTCGATGTCTTCAAAAGCATCCTCAAAGAAACCCTTCAAGCCCATTAGGTCGGCCTCCCCCAAGTTATACTTAAATCTTGAATGGACGGGACAAAATTAAGCCCTTGGTCATTCGGATAATCAATTTTCTGGTCTTGTGAAGTGTAGCGTCTGACACGGGTTCTGTTCAAGTCAATTAGGCTGCTCTCAGCAGTTATCTGAACGCTTGAGCCATCACTGTTTTGCGAAATAGACATAGTATCCATCTTGCCCTCAAACACCATGTAGGGGTCTGCTATGACCGCACCAGAGCTATCCAATACGCCAAGCCATACCTTCATAGGCTCGCCCTGAAAGTCTTCCCCAAGGGCAAGGGAGACGGTCGCAGCATTCAGACCACTAAGCGTCAATGACGCGCCGTTGGCCTGTAAATCGGTTGTCTCTGTGGCTACGTCGATGGCAAGCATGTCTGCAAAGCCTGAGAATGTTTCGCCGCCAAAAGTTATCTCGCCGTAACCAGTCCAATAGCGCAGGACTGTCCCGCCATCATCGTTAAGCGTAAGCTCAACCGCATAGAATGGAGATAGGCTGTCGCCCTCGACCTGTGCCTGAAAGGAAGCAGAAACGTCTCTCGTCATAGTGCTTCTACCGCAGTGAACGAAAGGCCATAGATGGATGCTTCATTGATGGAAAAGCCAGTCTGGTTATTGCCAAGCCTAAATTGTGCAACTGCATTTTGCCCGGATACTAGGCTTCCGTCAGTAGGGGACGAGCGAAGGTTCGGCCAGATGTCCAAGGTCAACTCGCCGCTAGAGTTGCTGTCTGCATCGTTTAGCACTTTGTATAGTTGCGATGAACTCGAACTTCCGATTTGGATGTAGTCGCCTGCTTTTACATAGTCTGAGATGTCTGCGGTTGCACCATCTAGGTTCAGGGTGTTGCCAGTCTGCCCCGCTCCGTTGATTAAGATACTATCAGCAGGGTAGCTGGTAGCTGCGCCGCGTGGCAACTTGCCGTTGGGGTCACCCATAAGGAATGTGCCGAAAGAACCATTTAGCTTGAGTAGGAATGAAATCCACTCCTCGGCTTCCTCACGAGGCATGGGCGGCAGAGTGACTGTGGCTTCCCACCGTTGGCCAGCATTACGCTGCACTTGCTGCTTGAGCGTAAATGGCGACTGTGTGAGGCCGACAGTGTTTCTTGCAGTGAACACAATGCTGGCGATGCCTGTGGTGGTTGGTAGCGTGAGGGGATAAGAAATAGCCATGATTAGTTTCCAAACGAGTTAGCAAATGAACCGCCGCGACGAGACGCTTCCAAGACAGCACCTTTGCTCGCCTCTTTAATCATCGGCAACATGCTCAGGACTTGGCTGCGAACAGCCGCAGCGTTGTCCGAGTTGATTGTCAGGTTGTTGTTCACGACGATGCCCTGTCCACCCATCTTGCCATTCGGGATGATAGTGCCACTAGCAGAGGGGCTAAACAGTTCCGGGCCGCGCTCGCCAACCAAGTATGATTGACCGCCTGTAACTTGGCCACCCATTGCTCTCGTTCCCGAAACAAACCCTGCAAGACCTGTGCCGGGAGTGACCGTTCCACTAGCAGATGTCGAGCCAACAACGCCGACCAAACGCTGAATTACCAAAACCTGCAACAACTGAGCCACGATTTGGCCTGCCATGTTCTTGAAGGCGTCTGCTGTTCTTGATGTTCCCATTATAATGCTGCTAAACGCAGAACCCATAGACGTGGCTATGCCTGACGCCATCTTGTTGCCCTCAGTCAGTGTCGTGCCGAAGGTTGCGCCTAAACCAGTTGTAGCCATTTCTACTTCGGATACCGTTTGTTTCAGCCCCTCAAGAGTAATGTCTACAATTCGCCCAGCTTGGCCATACTCGATTAACATCTGAACATTCTCTTTGCCAGCTTTTGTCAGCTTGCTCATGGCTTCAACACCTTGAAGACCCGTAGTCAATAGCAGTTTATTAACGAAGTCTATGCTCTCTTTTGCGTCCGTCATTTCCATGAGCTTAGGCATCGCGGCTGCAAACGCTTCTAGCTGGTCTACGGTGAGACCAGTGCTTTTTTCTAGGTCTTTAAACCCGCCCTTCATGGCGGCCATAGTTCCGCCAAAAATAAGACCTTGCTGGCCAGCTTTTTCATTAACTAGACCAGCCCTTTGGAGTTCGTTTACAAACGGTGTGAGACCCTGTTTTGCCTTGGCGTATGTTTCTGCGAGCTTTAGCTGCAACAGTGATTTCTCTGCGAGGAACAAGCCCTTTACGCTTTCTGTTACTTCGCCATATTTCGTGGCTAAGAATGCGAACTGCTCTGCGGATGTTCGACCAAGAGCGTGGCTCTCTGAGACCAGCTTATTCAGGTCTTCCATCTCCTCATTGAAGCCCTTGGCCATTGCGCCTGACTTTACATAAGCATTGCCAAGAGCGGCCACGATAGCTACACCAGCACCGAGCAACGCACCAGTCGCGCCGAAGATACCTAAAAGCTGGGAACCCTGTTGACCGAACGCTTGAAGCGCACTTGTGCCGCCACCAACCTGCACAGCAAAGTCACCAAGCTGGTAACCAGTCTGCTGGAGGCCAGACTTGGCAAACTTACTTAGGCCGCGAGTGTTCTCGTCTACGGCCTCGCCATACACGTTCGCGCCCCTACGGCCTTTAGCCATAGTTCCGTCTAGGGATTTCAGCTTGGCTTGGAGCCTAGCGATTTCTGACTGTGCAGCACCCGTGTGGGCGGCAATTACGATATTCATGTCAGCCATCGTTAGTTTCCTTTAAGATTGCATAATAAGCGACCCATTCATTATATTCGCTTAATGTTATTTGTTCAATCTCATCTATTGTCTTCCCTAACTTCTCTGCGAGGGAAATAAGGTTGAACCTGAACGGGTCGCGTCTTAGTTTTTTGTCTGCTCCTCAACGCTATCAGCGTTAAAGACAGAACCAAATACTTTGGCAATCAATCCCATAGGCTCGGAAAGCAAGGTCTGCTTATCCTCGATGGTGAACAGCTTCTCGCCATCAGCATCTTCTGCCTTGATAATTATGGTCTCGACCATCGCTGCAATAGTTGGGTTAGACAAAAAGTCAGGGTGCTTGCGCTGAACCCTGTCGATGTCCCGGCCAGTTACCGCACCGTAATAGATTAGTAGAGGAGTGTCGCCATCGCCCCACTCCTCTACTTCTATATGTTTACGCTCTCGTGCTGCGCGGTTCGCAGAGATACGTTCGCTTAATTTAGACATAGTGCCACCCCTTGTCTGTTAGATGTTAAACGGTTGTTTCGGTCAGCGCACCAGAGCCTTGGATTGATAGGGACATTTCAACCATACCATCGAAAGATGCTGTGATCGAACGGCCAGTTACAATGCCTGAGCCTGTGTAGTAAGTGTCGCCAGCTTCGTCGCCCTCTGGGTAAACAGAGAATGTGACGGATGCTCCAGCGTCAACTGCGCTTTGTGCTGTGTCTGTTTCGTCGAAATAGACTTCGAACGAACCAGTGAAAGTCGTCAAGCCAGCAACGTATGTGCGAGCCGATAGACCCATTGTGCTGTTCTCGATTGTTTCGCCAGTGCTTTCGATTGTGTAAGAACGGATTGAACCCAAAACATCTGAGCCAATTTTTACCGTGCCTTCGCTACCTGTGTGAGTTGCCATGATTATGCCTCGTTAGTTTCTGGTGCTTCGGGTTTCGGTGAACTAGCCTTCACCTTGGCTTTGGGTTTGGCCTTTTCAGTAGACCAGCCCTTCTTCACAAGGCTCTCAACTTTGTCTTCCCAGACTTCCATTGTGTCAGAACCTTTGTAAACTGTAATTCGCTTTGCCATCATATCATCCTAAACAGCAGTTTCAATATCGTTTTCTAATGTAACATAGTCCACTGCAATTGTGAAACGCGCAACACCGATTGATTGATCGCCTTCTCCATCGTAATCGACTTCGAAGTTAGTAACTTTCGTATCGCGCGCATAACCTCCGCGAGTGATGTCAGTAGCCAAGGCTTCCTCTATCTCAACGGCGATGGTGTCCAGCGTGTCATCGACAGCAGACGTTCCCTTTACATAAGCCTCAATCATAACGTCTAGGCTTCGAACCTGCTGACGTGGTGGCTTCATAGTGTTGGCCGTTATGACCTCGCTCTTTGTGTAGATGCACAGAGCAGGTAACTTAGCAGACCCCAGTGGAAATAGCCGTGTCTTGAACACGCTCGCCCCGGTTGTCGCCAGACCAGTTACAGTGGTAGCAATATTGTTGCGGATGCTTGTGCGAACGTGAGCCATTACACTTTCTCCAAGAACAGTTCGGTTGTGCCTGTTCCGTCATCGAAGACAACTCTTACCACATAGGAAATAGTCTTAATTACGATGGCATCTCCCTCAGCCGCAGATGGCAGGGAGGAAGTGGCGCAAACAAACCGAGGCTGCTCTACAATCACACTAACCGACCCGCCTGCATCAGCCTCAGCAGCAGCATGATCAAAGATGCCGTTAACTGTCGAGGTAGAGCCGCCTGCGGGGGTATAAGAGGCCGCATCGCCAAAGTCGCCTGTGTCGAAAAAGATTGCTCTTTCAGTTGCGGTCTCAACTGCCATTAGTCGGCCTCTGGTGTCTCGAAGTCGGTTACAGCACGGTTAGCAACCTTCTTAGGTGCTTTTACCTTCTTAGGCTGCGGAGCGGATGTTGCTTCTACGCGACCCATTGCGACAAGCGAACTGCTTTCGTTCGTGTCTTTAATCTCTACCACATCACCAGCTTTTGCCCGAAGGCCGCTCACGACTGTGTTCTTCAATACCAAATAAAACATATTTCCACCTATATCTAAAAGAAGGTAGGAGAGAGGCCGAAGCCCCTCTCCCGTTTCTTATCGTTAGTGCCTAGGCACCATCGTTGTTGACAGCGAAGCTGACAGCGTGACGAACAGCTACATCGCAAGTTTGCAATGCAGTTACGTTTACTGTGCCGCTTGTGCTGTTGCTGTATGGATCCACAACGATGTCTAGTCCACCATAAAGGCCGATCAGGGCATCGGAGAAGTTTCCGAAATACAGGTCGCCAGCAGTGACTTGGTTCGAAACAATGGCGTTGTAACCATTGATTTGGCCATCCGGGCCAACTACGAACTGACCCGAGCCAGCGTCTTTCAGTGCTGTTTTCAGCGCACCATACATGGAGGCTGGCAGGATGTAAGCCAAGTTGCCCAACAGAGCGTTGTCTTCAGCAACGGCAGTTTCCATTGCAACAACTTCTGCGAAGGTTGGGTTAACACCAGCGAACGCAGTCGGAGCATTGATGCCCGTAGTGTTCTTGATGCCTGTAGGCTGACCCGACGAACCAGAACCTTGAAGCGCACCGTTGTCGATTGCCAAGGCGATGCCTTGAGCAAGGTCGTTACGGATGAGGTTCTCGATGTCCAAAGAAGACTG
>Ga0315320_10003377_pt1 | contig 13113 bp, 4 predicted proteins | sample M140m21515metaG_FD_203458 | JGI IMG/M metagenome (GOLD analysis project Ga0315320, IMG submission 203458) | Ammonia-oxidizing marine archaeal communities from Monterey Bay, California, United States - M1 40m 21515 | ecosystem: Environmental > Aquatic > Marine > Coastal | place: USA: California...
ATCCCTGCGATGATTCTAGCACCTGCTCCAGGTTCAGTAATCGCTTCTAGCTCATCTGCAAGAATTAGTTTTGAATCAGTGTTAGATACTACTTGAGCAAGTTGCAATAATGTCTGTTCAAGTGCACCTGCAGATTGTGTACCGCCTGCCTTGGCAAGAACGTGTAGTGACTCAATCCTTCCAACTTTGGCAGACTTAGCAGGCACGGGTAGGCCCATGTGTGCTAAAATTGTGCAATGGGCGAGTAATTCGAGCATTGTGGTCTTTCCACCACTATTTGCACCAGTAAGTAATGCGATAGACTGTCTGTCGTCTTTATTTGCACATAATCCAAGTCCGTAGTCAACAGGATCTGCAATTCCGTCAATAAGCAAATGTCTACCATCTTTGATTTCTATACCGTGGTCACACATTTCTGGCATCGTGGCATCAACTTGCTTAGCCCATCTCCCAATAGTGAGCCATTGGTCAAGTTCAACCAATTTCCTAAGGGATTTCTCACAACGAGATTTCAGAGGCGCTAATCTTCTAGCGAGGGATACTAAACGTTCTGACTGAGTAGTTTTCCATAGGTCTTCTAATTGGGAATCGATTCCATCTAGGGTTGAACGGTCTACTTTTGTTGGCCATTCTGCCTTGAAAATGGTTCTTGGACATCTAACTCCAACTTTGGAAAGTAGAGAAGAGATTTCGTTGGTAGCGTTTTCGATTGCTTCCTGTATGGCATCACTAGTTTGCTTTGCTAGTTTACGTTGAAGCGATGCTGCATCAGCCAAGGCTTCAAGCATATCTGAGCCCGATAAATCAAGTTTGACATTTTGCATAGCGTTGTCAACTTCTTCATGAATTCTCTTCTCTAATTTTTTAGCCATAGGCCATAATTTATCTCGAACATCAGCTATGTCTTCTGCTTCGGATTCGTTGGATAATTCATCTAGTAAATCTCTCAACACTGGCATTCTTATCTCGTTGAAGTGAGAAAAGAAACCATCTCCTTGCGGAAGGTTAGTCAATAATTCAAGCGATTCTTTGTTGTGTTCAAACCAACCAACACACTTCTCTGGAAGAATCATGTCGATGGATGAGTCCTCTGGCAGAACAAGCCATCCTTCAGGTGTTTGTGCAGGGCCATCTTGTCCAACCCAGGTTACAGATTTGAAGACCTTGTAATCTTTCCATGTTTCCTGTTCCGAGGGAGATAAGACCCTACAGAATCTCTTCAATTCAGCGATTGGGTTCTTTGAAACGACAACTCTGTCGTAACTCCCTTCGACCTCAGAAGGAATGCGCAATCCTTCTATGACATAGTCGCAAACCATCGCTTGGCTAACCAGTTTTCTTCTAGATGAAATATCTTTGACAGGCATTAAGTTCCTTAATCTTGAACGTGTTGAAGAGTTGACTGCATGTGATGAAATCGAAGTTACAAGTTCTTTGTGAAGTCTCACAGATTCTGGAGTCGCTAAGAAGTCTTCAATTCCGTTTAGAGATCTTGCTAGACTATCCGCTCTCTTCAGAGATACTCCTTCGACCTCTGCAATAATTTCAGTTTGACCATCTGCTAGCAATTGCAGGACCTTATCTTCAGTACCAAAGTGGTCTGTTAATTTCCTTGCTAAACCAGCACCCACCCCGGGTAAAGCTTTCAGAACCATAGTCAAAATCGCTTGTCAAGAGGTTTTGAAGATACGGGTCGCCTAACCCTTCACTTTCACATTTGATTTACTGGTCCGTAAACTGGCATCTCAACTTCAACCGCAAATAGTGGGTCAGGATCGCTAGAGTCATGGTATGCGACAACAACTCCGCCATCGTTCAATATTCCGAGTGATGCGAAATCAAATCTGATATCATTGCCAGCTCCACTTGTTGAATCTAAGTCTCCCAATCCGATGTACGTTAGAGTATCAGGGGCCATAGATTCCGAATATTCTCTGACGTGGTACAGGACATCAACGTCTGGCCCACCTGCAGATTGGTATCTAACATTCAGAACGAACAGGTCAAGCGCCCCATTTGCTTGGAATTCCCACTCCTCAATTTGTGCCCAATTTTCATCAGAATAATTCTGAGTAGCCCAAGTTGCTCCACCATCATTTGAGAGATGGTGGGTAAATGTTGTTCCTGAAAGGCTTACACAATGCAATGCTCCTGTTGAATCAAGTTGGCAGTATTCGCTTGGGAACATGACATCGTGCTTGTTCCAATTCAGAGAAGTGTCTAGGAATGCTGAACTACCATCACTGAAGTACTGAGGGAAGTATAACCCTCCACTAGGTACCGAGAATGCACGCATCTCTTTGTGAGGCTTGTTAACATCGTAATACGCAGGGAGGTTTGTGAAGTTTAGATCAACTTCTTCTGCACCAGGGTTTGAATTACGGCCTGCAAATTGGAAATTGTAGTAATTTAGTCCGTCCACACTAATTTGGCCTCCTGCATTCTGTGTCTGGTGCCAGAAATTCGACACTACGAGGCTAGCCCACTCTCCACTTCCGAATGCTGACGAAATAGGACCTACTACTTCGACTTGCCAAGAGCGGTCATAGAATGGTTCAGTCATTCGATTATAGCACCATTTCCAGTCATCTTCAGATTCATCGTAAAGTATTGCATAGAACTTGTCTATCTTACCGTCTCCACCAATGTAAGGGAACCAAGACATTGAGATGATATCTCCATTTGTTGCCTGTACAATACTACCTTCTCCTAATCCTTCTTGGCCAGGATTTGTTGGTACTGCTGTAATGCATTGGCCAATTTCAGGTAGCGCTTCTGGAATATATGTGTCCCATTCATGGCCTCTATCCTTTGACCATACTGGATATTCTCCTCCGATATTGAGGATGTCTCCGTCGATGGTAGTAGCAAGATAATGTTCACAACAATTGCCACCGTAATCCTTGTTGAATACAGCCCAAGAGGTGGTAGTGCTCTCATTTAGATTCAAATCAATTGTAGTAAATTCCCACGGAGATATTGCAGGAACCTTGTCAATCATTTCGTAATCTTCCCAAATTGGAGTAATTTCTTCTTCTGCAACTAAGGTTTCTTCAGCTCCACCAAAACAACCAGCCAATACGGTTGTTAGTGCGAGTAAAATAGCCATTGCAACTCTCATTCTCAAGACCTCGATACAGTAAACCAGATGGTGGCTCCATCAACTTCGAAGGAGTCTCCTTCGCCTTCACCTGAATTGAAATTAGCGCTACTTGCTCTTGTTTCGCTGATGATCCATTCCTTGTCAGGAGTGAATAATTCAGGTGAATCCTTCATCCAAACATTGAGAGTAATTGTATCTTCAATTGCTAGATTCATATCCTTGCGTGATGCCTGAATTCTTCTTGTAATGTCACGTGCTAGCCCCTTGGAAAGTAGTTCAGGACTATCACTCATATCCAGTACTAGAGATACTGAACTATCTGCGATTTGAACAGTTTGTGCAGCATAACCTTCACGCTCAACACGTCTCAATTCAATGTCGTCTGCACCGATCTCATATCCTGCAATAACCAGGTTTCCAGCTTCAATACTGGCGAGCATTGCTTGACTCTCTCCGTCTTCAATTCCTTGAAGGACAGCAGGAAGGTCTTGCCTACACTTTGCTCCAAGAGTTCTACGGTTTGGAACAACTTCAACACGCTGGAACCTGTCGAGGTCTTTTTCTAAAGAGATGATTTCAACATTCAATTCTTCAGCAAGAATTTCATGGAAAGCGGATAAGTCTGGACCGCTAACAATCCATCCTTCAGCGCATGGTAGACGTTGCCTACGGTCTGCATCAACTCTGATTCTACGGCCGGTTTCCGCTAACTCACGTACTAGTGCCATCGTTTGAATAATCTCGGTGTTTACTTCATCAGCCTCTGGCCAATCGGCTAAGTGGACAGATACTCCTTCCAAATTACGGTGAATTGTATCGGACATGAACGGAGATACTGGAGCCATTAGTTTGCTTACAGTGACCAATACCTTGTGCAGTGTATGCTGACAAGCTAGTTTGTCATCGCTATCAGCTTCATCCCATAGGCGTCTGCGTGAACGTCGAACATACCAATTTGATACATCGTTGACAACAAATTCTTCGATGTCCCTACATGCCTTGTGGAAATCCCATTCTTCGAATTGTTTTGTTGTACCTTCTACAACTTCTGCAAGTCTGGAAAGAACCCAATCATCGAGAGGTGTAGTGTTACCTTTGGGTGAAGTTGCAGGGTCGAATCCATCTAATGCTGCATAATCTGCATGGAATCTGTGTACATTCCAAAGGGTTAGGAACATCTTGCCGTATGTTTCTCTAACTCCATTAGGGTCGAATTTCATTGGATTCCATGGCGCACCTGCAGTTACCATGTACCATCGTGTTGCATCAGCACCTTCTCTGTTGAAATGGTCCCACGGGTCTACTATGTTGCCTTTTGATTTGGACATCTTCTTTCCTTCAGCATCTAGAATCAATCCAAGGGATAGACATCTCTTGTAACATATCGAATCGAAAACAGTCGTACTAACTGCTAAGAGTGTGTAAAACCAACCTCTTGTTTGGTCTACTCCTTCACAAATGTAGTCAATCGGGAAGTTATTCTCGAACTTTCCTTCTTCACCAAACGGATGGTGCCATTGTGCGAAAGATGCGCATCCTGAATCGAACCAGCAGTCCATTACGAAAGGTTCTCTCTTCATATCGCCATTACACTCTGAACAGACTAGTATAGTGTCATCAACATATGGCCTGTGTAAATCCTCAGCAACCGGACTTCCTTCCTTAGCCATGCTAGCCATTTCTTCGGTTGAGCCCACGCAATGTTGGTGGCCACATTCATTACAAACCCAAACAGGCAGAGGTGTTCCCCAGTACCTTTCACGGCTGATTGCCCAGTCCTTGACATTACGAAGCCATTCTCCGAATCGACCTTCGCCAACCCAATCTGGTGCCCATTCGACTTCTGAGTTGAACTCAAGAAGCATTTCTTTGACAGCAGTCATACGAACGAACCATGAGTCCATTGCGTAGTACAGCAATGGATGACCTGTTCTCCAGCAGTGAGGATAATCGTGGAGATACATCTTCTCTCTATACAATAGTCCTGCATCATGCATCAATTCAATGACAGTTGAATCACAATCTTTGACATAGCGTCCATCTAGTGAGGGGTGTGTTCCACCTAGGAATGCTCCATCCATGCCTACTGTATGTTGGGCAGGTAAGCCTACTTCCATTCCGAGGTTGTAATCGTCTTCACCATACATCACTGCAGTGTGAACAACACCTGTTCCATCAGTTGTAGTGACCCAGTCAGCACCAATGACTGTCCAAGCAGTTTCTGAACCATCACGGTCTACTGCATCAGGGAACAATGGTTTGTATGAACGACCGATCAAGTCGCTACCTGGGAATGTTTCAATCTCTTCACAATGGTGACGAATGACTTCTTTGAACAGATCTTTAGCGAGAATTAATTCTTCTCCAACCTTTGCTCCTCCATGACCTTCCCAATTTTCAGGGTCGGCAGTAACTCTCACTCTCACATATTCAACATCCGGCCCCACTGCAAGTCCTACGTTTCCAGGTAATGTCCACGGAGTTGTAGTCCAAGCTAGGATCGAGGCATCGGTATCATCGAGTTTGAATTTTACATACACCGATGGTTCTTCGACTTCTTTGTATCCTAGAGCAACTTCGTGACTAGAGTAAGATGTTCCAGTTTGTGGACAGTAAGGCAGAACCTTGTATCCTCTGTACAGTAGTCCCTTTTCGAACATTTTCTTTAGGGCCCACCAGCATGATTCTATGTAGGTATTTTCCAGAGTAACATATGGGTTATCAAGATCGCACCAATATGCCATGCGCTCAGTCATTTCACGCCATGCAGCCTCATAAGTCCAAACAGATTCACGGCATTCTTTATTGAATTCCTTCATTCCAAAAGCTTCAATCGCTTCATTACTCATCAAATCTAATCTCTTCTGAACTTCAATTTCGACAGGCAGTCCGTGGGTGTCCCATCCGCCTTTTCTTTCGACAAAGTTTCCCTGCATTGTTTTCCATCGGCATACTAAGTCCTTGTATGTTCGAGCAACTACGTGATGGATTCCCGGTTTACCGTTGGCTGTAGGTGGACCTTCGAGGAAAATAAAAGGCTCTCCTTCTGAACGGTTTTCAACACTGACTTCGAACAATTTCTCATCCTGCCAAGTAGAAAGTAGGCCATTTTCCAATGCAACTGAATCCAGTTCGCTGGTGGTCTTAGGGCTGGCCATGGCGCATGCGAGATGTCAACATGTCTTCAAACAGTCGTTCAAAAAAACGTCTGAATGCATAAGAAATCACAAATAATCTGATTTTTGTGAGGGGTTGCTTTGAATTACATTGAGTTCATCCAGTGAACACATGGCGGGACCAAACCGGAGTGTCAAAGCGTTCGCGCTTAGTCTTCTGTTCATACTTTCAGGACCTTTATCACATGTAATGATGACAAATACACCATCGTCACAGTTAGAATTAGAGGACGATATTTTACAAAGCTCTTCCAACATCACCGAGGTTACAATTGCTGGGCCGAATGGTAATGGTGTGGGACCAACATTAGAGATGGACTCGGATCATGCTTTACAGACTATTTCTTTCTCGGTAGCAACCGGAGATGAAGTTAGAGATACGGGTTTTAAGTGGCTAGATTGGAGCGACTCAGGGTTTTCTAAAGTTGGTTTAGTGGAAGAAGACGATGGTTCACTTATCCTAGGATTCCAAGGTATCACATGGGATTTCGATCAAGGGAAGAATGGGTGGACATCTTCTAACACTAATTTCGGACAGAGAAATACAGCTACTACTTGTGGAATGAGTGGTGGAAATGGTGCTTCTTGGTGGACTAGAGGGGGAGCCGTGTCAATTACAAGCCCTCAAGTAAATCTAGCAGGTTTCCAAGGTTTATCGGTTCAAGCATGGGTTAAGCAAGGCACATATCAGTGCGGAGAAGAACCAGATACCAACGAAAACTTCTATCTCGAATACAAGAATTCTAACAATATCTGGACTCAAATCCAATATCTTCCTGGTTCTACAACAGGGGGTACAGTCACTAACGTGAATTACAATCTACCATCTAATGCGTACCATCAGGATTTCCAGATTCGAGCAAGACAAAACTCTGGTTCAGGTTCATGTTGCGATTACTGGTTCTTTGACGATGTAATAATTCCCGGAACTACCGGAGCAAATTTGACAACACCTACTTTCGGTTGGTCTTCAAATTCGATTGAGAAGATAGATGAAGGGCGATATTCTCCTGTAATGATAGATGCAATAATCCCCGAGGGTGCTTTCCTAAATTGGACAGTTATTGACGGAGATACAAATAATCCAATTCCGGGATTAATTAATCGTTTAGGGAAATCAGTTGACCTTTCTGGTGTTGATTGGAAAACTCATAAATCGTTGAAAATAAATCTTCAATTTACATCAAGTGAGTCAGGAGATTCCCCTCGTTTGTACGGAATTTCAGGAGGTGGTAAAATCCATGATTCTTTCAACTCCAATCCTGAAGATTCAGGGTGGATCCTTGATAATTCAACTTGGAGTTCAACTACGAACTCAATTTCTGGTAATTCGTTATCATCGTTGATTTCTCCCGAATTTGATATTGATATGCCTTTCAATTCATTCAAGTTTAATCCTTCAATACAGGGTGATGTTACGGCATATGTGTCCTTAGATAGAGGTAATTGGTCGGAGATTAATTCCAGTTCACAGAGATATGATTTGGAACGCCAATCATCTGTTATCAAATTCAAAATCGAAGGTCAGACAGGAGCCTGGTCGATGAATAACATTAGAGCCGAATTGTATCCTAGTGAATCGGTTGTGTCACCTCGAATGGACATTGATGGAGATGGAATATTTGAGTGGGGAGTGACTGGTGAAGGGATTGGTTCATGGGGCAATCAAGATGTCTTTATGAACGGGAATATAAGCACGACAATAGAGGTTGGTTTCAATCCGACATCATGGCACTATCTCCTGATACCAAGGGATGCGAAAACCTTCGAGGTTTCAGTAGATGATGTTGGAAACGTCGGTTTAGGTGTTCAAACAATCGCAGTTTGGGTTGGTAATTCGATGATAGCCCAGACTGGAGGGAATGGGTATGTCGATGGATTACGTTTGTCACTGAACGAATCTGAGTTGGACATGCTCAATTTTGAAACTAGCAATAAAGCTACTACTGAAAATATGGGTGGTACCGGCTTTGTTTACAGCAAGATCGAATTAATTTCCGATGCAGGTACGCACAGATTAGGCGGGTTAACTATCACTTATGATGCAGAAGAAACTGTAACTGCAAGTGGGATTGATGAAGTTGTCTTATCGATAAATCGAGCAAGATTAAATCCATCCAAGGCAGCGAATTTACCACTTACCTTCAGTGCTGACTCTTCTTGTACTCTAGAGGTTAGCATACTTTCTTCAACATCTTCTGGAGATGTTACCATGGGCCCTCTAACATGGCTAAATAATTCTGAAACAATTACTCCTTCTCAGAAATGGCGTGAGGTTACTACACGTGCTCAAGTACACACTTCCGCCCCGCACCGCTTGATAATGAACATGTATTCTGATGATAAACAAGCAATGTGGTTCATTCCTCTCAACTTTGGGAATACGATTTCAGTTGGTGATCATGATTCTCTAATTTTATCAGATGATGGAATATTACACAATACCTCTCAAGACATTCATGATTTGACTACAAGTTTCAGGACATCTCAATCATTTGATGATCAAGAATTGTTGCGGCTTGAAACTCGTTTAGAATTAGCAAATGGTGTAATTTCAATGCCTGCTATTGAGACTTGGTCTAATCCCGGAGTTGATAATGATCTGGAAATTGAATCGATGACTATCTACACAGATAGGGGATTGATTCCTTCAGGTTCGACATATATGATGGCTGAAGATAATTTAACCTTCAACATTGATATCGGTTTCGAAGATGGTGCTGATGACGAAAAGCCATTTTCGGGAGAGTTTGAGTTACAATTGTTCAGAAATGATGAGTTGATAGCGAACTCAACCGATTTCGATGGGGATTATTGGGTTGTGGAATCTGTAGCGCCTTTCACTAGCGGAAACGTGACCTATGGCGTGACATTGACTCCACTTTCAGGAGGGGGTTCTGGAGACACTATGTCAATTGACAGAACATTCGTTATTGACCCATTAGCTCCAGTAGTTACCGGTGCAAATATTAGGTTTTATGACCACCTTCAATCTTCAACTAACCAACAAATAATAATCAATATCACAGATCAACCTGTAATCCCTTCAGAAGCCACGCTGATGCTATGGACTGAATGGGCGAATGACCTAGATGGAAATGGTTGGCCTAGTGTGGGAGAATATGTTTCTAGGCCATTGACTCCACCTGATGACCTTGCAGTGACATACGGGTCTTACCATACGACTATTGATGACTCCTCAGGATATCCTGGTGAAAAAGTGGCAGGATATGTAGTGGGTGCTGGGCAATCTGGATACGAACTCTTGGAGGGTGGTTCAGATATGTTCGATGACCATTTGTTCATGTACCAAATTTTGAATGATGGTGCTCCGTTAATCGATAGTGATGGTTTCGAATGGGTTGGTGAAAGGAGAGCTTGGTTACATCCCGGTCAAACCTACGGCCTGAATGTATCCTTCACAGAGTTGAATGGAATTTCAGATATTGAACAAATCGAGGTTTCTCTTGCAGATAACATCGCTAGTGACAAATTGACAATTAGTTGGAATTCAGGAATGAGGTATTGTGTCAGTGATTCACACCATCTAGTAATTTCTTCATGCAAGATTGTCAATTTAAATGATCAAACCCCAAGCCCATATGAGCAAGATTTAGTACTCTATTTGGAATTCATTCCTCAATGGACTTTACCAGATTTAGGAGATGCAAGGAGAGAGCCAGTAGTCTCAATTTCAGATCGTGCCGGGAACTCGGACTCCGTCTCATTCCCACAGAACCGTTGGAGGTTTTCTGCAGAGATGATGATTCCAAGTAATTTGTCACTATGGGTTGAGAACGGTGCTCTAACCGAGAGTGGTGCGAGAGTATCTCCTGGTTCATCTATGGAATTATCTGGGGAAATTATGTTCTCTCAGACTTTAGATCGGCCACATTTCGAATGTGATGTTGAAGTACGAATAGATGGAATCAAAACCATAGTTTCTTCCTCTGAGGGGTTATTCACCGCACAGGTAAATGCTCCTGTTGAATCAGGGCAACATGCAATGACATGGAAAGTTGGATGTTTGCCTGAACAGGGTATTGATACGACTAGTCTAATAGATGCTGTAAAGTGGATTCTAGTGGATTCCGTGGGCCCTCAAGTCATTGAATTCACATCTCCAAGGCAGTCTTCAATATTAGAACTTGAATCACATGATGTCAGAGTTATTATCTCCGAGAATTATGGAATTGACGCGAACTCAGTTCAAATGTTTTGGTGGGTTACAGCCAGTAGCACAAACGATAGGATTGCATCTGGGAATCAGATGATGACATTGGATGGTGACGATAATGAAGGCCTACGTTTGGAGTTTGTAGGTTCATTTGACTTATCGGGAGTTTCGACTGAGTATTTGCAAGAACAAGTTGTTCTGAAAATGAGGTTTGAAGGTAGAGATGTTGCAGGTAATCAGTTTGAAACTACTCGAAACAATGAGAACTATCCTGCTGGATTATGGAGTCTTATTCATTATACTCCTGACTTCAAATTTGAACAGAGTGGAATCGAGTTATCGAAATCCAGTCTTGAAGTAGATGAACCTACGATTGTACAAGTGCATGTTCGAAATGAAGGAATGCTATCCGGTGAAGCTAATTTACTAGTCGAAATTGTAGATTTGAACGGTGTAAGATCACGACTAGCAAAAACCTCAGTATTCGTTGAAGCCGATTCAGTTTCAACCTTAGTAGTTGATTGGAAACCGACTTCCCCCGGCATTCAGAGAGTGGAAGTCACAATCGGTGAAGATACGGATAAGTCCGAATTCATAGATGTAAAGCAGGCGCAAGAAAAGTCGTTTTTAGAAGATTCTATCGGTTCTACAAGTCCTTGGATATTGGGTATGACCATGACTATGATCTGTATTAGTCTACTGTTTGTCTTATCTTGGATGCGGCTTGCAACAGTGAATAATGGGGACTCAGATTTAGAATGGGAATACGAAGACGAAGAAGAAGAGGATGAATACGAGGATTCGGACTAATGCAAAAGCATAGGAACTAATCTTCTTTGGAGTCGGACAGAGGGAATTGCATGGCATCGAAAATCGCTTTGTTGCAAATCAATCCCATCGTTGGAGACATAAGTGGTAATGCCTCCAAAATCTGTAACTTTTCCAAGCAGGCATCACTAGCGGGAGCTAGTTTGGCGGTTACTACCGAACTTGCAATTAGTGGATACCCTCCTAGAGACCTTCTCCTTCAGTCGGATTTTATCCGAGCATGTCATCACACAGCTAGTACTCTTGAATCGATAATTCCGATTCTAGTTGGAACTCCAGTCCCTTCGGTTGGAGAACGTTCTCTTCCAGGCAACGGTGTTGTTAGGGCTGGAGATTCGCCTAGGGAAGTTACAAGAAAACAATTGTTACCAACCTATGACGTATTCGACGAAGCCCGATATTTTGAATCAGGAAAAGGTCCTGGTATTGCAAGAACAATTGCAGGATTGGACATCGGCGTTACAATTTGTGAAGATGCTTGGCAACATTGTGGTGCGACTCCTAACGATTACGACAGCGATCCAATAATCCATATTGTTGAGTGGGGAAGGCAAGGTGTTGTCTTAGATGCTACAGTAAATCTCTCGGCCTCCCCTTATCATGCAGATAAATCCGGAATTAGAGTTGCAGTTGCTAGAAGCGCAGCAGCTTCCCTAAACCATCCCTTCTTACTCGCAAATCAAGTAGGTGGAAATGATGACCTATTATTCGACGGGCGTTCAGTAATCGCTTGGCCAGATGGTACAGCCGTAGTTGCTCCAAGTTGGACTGAAGGAGTTCTTGTCGCTGATTTATCTTCTCCGGATGCATGTGAATGGCTTGGTGAAGGGGAATTTACGATTCTTTCACCAGGTGAAGAGTTGACATCTAGTGATGATGATTTGCTAGATGCAGTGATTATTGGATTATCTGATTATTGTAGAAAGAGTGGCATCTCTAAAATCGTGCTAGGGCTTTCGGGAGGAATTGATTCTGCACTGGCTGCATGTGTCGCATGTGCAGCGGTCGGAGCGGATAACGTAACTGGAATCTCTATGCCTTCTCGTCATTCTAGTCAACACAGTATAGATGACGCCAAAGCAACTGCTGAAGCATTAGGAATTAATTTTTCAATCCAGCCAATTTCTGACTTACATATTTCGGCTGAGTCTGCATTGAAGGAAACCTTGGCTAATGGTAACCCAGTAGCAGCAGAGAACCTGCAAGCTAGACTTCGTGGATTGATTGTAATGGCACACGCTAATGCTAACGGTGCCATGGCCATTGCCACAGGTAACAAGTCAGAACTCGGGCAAGGATATTGCACACTGTATGGAGATATGGCAGGCGGTTATGCACCGCTTGGTGACTTGTACAAAATGGAAGTATATGCTCTTGCTAGAGAGTATAATCAAAGAATTGGTAAAGACGCTGTGAATGAATCAACACTCACCAAACCACCGAGTGCGGAACTTGCACCCGATCAGAAAGACGAAGACAGCCTTCCTCCATATCCAGTACTCGATGAGATACTACGTTTGCATATTGAAGAAGGGTTAGACGCAACCGAGATTATTGCAGAAGGCCATGATAATGCTGTGGTCAAAGATGTTCTTACTCGTCTGGCAAGAAACGAGCACAAGAGGTGGCAGATGCCTCCTGCTCCTAGGGTTTCGAAAAGAGCATTTGGTCAAGGTTGGAGGCAACCATTGGCCGCTCGTCATGATTGGCGCTAACTAAGGATGATCCATTGATTATCTAATTCTCCATGTGACCAGCCATACATTTCCAGCCCGTATGTTGCTGAATCTGCAATGAAATAAACCATCTCATTACTAACCCACATTTTA
>Ga0315320_10003379_pt1 | contig 13102 bp, 4 predicted proteins | sample M140m21515metaG_FD_203458 | JGI IMG/M metagenome (GOLD analysis project Ga0315320, IMG submission 203458) | Ammonia-oxidizing marine archaeal communities from Monterey Bay, California, United States - M1 40m 21515 | ecosystem: Environmental > Aquatic > Marine > Coastal | place: USA: California...
TTTCAGGTTTCTTATCACAAGTAGGAGCTGAAGAGGCAATGTCGGCTGATCAAGTCGTATGGTCTGAACAAGGTAGGTTACACTTATCTTACAGAGGAACAATGGCTACTAATGGTGGTATTACACCAACTGGTGGTGCTGCTCTTCCTCAAATGACACTTACACACAACATCGATGGTGTTGCTTTATCTGGTACTAATAACCAGCATGGTGTTAGAGTTAATGATACAGTTGTTATTTCTGACTCTGCTAACGGAGTTGTTAAATGTTTAGTTGTAACTGTAGCTAACAACGTGCTAGACTTAGCTCCTTATGAGCAAGCTGGTTTATCTGCTAATGCAACTGCTCAATCAGTTACATTACTTGTTTATGGTTCTGACTACAAAAAAGGACTTTCTTACAACGCTGGTGGTGCTGCTGGTGCAGCTCTAGAGTCAAGAGGAGCTAACGAGCCACAGTTCAAATCATTCAGCAATAAACCAATCATAATGAAAGATTACTACGAAGTATCAGGTTCTGATACAGCTCGTATTGGTTGGGTTGAAATTTCTGGTGAAGAAGGGCAAAACGGTTACTTATGGTATTTAAAAGCTGAGTCTGATACAAGAGCTCGTTTTACTGATTACTTAGAGATGTCAATGTTAGAGTCTGTTAAGGGTGTATCTGCTGCTTCACAAATCGATAACGGTGGTGTAGCTGCTTCTGATACTGACGCAAACTTTGGTACTGAAGGTTTATTCGAAGCTGTTGAGACAAGAGGTAACATTACTACTGGTGTAACTGGTGTTAATGCTGCTACTGATTTAGCTGAATTTGACGCTATCTTAGCTGAGTTTGATGCTCAAGGTGCTATTGAAGAATACATGATGTTTGTAAACAGAGCTACTTCGTTAGCAATGGATGACATGTTAGCTTCTATGAATTCTTACGGGGCTGGTGGTACTTCTTACGGAGTATTTAACAACTCTGAAGATATGGCATTAAATTTAGGTTTCTCTGGTTTCAGAAGAGGTTCTTATGACTTCTACAAGTCTGACTTCAGATACTTGAATGACAAAGCTACTAGAGGTGGAATTAATGCTACTGCTGGCGCTAACGCGATCAGAGGTGTCATGATACCAGCTGGTACGTCAACAGTTTATGACCAACAATTAGGAAAGAATCTTAAGAGACCTTTCTTACATGTTCGTTATAGAGCTTCACAAACTGACAACAGAAAAATGAAGACATGGACTACTGGTTCTGTTGGAGCTGCTACATCTGCTTTAGATGCAATGCAAATCCACATGCTTTCTGAAAGATGTTTAGTTACTCAAGGTGCTAACAATTTCATGATGATGAAATAAGCACAATACTTTAAAGAGTCGGGGCTTCGGCCTCGACCCTTTATTTTTTATTAATTTTATTATATATTATATTATGGCAAAGAAAAAAGAAACAAAACCAGTTGTGGTTGAAGAAACTGTAACTCAAGAAGAAGTAGTGGAGGTAGTAAGAGAAAGATTAACTCCAAAAACTCCTGAATGGGAGATAAAAGATAGAATGTATTACTTAAAAGGAAACAAAAATCCTATAACATACATAATTAGATCGTCAAATGTTTACTGGTTTGATGAAGAAAAAGGTTATGAGAGAGAACTTAAGTATTGCAAGAACCAAAAAACACCATTTGTAGATGAAATGAAAGGTGATCAAAGGTTGGAACACATAATATTTAGAGATGGTAATTTGTTTGTACCAAAAGAACAGACAACTTTACAGAAATTATTATCTAAATACCACCCTCACAAAGACAAGATCTACTTTGAATGGAAACCAGAAATGATTGCTGGTGAAGAAATGGCAGTACTAGAATTAGAAGCAGACGCAATATTAGCAGCTAGAGACATGGATATTGACATGGCAGAAGCTATTATGAGAGCGGAGATTGGTTCTAAGGTATCAGAGTTGAGTTCTAAGGAGCTTAAACGTGATTTGTTAGTATTTGCAAGAAACAATCCTAGATTGCTCTTAGATTTAGCGGATGATGAAAATGTAATGCTTAGAAACTTCGGTATTAAATCAGTGGAAATGGGTTACTTAAGAATATCTCAAGATCAAAGATATTTTATGTGGGGAACTAATGGAAGAAAGTTAATGAACGTTCCTTTTGAAGAACATCCATATTCAGCTTTAGCTAATTGGTTTAAGACAGACGAAGGTATGGAAGTCTATTCTCAATTAGAAAAGAAAATGAGCTAACAACAAATTATTTGGTTGCCCTTCGGGGCGACCATTTATTAAAATAAAATATTATGACTAAATCTAAAGGACTAGGGGATACAATAGAGAAGTTTACAAAAACAACTGGGGTAAAATCACTAACAAATTTCTTAAGTAGAAATGGGATGTTTGGTAAAAAAGGTTGTGGATGTGATAAAAGAAAAGAGAAACTTAATGAAAAGTTTCCTTATAAAAAATAAATAGATGCCAATAAACGTAGACACAGTATATCAAACAGTTCAAGCGTTAGCTAATAAGGAGCAAAGAGGTTATATAACACCTCAAGAGTTCAACCTACTCGCTAACCAAGCTCAGTCTGATATTTTTGAACAATATTTTTACGACTTAAATGCTTTTCATCAAAAAGGAGAAGAAGCTAGAGAGCTAGCGGATTCAGTAAGTCATGTAATGCGTAAGATCAATTTAACGACAGGCGTTAGTATAAATAGAACTAATTGTGTTTATAATCCTGGTAATAACACTTGGTCTTTACCTACAGGTACTACCACGGGTAGGCTTTTTGCTACAGACCCAACTGGTATTAGTAAAGATTTAAGAGTTATGAGTATGGATGAAATCGATGACTTAAGAAACTCAAGATGGCATAAGTCTGGTTTTGATGAGTACGTTTATTTTGAGAATGGTTATCAAACAATACAAGTTTGGAGTGGAACAGGCCCAATAACTACCGGTATTCAAGTAGAGCAGATAACAGGTATGCCTGGTGTTGTTAACTGGGGTTATCTTATAGTTAACGAACAAGCTATCTATAATCCTACAACGAGTAATGATTTTGCTTTAGATGCTTCTGAAAGAGCAGACGTGGTTATAAACATACTTAAGTTAGCTGGTATATCAACAGAAGACGCGGCGCTTTACCAAGCAGCGGGAGGCGAAGAAACAACAAACTTACAACAAGAAAATAAATAAATATGCCTATAACACTACCTGTGCCAGGTGGGGGTGGAGCAACAACTCCATCAACCTACTACAGCGGTACGAACCTCGGAGAATATCAATTTGTATCTGTAAGTGAGATTATAGATAACTTTCAAGCAGCTTATGTTGGCGAAGGGAAAATACTAGAGAACGTGTTAAAAGGTGATGTTACTTTTCATGCTTTTAGAGCATTACAAGAATTACACTACGACACGGTTAGATCCTGTAAATCACAGGAGATTGAGGTTTGTTCAAGCCTTAAAATGCCATTACCACACGATTATGTTAATTATGTTAAACTAGCCTTTATTGATAATAATGGCGTAGAGCATATTATATATCCAGCTAGAAACACTAGTAATCCGTTTGCTATCCAGCAAAACGATGATTGTAGCTATGCTTTTGAGGATGGTGATTTAATGCACCAAAAGAGCTGTGTTATAACATCGTTGAGTTGCTCTGCTGAAGAAATACCAGATCTATGGGGTGATCTTCACTTAGGAAGTGCTGAATACAAAGGAGGTAAAGTAAATCCAAAAACACAACAAAATTCAGGTTTCTTTAGTTTAAACGAGCAAGGTAAATATAATTATTTAGAAAACTGGAAATCTAAGGTTGACGATTATTGCAATTGTACTGACACGATGTACGAATCTATTAATGACAAACCTTGTGGTGAGTTAGGTAAGTACGGTTGGTCTATCACCGACTGTTTGATAGGTAAAACTTTTGCTTACGATGGTTATACTGCTGCTGGTTTATCAGACTCTGATTGCGCTGATGCCTTAGCTGATGCGTTTGCTGATTTTGAGGTTAAAGTGAAAACAACTCCAGCTGCTGAGAGAACAACTTTACTTAACTCTGCTTTTAACTTGAAGTTAGTTTCTAAGAAAAAAATTCTAGCAAAAGTAAAAGAAATAAAAGCTAAACCAGGCAAAGATTATAATTCAGGTGGTGTGAAAGGGATTGAATCTAAAGATTTATATATAAAAGCTGTACTTCCGTTTGCAAACGCAGCAATCTTTGATGGTAACCCCGGGGCAATTAATGATATGATGGGTTGGGATGCGATCGCAGATGATCTTCTAGAAGGTTGGCCTGAAGATGTTACTTTAGAGTCTTCAAAATGTAATACAGATAGTGATTCTTGGAATAGATATAAAACAGGAGGAGTTGGTACTGGTAGCGTCGCTATAGACTCAGCTTCTACAGTTACAGCTTCTACTGATTCTAGTGCTTACAGTAGTAACTTTGGAGAGAGATATGGTATTGATCCACAATACGCACAAGGCAACGGTTCTTACTATATAGACTGTATGCGAGGTAACATACACTTTAGTTCTAATCTAGCAAGCAAAACTATTGTGTTGAAATATATAAGCGATGGCGTTGGCACTGCTGACGAAGCTATAATTCATAAGTTTGCAGAAGAAGCTATGTACAAGTGGATAGCTTACGGTTGTGCTTCTGCTAGAGTTGATACGCCAGAATACTTAGTGGCTAGGCTTAAAAAAGAAAGATTTGCTGAGACAAGAAAAGCAAAGATACGATTATCTAACATTAAAATTGAAGAGATATCTCAAGTGTTCAGAGGTAAGTCTAAATGGATTAAACACTAAAATATGCCGGAATTAAAAAATACTTTTACTGGTGGTAAAATGGAGAAGGATCAGGACGAAAGAATCGTTCAAAATGGTCTTTATAGAGAAGCGTTAAATGTTACCGTGTCTACGTCTGAGGATTCTGATGTAGGTGCGGCTCAAAATATACTTGGTAACATAAGAGTTACAGAAGCTATAGAAGGCCCAAACAACAGATATGTAAACTGTACGTTTGAGCCTTTCACTGCTTTAAGTGGTAGGTATTTTGGTACAAACAAGCATGTCGGCGCTATAGTTGATGCTGAAACAGATTTAATGTACAGGATGATAACAACTGTGCCAACTAACACAAGGGATCACGGGGTTTGGATGGATAGAATAGTTGAGTACGATACTACCGCTAGAAAAGAAGTTCCTTGGTATAAAAAAGAAAAAGCTGTAGTAGTTGATATATGGAAAGTAAGAACGTCTATAATAAGCGTTGCTGTAGATGCAAACTGTAACAAAACAAAAGTTGAAGTATGCTTAAATGGTTTTCAACTTAGGACTGGACTGCAATTAATAGCAGAAAATCCTTTTGTAAACGACAACAACGATGAGATAAACGTGCATATTGAGGATATATCTTATTCTGGTGTTACAGCTATGGTAACTATTAGTGAAGATATATCTGGTCAAATAGGTGTTGGTGAGACAGTTCATTTTCATGGAGATAGAAATTTAAACTTTGACGCTAATAGAAAAATAACTGGAGTTAATGTTATTGATGGTATGTTGTTTTGGACAGATAATTATTCTGAGCCTAAAAAAATAAATATAGAAAGAAGTAGAATGGGTTGTGATACTCAGCATTTTAGCAACATGAACGAAGTGTTTGTTTACGGTGCTTGGGGTGATGGTCCTTCATTAGATGTTGATGGTAACTATGTTCAGGGTGATTCTGCTTTGTCAGATTTTGACCAACATACTTTATTAGTTGTTGAAGGGGAAACTGTTATAGAGTGTAACAAAGTAGAAAATGCCTGCCCAACTTATGGTTGTACAGATGCTAATGCAAATAATTATGATGCATCGGCTACCACAGATGATGGTAGTTGTACTTATGACCCTGTAGAAGTTCTTGGTTGCGACCGTCCTTTAGCTTGTAATTACGATCCTTTAGCCACTACAAATGACGGAAGTTGTGTTTACGAAGGTAATTGTGAGTACTGTTATCAAGGGGTTGTATATAGTGAGACAGATCCTACTGGCCCACAGTATGACGCGAACCACGCTTGTAATGATTTGATGGACTGTTATTTGAACCATTACGAGGCTATGGGTGCTGGTGATCCTGCTTTGTGGGTAAACGATTTCAATGGAAACATGAGTGTTGTTAACGGTGGAACTTTCAATCTAGCACAACCTGAAGACGTTAATGGTGGTGTGTTGCAAACCTTTGTAGATGAAAACCACTTAAGCACTTGGGTTGATGGATCTACCACGGGTGAGCAAGGTAGAATGGGTGTGACAAACTTTTGGTGGTGGGAGGTTGGAACAATAGCCAGCCTTAACTCTCAACTACCTGGGGTTGGTACCGATTGTATTTATCCTTTAGATGGATTTCCTACTAGTGATCCATTTAAACCTTTTGTAGGTACAAACACAACAGCAACTCACGCTGTTAAAAGAACCATGCAGCAGTTTAAATTACAAGTTAGTACTGATGATGGGCAAAACTGGCACGATCACATTCATTATGATGAGCTAAATATAAATACAGGTCATGCTGGATCAACTAATTGGCACACTGCTAATTGGCCGTCTTGGTTTAAGTTAATAGAAGATTTACAGTACAAAGAAGGTTTTACTGGAAATTCAAATGGAACACCTTGTATGGGTGGTAGTGGTTGTACTGGTGGGTATGCTGAGTTGATTAGTATAACCGACGATTACGCTACTGTTGTTTCAAAACTAAACACTGGGTACAAACCTACTAATGACACTGGGGCTTTTGATCACACTGGTTCGACTGGACAAAGGTTAACTGGTGGTATAAATGGTAGTGTTGTAGGCGGTACTGGTGGTAGAATTAAATATAGATTACAAATGCTTGATGGTTATCCTGATCCAACGTGTGCTAATTGGCACGAGTTAGGCTGTCAACCAAGCCCTACTGGTAAGTATGTTGGGCTTGCGGGGTGTGAGGATGCTTTTGGAAATACAATATGCGATATTAACAACCCAGCTTTAATTTCAGCTAGTATACATGGTACAAATCCTGCGTACTGGAACTTCAATACATATACAAATAATTCAGGAAGTCCGTTACTTTACGGCGATGATAGATCTACAGCGGCTTCCGGTCCACCTAGCTCTAACATAGGGGGATCTGACGATATACCAGAGGCACTGCAAACTACTACAACGACAAACTCGTCTACCAATTCACTTGCTAATGTTGGCACAGCTTCCGTTAGTATAAGTGGTATAAGTGTGTTAAACCTTGCTAATACTTTTGTAAACACCGTAGGTGTTATGCCGGGATTAATATCAAATATAAACTCAGCGGCTTCAGGTATATCATCTCCAATTACACCTTGGGTATCTGCTGTTATAGACAGAGGTACACCTGGCACAGTTGAAATACCTATTAGAGGTGGTTTCCCTGGTGATGATGTTGTTTTTGATTTGAGATGTAGACCTGTTTACCTACTAGAAAAACACATGACTGTTATAAAAAAGGGACCTACAGCGCCACCTACAGTTGAAATGTTTAGATGGACTGATGATATTCAAGATGGTAGTAACTACGGCGCGGGTACACCCGGCGAAAGCACTATAAATATTGAAACATCTTTTAACGGTGCTGATATGCCAACTGGTACAGCACTAGATGGTACTACGGTAAGTATATTTTTCAAAGACAATAAAGAAAGAAGAGAAGTAAATGATTACGTTGAGCTACCTGTAGATTGGGAGGCTGAGGAGATGGATTGGACTACTAACCAGACTGTTGTTATACAAACTCAATATACTGATCACCTAGGACAAACCAAATCAGGTACATGTAGAGGTATAATAACAGATCTTAACGCGCCTGGTAATTTTGTAGAAATTAAGATATTAGCTATAAGTAAAAACTTTCCTATAAACGCTACAACTGTTAACGATATATACACTGTTAAAGCAGAGCTTATACCACCGTTGTTCGAAATGAAATTTCCTAAATTTGCTTATAGGTATAAATATGAAGATGGTGAGTACTCTGTTTTTGGCCCTTGGTCTGAAATAGCATTTATGCCAAGCACTTTTGATTACTTACCTAAAAAAGGTTATAACTTAGGTATGGTTAATAGCATGAGATCTTTAAAGTTGTTAGACTGGAGACCTAAAAATATGCCAGAGGATGTTATATCTATTGATTTGTTATACAAGGAATCTAACTCCCCAAATGTTTATACTGTTGAAACTTTTGAAAAAGATCCACCAGATCCAACAACAACAAATGTCGCGCCTACTTGGGAAAATTGGTGGCAAGGTGATGCTGCTAAAAAGGGTACTGGTGGTAACTTTGGTTCTTACAAAATAACATCGGAGTTAATACACAAGGTTTTACCTTCAAACCAAATGTTAAGACCTTGGGATAATGTACCTAGATATGCTTTAGCTCAAGAGATAACAGCTAACAGACTTATATTTGCTAACTACGTTCAAAACTACGATTTAAGATCTAAAGATGGAGCGTTGATACAACCAAATTTTTCGGTTTCACTAGAAACACAAAACTTCTCTATAGATTCTGCAACACCAAACGTTAAAGAACCTATGAAGTCATTGAAGTCTATGCGTACTTATCAAATAGGAGTTGTTTATAGAGATAGATATGGTAGAGAAACACCAGTGCTAACACATGAAAGTGGATCTATTGAGTTGGCAAAAAATAGAGCTAAACTACAAAGTAGATTATCTGTAAAAATGTCAAGTCAAGCTCCTGATTGGGCTGAGTCTTACACTTTTTATATAAAAGAAACGTCAAACGAGTACTACAATTTATCTATGGATAGATGGTACAACGCTGATGATGATGGTGTTTGGTTATCTTTTCCTTCTTCTGAAAGAAATAAGTTAACGGAAAGAAGTATTATAATGCTTAAGAAAGAACACAACACTGATAGGTATGTTGATTCTGATGTTAAGTATAAAGTTTTAGATATTAAAAACGACGCGCCTAATTTTATAAAAACAGAATATAAGTTTTGGGGTAGTCTCCCAATGATGTTGCCACCTCCTGGATGGGGTGTTGGTAGTAAAGCTGGTACCTGGGACACTGGTATGTTTCATTTAACTGGACTGCCTTTACCTATGAGATTATATATAGACGTTTATGCTGAATACTTTGATCAGTCGGTTCTAGCTGGCTTAATGAACCAAAGTGATTCTGCTGGAGTTCAAGTTAGAGTTACACAAACAATAGGACCTCCAAGTGCATACTCTTCTTCACCTAGTCAATCTGTTAATAAGTCTAATTGGTATGATGTAGCTGCTATAAATTACATAGGCGCTCCTCCTGAAACACACATAGAAGATACTTTTGATGCAGCTGGTAATCCCATAGAAAGAGAAGTTGAAGTTCCTGGTCAACAAGAACAGATAGTTAGAATAAGTTTAGAGCAATTAATGGGTGATGATATGGGTTTTTGTGAACCTAACGACAACTTATCGTTATCAAGAGGTTTAGCTTTAGAAGCTAGAACTAAGGTTGTAAGAGATAAATCTGAGTTTCAAGGTAGATTCTTTGCTAAGGTTTTAAGAGATGAGGCGTTGCAAACTCATGTTATAGAACCAGGACAACCAATGTTAGAAGATGTTTATCAAGTGTTGATGTCTAGAGATGTTAAGTATTTACAGTTTGGTAATCCTGGTGTTCAAGATTATTTAACAGGTACAGCTGGTACGACAGGTGCTGGTAAAGGTAAGTTCTACAACAACTTTGATGCTAATGGTAATCCAGTAGCGCATAACTACATGCCAATTGGTAAACGTTGGGATAATATACCTGCGGCTCACTACGGTACAAAGTATGAAACACAGTCATTCGATTCGTTCCACGGTCCAACTACATATAGAACATCAGGCGGTGTCGGACCTTTAGCTGGTGCTACCGCGTTTCCACCACAAACAACTGGTGATTACTTTCCTTGGGGACCAAGTTTTTCAGTTAACAGAGTTATGGCTAGTGGTTGGTTCTTTAACAGATATTATGATAATATAAATTATAGCACGGCACAAGCCTATAATACACATGTTTCAACAAACGCTGCGGGTACACCTGGTTATCCAGTTCCCGGTAATTTTGGTGCGGCAGCTTATCCTTATGCTGGGGCGGCAATTATACCGGATACATCTCCAACAAATAACTATTGGCCTTCATCACTTGATTTAGATTGGGAGCCAAATACTTGTGTGGGTGGATGTACTGGTTTAGACGACGACTTTTTTGTTGTTGGTAACTATTCTGGTGGTATTGATTTAAGTGAAGCTGGTATAGATGCTTCAAGCACTACTCCAAATATGAATGATTTAGCTGGTTCAAATCAATTCTTAATGAAATCTATATGGGGCGATGCCTCAGATTTACTTGGTTATACTGGAAATCCAAACACTGGTACAGCGTTAAACCCAGCAAACTATAGTGTTGGTGGTGCTAACCTTACAGTGCCAGGTACAACCTTACCAAATGCTAGTGGTAATAGATCGATGTGGAAAAAGAACACAATTGAAAAGCTTAGAGGTGAGTGGTATCATTTGTACTACGGTAGAGACCAAGTTGATTCAGAGTGGCCGTTAGGTAGACACAATCCAGAAAGATGGTTTTTTGATAAAGTGGCTGCTGCAAAAGGTTATTCTGGTAACGGTATATGGGATCAAGACGATGGTAGTGGTAATGTTGTTTCTTGGATGGATGTATCTTATTATGGTATAGGTCACGTCCACGAGCACCAAAGAACTAATGAGATGCTTACGCATCAAGAAAACGAAGCTGCTTTTGCTGAATTAATGGCAACAGTTGGTACTCAGTTTAGATTTAAACAAGATCCTAATCAAACGGTATACACTATAACACAAGCAAAAATTTACGAGGGTCAAATACAAAATTACGAATGTTCTTATGGTAGTTGGGCTTATAAAGATGCGGCGGGTAATTTAGTTGGTGGCGGTAACTTAGGTGGTGGTCACGCTCCACCTTGGGGTTCTTCGCGTGTCAAGGCGAGTAGTATAGCTGGTAAGATGGCTTTTTTATCAGACGTGTTTAACTCTGGCTGTGAAAGAACTGGAGGTGCTCCTTATAATTATAGAGTTAGGGTTACAATAACTTTAGATAAAGTAATAGGATCTGAAGGTATAAAATATGGTAGCGCTAATACTGGTTTTCACCCACTATTAAACCACGTAGATGAAAACGGAGATTGCAATATAGCTTTAGGGCCAAAAATATACTCACAAACAACCGCTGGTTGGACCACTTCAAAAGGAAATATAACATTTAGCGAAGATTTAGGTGGTACACCAACAGCAAACAAATACTTTAACTTAAGTAGTTATTGGAACACAGCGTCTGCTCCAGCGGGTGATCAGCCGGCGGCAAAAGATGATTCTAGGTATACTAATGGCGAGCACTTTGGTTTACACGAAAGAGGGTTAAACGATACTACTATAGAGATAATAACTCCATATAGAGGTGATGAAGCTAGTAAGCAAATGAGTCAAAACCCTGGTATATGGGAAACTGAGCCTATGGAAGATGTAGGTTTAGATATATACTACGCTGCTAGTCCGAGTTACCCTGTTAACATTAAGAGATATAGGTCTGACGAAAAAAGACCTGATCCAACAGATTTTGCTGAGGGATTAGAAACAAAAGCGCATTATTTTGATTATGGTTATAGAGGTGAACAAATAATACCTGTTGGTTGCGAGGTAGTAAAAGTTTCTGGAGGCGCATCTGCATTTGTTACTGGTGTTCAAGGTAATAGATTGTGGATAAGTAACAATATAGTTTTATCATCTAATGATCTTCTTAGGTTCTACTGGAAAGGTGAGGGTTTTTGGTATGGTAGCAAGCAAGATGATCAGTACATAGAGTGTGTTGTTCAAGACGTGTTTACTGATACTGATTTTACTATAAAACCAGAATCACATGGGTTTAAAAGAAGTTTGGGTTATTTTAACTGTTACACTTTCTCAAACGGTGTAGAATCTAATAGAATTAGAGATGATTACAATGCTATTACGATTGCTAAAGGTGTAAAAGCTTCTATGCCGTTAGCGCAGGGTTATGAAGAAGAAAGAAAATCTAGTAGTTTAATATTCTCTGGCATATACAATTCGACTAGCGGTATAAATGAGACTAATCAATTTATACAAGCCGAGCCAATAACAAAAGATTTAAACCCTGTAAATGGTTCTATTCAAAAATTATTTACAAGAGACACTGACTTGCTAACGTTCTGTGAAAACAAAGTGTTTAAGATACTAGCTAAGAAAGATGCTTTATTTAACGCTGATGGAAATACAAATATAACATCTAACAAAGCAGTGCTTGGTAACGCAACTCCATTTGTTGGTGAGTATGGTATATCTAAAAATCCAGAATCATTTGCGTCAGAATCATACAGAGTTTACTTTGCTGATAAGTTTAGAGGATCTATAATGAGATTGTCTAGAGACGGTTTAACTCCTATATCAGATGCAGGTATGAAAGATTGGTTTAAAGACAATCTATACAACGCGACAAGTATTATTGGTAGTTTTGACTCAAGAGAAGATCACTACAATTTAACCGTAGAAACTATTGATCAAAAAACTCAAGAGGAAATAGCATACACACTTAGTTATGTAGAAAAGAAAAGAGGTTGGGAAAGTTTTAAAAGCTTTGTTCATGAGCAAGGGATTAGTCACAAGAATATATACTACACTTTTCCTTCAAATAAATTTAGTAGAAAAAATAACATTATAGATCCATGGGGCATCACATACGCAAACACAGACTCTGCAAACGCTGAAACGTATCAACATCACATTGATTTAAGAATAAAAAGAACTACTACTACATCTGCTTCAACCGGCTCAAACACGTTTAAAGTTAATAGTGATGTAACACCTATATTAGTTGGTATGAATGTTACTGGAAACGGTATTGATACTGGTACTATGGTAAAAACAGTAAACCCACTACCATATCTACAGTCAACAGTTTCAGATGTAACTATAACGCTAAAAGACGCTAGCGGAGTTAATAAGAATTGTTACATCGATGT
>Ga0315320_10003381_pt1 | contig 13099 bp, 19 predicted proteins | sample M140m21515metaG_FD_203458 | JGI IMG/M metagenome (GOLD analysis project Ga0315320, IMG submission 203458) | Ammonia-oxidizing marine archaeal communities from Monterey Bay, California, United States - M1 40m 21515 | ecosystem: Environmental > Aquatic > Marine > Coastal | place: USA: California...
AATGCTTTATCACTATTATACAAATTCCATTTCTAATATATTTACACAAATATTACAAATTAATACCAAATATAATATGTTTACCTAATAGTATAATATTATAATACTATATAGTATGTGTACCACGTGTCCTTCTGCATACGGTGGTGGTTCTTATTCATCTATTTTTAAAAAAAAAGATAACGAAACAGTGCGTATACTTAAATCATATTCTATAAAAGAACGTATACAAAAAATAACTGATTATTATAATAAATATCCTGGTTATATTTTAGCAATAGGTAGTCATGATAATTTTATTGAAAAAATACAACCATGTCTAAATACAACTATTCATAACACGTTTTATTATCCATTAAATACATCATCTATATTTGTTAAACAAATACCTTATGATATTTCCTATCATATAAAAGAAATAAATATATTCTTAAATAATAAAAAACGTCCATTTAATTCAAAAAAACTAATATGCAGATGCAATAATAAAAATATACATTATAATTCAATTGGTCTTGTATTAATATCCAATGTTACATCAGAAGACAAATCAATGCAATTATTATTAAAATCCAATTCTATAGGGGTGTCTAAATGGTCTGGATTACCCATGTATATCCATAAATAATTTTTATAGGTTATCAATAGTATTGTATTAGACAATACACATACATTTGCTATTATCATCGGTATTATAGCATAATATATACCATATAGTAATTGACAACTCGCACCTACCATAGTTACACAAACAAACGGTAACGATATTTCATCCATTGATCGTTTTTGAATTGTTTTTATTGTTTGAGGAAATAAAGATAAGGCTATACAAATTGATCCTACTATACCTACTATATTTACTACTATAGTCATATAATAACTATAGTAGTACTATTTTTATATCATCTTCATTTGAAAAAAACACACAATTTTGTGTATCAATGCCCTTTGCCATAATAACTATATCCACATTTAATGAAAAAAAATCTATATTACTATATTTTTCTATAATATACAACTTACCTATATAGTTATTTAGATATTTTTTTGGTTTCTTACTACCCATATATTGCATGATCATTCCTGATTTTATTACTGCAGGATAAATATATGAAAAAATAAGACGACGAATATCTTCTATTTCAAACACATTCATATCTGTCATAAATTGATATTATTTTATATAACATAACCCTTATTTAAAACATGCCATATTCTCACGCAGGTAGTCATATGATGCGTATACAAATGCTTCGTAGTAAGAAAAAAATACAACAAGCACGTAAATCGAAATCTAAACGGTCAATGCATACGTCTCAACGCCACATATATGAAGAACCGCCAGGCGATAGATACCACGGACATACAAACCATTTAGGCGAATACCATGGAGTAGGAACTCTTTATACTTACTACTATACATATTCTGGAAACTGGTGCAACCATAAACGCCACGGAAGAGGAATAGAACAATACCACTCTGGTGATATATACAATTGTACATGGGTAAATGATACTATACATGGAATCGGCGAAATCAAGAAAAAGGGGAAAACATACTTTGGATTCTTTTATCTAAAACCAAATGATACTTCTATTTATAAATTACGACGATCACGACGGATCGCACAATTTCCACCCGAATATAATGGACTAGTATACAAACGAAAAAGACGACATAAAAAAATAATTAAAGAGAAAACTTATAATGAAAAGAATCCTACTATATACTCCTATATTATACTACTTACATTCTTTATACTAGTTAATTACATATCTCATACTCTCCTCTAAGATTCTTCTTCCATTTTGCAATAATCTTAGGGTTTGTCCGGTTACTCATTATATCTTCAGCACTGTATACATTATTATTTGTATCCAAATAATAATGGATACCTCCTATTTCTTCTACCCATACTTCTTTTTTTACACCCACTAAATCTGATACTATTACATTTATCGTTCCATGTGGGGTTCCTTTCATATGAGTTCCACAATAATTATCTTGCTCATTCTTTTTACGACGCGTACATTGACCACCATCAGCACGCTTAGCACAACACCGGTCTCCCAATGGTATTTTATTTTTAACACGTTTTCTTTTTGTAAAATCCTCTGAATCCAAACTAAACAATGGATATTCTTGAATATATGCTGTCAACGAATCATCCATTACACCTTCTTGTATTTTTGTTATAATATTTAAACGCATCTCATCAACATAATTTGTAATCTTCGCATTCGCCTTTTTCTCCATGGTTACTGTTACTTGTTCCTATTGTTTTATTTCAATTTATTGTTAAACAAAAAAATAAATTAAAATACTATTTATCGTTTATTAACCAAATCTCATTCTCGATTCCGCATAAGACATACTTCTTCCATTACTAGGGTCCGTCATAAGTATTTGAGTCACTTCGGCATTTGTTTTAGCTTCTTTTACCTTTTCCAACATTTGTTTATTATCTGCATCCATTAGTTCGTGACCACCGGTTACTTTTGCCAATTTTGCAATATTTTCACCAATGGTTAGACTAGGGTCGGGTTTACCTTTACCAACCATATCAGTTAAGTGTTTATTTTGTTCTGCGCTCATCTTTTCTTACAGTATGTTATTCCTTTTTTATTTCAATTTATGATATATATTAATCCTCTTCAGAAGGCTTAACCATTTGTTTTAGTCGCCTTATTATCGCCTTTTCCGTTAACTCTTCGTTATATAGAATTTCCCTCACTCTCGTCACATTATACTTCTCTTTTAGCAAGACCAATGTTTCTGTACCATCATACTCTTCTATTGTATAACACTTCTTTTTAGCATAGTCCTTCGGCATATACTACATTTATGAAGCAAGACGATGAGGAATGATTTTGAGTTATTTATATTTAAATATATTTTTTCATTATACTACAATGATGAATTATAATGAACCAAATAGTCGTATTGGATATTGGAAAAGATATTACGATGATGAACGCCGAAACAAAGTACCACACAAACGCCCTGAACCTTTGATACGTAAAAGTAAAACTGTAGAACAGCGAGAAATGCACGCCTTAAAAAAAGAAATAGATACATACAGAGGATTGTATTTAACAGAACAACAAAAACAAGAGATATTGATAGCGGAGCTTATGCGCGAGAAAGAAAAAAGTCGGCGTTTTCAATTACAATTACAAGGAATTAAAAAATGCTTATTGAAAGCAAGTTACGATAAATAAAAAAGTTGCTATATGATACTAAACAAAAGGCGCGCGCTATTCTCTATCTAAACCACATTACTCCATTTGCGCTTGGTCCCGCGCTGCAGTGCGAGGGAATTCCGCTGCGCACGCAACGCTTTCACAGCAACAAGCATAATTTTTCGCTCATTTGCTTCACGCTCCAACAAAGCGATGTGATGGTCCCATGCCTTGGTGACCTCTGGTGCTTGTGCGGTGTTTTGTGACCCAGATGCAATGTTCTGCTCGTCCTGAACGAAATAGGATGTCTGTTCAGTTACCTTTGTTCGGCGACTACGTGCGCGCGCTTTGGAAATCTTCGTTTTTGTGAGACGACGCGCTTCTAGTGTCATCTTATTCATCTTCGCTGGATCCGCTCCCAATGCGGTGACGGTATTCATCATGTTGGTCGGAAAGAATGTATGGTAGAATGGTGCGTCAGTCATGTCTTCTACTTGAAGCGAAACCGTCATCCGTTTCATCGTAGCAGCGTCCCGCTGAAACCGGCGGCGCAACCATTTTCCGTCATCAAGACCGGATTTGTTACGACGAAGGCGGTTAATGCGAGAATTTTTGGATGCATTGAATTCTTCCATATTGCTATAGTTGGTGGTGATACTTAATGGATGGATGAGGGAAAAGTTTTCAATTTGTGAAAAAAGGGCATTTTTTGGATTGTTTCATGGTGGATGCTTTGGGCGCGCGATAGCGCGCCTGCTTGGGGTGGGGATGAAAAAAATTCCATTTTACATCATATATATAATGCAATTATTTTAGAAAAATGAATCCTCTATATCCGTCATATAACAGTCTGCTTTAGAATTTAATGCATTAATTACCATACTAGAATTACTACTGGGTCCGGTAATTTCTACGTGACGACATTTTAAATCATCTGGGATGCTAGGTCCTGACCATGTACTATCATCCCGAATCCATTGAGTATCATTACGAAAATCATATACACTAGGAGTTTGTCTATCTTGGAGTAATTTTTTATGATTATTCTTGTGATTTTCTATAAATGTATCTAGAAATTGTAATGCACCTGGACTAAATAAATACTCTCTATCTACATTCTTTGATAAAACGGATATAGGTTTACCGTTTGATTTTACCAAAGCAACCCTTTTAAAACATCTAGATAACATTATAATATAAATAAATATAAAATTATCTTTGTTGTTAATATAATATATGAATTCTCAAATAACACTTAGTCATTCAAAATTAAAAAGAACTTCTTGTGATGTATTATTGCAATGTTTATCACATTACCCTAATATACCTACCATATCATGCCAAGAAGCATTGCGTATAAACAATAATAAAATACAACATCAATGTATATTACAATTTAATCAACATCAAGATATAAAAACTATATGGGAGAAAATACAAATTCATATACCTTACATAAAAGATGCCGAACTAAGTATAAAAGACACATATAATGGATCTATTCGTGACTACATACCACGTAAAGATTCTTTGTCAGACATCCCCCCTTATTTTTTTTCTTAATTATTAAACACCGAAATTTGTTTAGCAGGCAATACTACATAAAATACCACTAATGCATCCATCCAAAATATCCAATTCGCATAATTTTCTAATGGAACAGCTAAAAAAGTAAATATACTAACTAAAGCAATTGTTAATGCAAATGCACATACTATTGCTAATACAAGTTTTTTCAACATATATATTGTTTTTATATAATATTTATGTTTTGACTGTTTATTCTTTTATTTGATGTATCCAATTCTGCCCAATTTAATACTATCGTATCATTATTATCCACACTTACAACATTTAAGTCACTTTGAATGGTAGTACCATCGTCTAATACAGGTCTATGTATAAAGATAGTATCATATGTTTTACCCCACTCACCATATGGACTATATATTCTAGCATATAATTCCTGTTGCTTTTTACTTAATGTTTCTACCATGGATAAATCCGATTTTGTATCTGTAGGACTATTTAAAATGACTTTTGTTTTTTTTGTAAATAATACACTTCTTATAACACCCAATCGATCATCTTTTCTTTTTAAGGCATATTGTTTTGCACTTTTAAAATCACTAAAATAATAATATGATCCATAATAAGCATTAGAAAAACTTTTATTTTTACCAAAAATAGTTACATACAAACATCTATTATACGTATACCCATTATACAATACTATAGGATTCTCAACCAATTTATCTTTATACGTAATTTTTCCTAATATTGGATTGTCTAAAAATAAACCAGTTACTGTAGTATGTATAGGTATATCATAGATATATCTTGTATTAATTATTTCATACAAAGTAGCAAACCACCAACAATCTACCCGTTTTTTTAATATCCCTAATGCTTCTTTATACGTTTGTAAAAAAAAACTTATATCAATAAATAAACAATTATCGCCTAGTAACCCCTTTATTTCAATTTGTTTACCCTCTATAGATTCATTAAATACTTTTGAAAAAAACATACGTATTTGATTTTCTAAACTATGTTGCGTATTATATTCTATAAAAGGTAATAGCATCGTATCTTTTAAAGGACCATCATTATACTTATACAACAAATACTCTATAAATGGTATATTTAAGGAACTATTCACATAAAATATACACAACACTAGTTTTCCTTTTTTTAATTGTTCTTTCTTAAATGGTTTACATACACTAGAAATATCATATTTATACATGATATTTAGTTAGATTAATTTTTATGTTTTATAGACTCATATGTTTTTGTTTGTCGATTTTCTAATATATGATTACTTAAGTCTTCTATCATCTGACTATCTTCTTTATAATAATTTTGTAAGCAAGTTAATAAATATTTTTTACTTATAGGTGATTTTACTACCGTTTTTTTATACTGTAATTTACCTTCATTCATATCTATAGTATCTATTTCGTTTTCTTTCATTACGTCTATTAGTTTATTTGACATCTGTTTTTTTTCTTGATTTAAACGCTTCATTTCAGTTCGTAATCTTTTTATTTCTGATTCAGCTGATACCCAAGTACGAATATAACCAATTAATTCTTCTTTAGTCGTCATTTATATACTTTAGTATAATTATTTAAGTAAATTTAAACCTGTTATACCTTTTTTATTATACTGATTATAATGTATTCCACACAATTTTACTATGCTATCTTCATTCTCAATAATAAGTATACCCTTATTATAACATCTGCCGACGCCTGATTTTCTCTTTATTAAACAGTTACATTGATCTATTATTTTTTTACATTCATTACTACAATAATCGTCTATACATGGTTTATTACATTTTTTACATTTTTTAGTATTTAAATACCATTCTTTAGGAGAATTTACACCTTTTATCCTACGCACACCCTGCATTTTCTTATACGGTAATATACCATTATGAACTTGCCTACAATACGGACATTCTATCATCCATAATGATAGATGATTTAATCTATTACGTATACTACGTTTTTGTTTTAGTATTTCTAGATATAACGGATAATAATTAAAACTATGATTACAAGGCAATATTACACTCGTATCATTTAACTCATCGTTGGTAATGTAACAGATTTTTTTATCCACATTTTCCACATTATATGGAGAATCATTTAACAGTTTAAAAAACATTTCATTATTTATCATTTATAATATTTTTTTTTTATCTTTATATACATTATGAATAAACATAATAAAAATTGGGGTAATGCTACTTGGGCCCTTTTCCATACTCTTATCGAGAAAATTAAAAATGAAAATTATAAACGCATTGGTCCTATTGTATTTAATATTATAAAAAATATTTGCACTATATTACCATGTCCGGAATGTAAACAACACGCAATAGAGTATCTTAGACCAGTCACTTTTAAACATTTGCCAACTAAAGAACATATGAAACAATTTTTTTTTCATTTTCATAATCACGTAAATATAAGAGCTAAAAAAACACAGTATCCATATGACCAAATGAGTAAATATGAAAATGGTAATCTTTATGTTATGTATAATCAAGTAAATATTTTATTAAATAAAAATTATGGTAACCCTAGAATGATGGAAACTACTATAAGAAGAAAAAAAATATTACAAACTCTTAAACAAATTATTAATAATTATTTTTAAATACTAGGAACTTGAGTTTGTAGAAATTAATTCACCATTCTTATATACTGCACATTTAAATTGTTGCTCACTTGGCTTAGAACAAACTACATTGTTACTTTGTAACTCATTTAAATAAAGCAATTTCTGATTACCTGTACTTTTTAACAAGGTATAATATATTACACCTAACACATAACCTATTAAACCACCTGATACAACACCCAGAGGTGGAGTACAATTATTTGTTAATTTTGTTACCGCATCTATTACAAACAATATTAATACGGCTATAATGATGGAGAAATTATATTGCTTATAATCCTGCATTGGTTTAAATAAATAAGAAAAAGTAAATGCTATTAATACACTATTTAACGATGGAACCGTATAATCTGATGAATTTCCTGGAAAATCAAACAATTCACACGTATAAGCCGGATTATCTGATGGATGTTTTATCATATTCTTACACGCAACAGTTATAAATATTGCTATTAACACACCACCCAAATAAATTAATCCTTTTACATCTTGATTAAAAACCGATATCATTATCATAAAAAAAATCAACAATACGGGTGTAATATAAGATATAAATCTAAAAACATTTGTAATTGATAATTGTATCGCCATATATACATATCAAATATTTTATTTGTTATGTATTATCTATACTAATATTTTACTTAATACATCATGAATCGTCTTTACTGAGGTAAATTCTATGCCTTTTATCATATTAGTATCTTTATTTTTTTCCATAAATTTATTATAATCTTCTATATTCTCGTGAGGAAACAAAAAATGTTTCACTCCACCTCGTATACCACCCACTATCTTTAAATCCAATCCACCGATCTTTGTTACATTTCCTTGTAAATTAATCTCACCAGTTATTCCAAATAAATGATTTATTATCTTATTTGTTAATAAACTATAAATGACAGTTGTAATTGCAGCACCAGCCGAAGGACCGTCTTTTGGAACTGCACCATCCGGACAATGAATATGAATACCCTGCAATTTTTCTTCTAACATCTCTTTTGTAATACCTGAGGTTTTCGCTAAACTACAAGCAAGCGTTTTTGCTACATTCATACTTTCCTTCATTACATCCCCTTGCATACCTGTTAATTTTAATTCATGAAAAGTATTTGTAATATAAAATCTTACTTGTATTGGTATAATACCCCCGTTACCAAATGAATTTGCCCATAATCCATTAATTACACCTACTTCACTTTCTAAAGAAATCTTTTGTGGTTCATAGGCATTATAATGAGACAAGTATTTTTCTACTAACATTTCTTTTGTTATATGTATAGGTATATCATGAACAATATCATTATTCAATATTTCCAAATTAATTTCACCAACTATATCAAACATCAACTGCTTTAATTTACGAACACCAGGTTCATTGGTATACTCTTCTATAATATATTCTATTACTTCATCATTCATATAAATAATATTGTCTAATCCCATTTGTTTATACGTTTCCGGTAATATGTATTTTTTTACGATTACTATCTTTTCTTGTAAATTTAAATAATCAAATTTTATACGATGAATACGATCTAATAATATACGATCAATTAACGATACATCATTGTAAGAAAAGATAAATAATGCATTCGATAAATCTAAATCTATTCCCGTAAAATAACGATCCTGAAAATGCGTATTCTGAGTTTTATCTATTAAATGAGTCAAAATTCCTATAATCTCACGACCATGCTCCGTTTTACTTACCTTATCTAACTCATCTATGAATATAATTGGATTCATACACTTCTTTTCTATTATGATATCTACTATTTTACCCCAGGTTGATCCTACATACGTATAATTATGACCTTCCAAAGTACTACCATTGGATGAACCACCCATCGCTATAATAGAAAATGGTCTCGGTGTTCCATCCGTGTCTACCAAACATTTTGATATACCATTTAACGCTAAACTTGTTTTACCTACCCCCGGAGGTCCTTCAAATCCAAAACAATATCCGGATTGATCACCATTTATCCACTGACCTATAATACGTTCTATTTGTCGTTTAGCATCTTTATGACCGTATACAGAGTTTTCTAATATAGTATTTATAGTACCAAAATAATCTTTTATTTTATCTTGATTTTTATCTATTATATCTATATTATTTTGAATTGAATCTATAGACAAATGATTATTCATATAATAAATTCTTCTCCAATATACTATATCTATTTTCAATTTATTTGTATCTATATACTTAATTATACTATCCTTTAACTCTACTACTTTTTTTCCACTTTGTAATAATTTCATTACTTTCAATCCTTCCGATTTTATAATATTATTTATATACACTACTAATTTTTGTAATTGAGACTTTGACATTTTTTTTATAGATTGGTTTAATAATTTTAATACAACTTCTATGTCTATCTCTTGTTTTATCCTGTTTACTTTATGCTTTATTTCTAGTATATTATAGTTATACTCTACATCCAACGACATCAAATTTAATTTATTTACATCTATTGCCACTGTTTTAAACACATCACGCGTTGTTTGTGTTATACATAATACATCCTCTTTGCGATATATACCAAATGGAATGCGCAATAATCCATCCAAATATTGTCTGGATTTAGAACCGGAATCTTCGGATTTTGCCTTAATTTCTCGCAATTTACTCATGGCCTTTTCCTTTATGGCATCCGTTGTTTTTAATAAACAAATTTGTTGCTCCAAAGGAATTTTATTTTGCTCAAACTTTACTAAGTTATTTGTATAATCTATAGTTTCGGTCATTGCTATTCTGAAATTCTTTTTTATAACCCACGGTAAACTATCATACAACATCTTTTGATCCATTGAATCTATTGTTCCATTATTATCATTCGAAAGCAAATCATACAACAAATATGCTAAATATTTGAAATTATCTACATCCATTTGCGATAACATTAATATTAAAGTCGAACGTTGTGAATATAAATCATTATTTACAAACTCATTTATTAATTGTGTTATCGACTTATGCTTTAACAATTTTAATTGACTATCATACCCCTTAAATTTATGAAATAATTCGGTATCTGAATATATTAACCATTCCTTTAATATAATTGTTTTTACATACTCATCATAATGACCACCACCCGCATCATTTTGTATTAAAGTATACAAGTTTGTTTTTTTCTCCTTTATATATTCATTTGTTATACATGATATTAATACATCATCTACTATACCATTCAATAATAACATGGTGTTTTTTTCTTTATTAAAAATAACTACTTTCATACCTAGCAACCGAATACAAAATTTCTTATTTGTTCTTGATAAATCAAAACATTCTAAATCATCACTAAATTCCTCAATTTTTGATTCATCTACTATCTTATTTTTTTCTATTGGTTTTACTTGCCTTGGTTTAGTACAATTTATTAATTTATATCCTATTGGATGATAATAACGTTTTAAAATAGAAAATTTATCCATATCAATCGTCTTTACCCAATCTGCTAAAAAGGTCGAACCAAAACAAATACATAATATATCCTCCAATGAATCTGTTCCATAATTTTTACAGACTACTGATAAATTATCATTTATTTCTTGCAAAATATTAATATGGGGATCCGTTAATGTATCCTCTACTTCCAACATATTTTCTAAATTTTGCAACATTTTATTATTATTCTCTAAATTAGAAATACCTAAATTATAATCATTATGCGATAATACATCCAATAACTTATATCTTTGTATAGCTACTATTGTTTTTGATATAACATCTTTATAATACTCCATACGTGATAAAGCCAATTGCTTTTTTATCACATCTTTGTTTGTTATCTCAGACATTAATAGTATAATAATAGTTTTTTATTTTTCAAAATAAACATAGTAACTTGATTATTTTATTGTTAACATATAAAGAGAAACACCTATACTGTAGTATGGGAATCCCTAGTTATTTTTCTTATATTATAAAAAATCACCACAAAATTTTAAAAGAACATTTTAATGTTCCTATTCACGAATTGTATTTTGATAGTAATTCTATCATTTACGATTCTATACGAAATATCCTAAAGAAAGATAAAGTCCAAGTTGAACTTCAACATAAACTTCAAGTTCAACTTCAACACAAAAATTTATATCATACTATTTGCCTACAACTTGAACGCTATATTAAACAAATCAATCCTACAGATCTCGTTTATATTAGTTTTGATGGAATTGCACCTTTTGCTAAATTAAAACAACAAAGAGATAGACGATTTAAAAGTCAATACACGAAACATATATTTCAGTCTATTCTACAAAAAAAAACAACCGACAACTGGGATACCTGCGCTATTACTCCTGGAACTACTTTCATGAAAGATCTCGATATCTACGTAAACAATCATTTTAAAGATTATCCTATTCCTGTTATTTTTACCGGTTCCCGAAAATGCGGAGAAGGTGAACACAAAATTATGCAACATATACGCAACACTAAAAATACTGAGAAAATTGCGGCTATTTATGGTCTTGATGCCGACCTTATTATGCTTGGACTCAACCACCTATCCTTTCGCAAAAACATATTTCTATACCGCGAAACACCGGAATTTATTAAAAACATACGAAAATCACTCGAACCCAACAAAACATATCTACTCGATATGCGACTCCTCGGTGAACAAACCGCCCTAGAACTCGCCGGTGAAGAAGGACAGGTTAACTACATTCACAAAATGTATGACTACATCTTTATGTGCTTCATGCTCGGTAACGATTTTATGCCCCATTTCCCCAGCGTCAACATACGGACCGATGGTATCTACTATCTTATCGAAAAATACAGGGGAATGTTTAAAAACAGTGATTGCCTATACGATGGCGAGAAAATTCACTGGAAAAACGTGAGAAAACTCATACAAGAAATTGCTCTAGAAGAAAGACAACTCCTTATTCTAGAACACAAAAAACGGGTGAAAATCGAGAAAAAACATTACCCTACAAACAACGACGAAGAAAAAGAATTTAAATTCCTAAATATACCTACAAAACACAGGCAAGTGGAAAAATACATCAACCCCTACGAATCCTATTGGGAAGAAAGATACTACAAAATGCTTTTTGATACACATATCAACGATACACGACGACAAGAGATTTGTATCAACTATGTGGAAGGTCTAGAATGGAACATGGAATACTACACTAAGGGATGTATTGATTGGAATTGGTACTACAAATACGATTATCCACCCTTGTTTAGTGACCTCATTAAACACGTTCCTTATAATTTTAAACAACTCCTGGCGAGAAAACCTGAAGCACCCGTATCCAACTTTTTTCAACTTAGTTATGTGCTACCCAAAAATAGTCTATATCTACTGCCTGCTAACATAAAAAAACGCCTCCTTGAAACGGATTGGTATGTAGATGACTGCGACTTTAAATGGAGTTACTGTAAGTATTTCTGGGAAAGTCACCCGGTTCTACCAGACATACAACCAAAAGCACTGGAACGAATCCTTGCTATGTGAGACAAATAATAGAAGTAACAATATTTTCGCAAATAGATATTTTATGCTTAAGCCAATTCATATCCACCCACTTTCATCATATCTTGCGTAATCGATTCATATTTTTTTAGTTTGGTTTCTAGTTCCGTTACCTTATTCGTCATTTCTTGCACATATTCTTCTGCTTGTTTTGCTTCCGCTTCCGCTTCTTCTTTCTCGCCAATAATGTGTTTGATTTGACT
>Ga0315320_10003389_pt1 | contig 13073 bp, 9 predicted proteins | sample M140m21515metaG_FD_203458 | JGI IMG/M metagenome (GOLD analysis project Ga0315320, IMG submission 203458) | Ammonia-oxidizing marine archaeal communities from Monterey Bay, California, United States - M1 40m 21515 | ecosystem: Environmental > Aquatic > Marine > Coastal | place: USA: California...
ATCTACTCTTGTCGCCAACCCAGGCTGCTACGCCACAGCAGCCATCCTTCCCCTTGCTCCTCTCATCAAGGCCGGACTCATTGAGAGTAGTGACATTATTATCGATGCCAAAAGTGGTGTAAGTGGAGCAGGTCGCAATCCGAAACTCATGGCTCATTATCCCGAATGTAATGAGAGTCTTTCACCATATAACGTCGGTCGTCATCGCCACACACCGGAGATTGAACAGATCATCGCCCGGCATGCAACGACACAGCCAGAGGTTATTTTCACCCCTCAACTCGCCCCCATGGACCGTGGGATCCTTGCTACCATTTACGCAAAGCCTGCCTCCGGTGTTACAGAGAAACATATCGACGACGCATGGCAGCAGGCCTATGGAACAGAACACTTCATTCGACTTGTTGACCATCTACCCGGCACGAAAGACACCGTCGACACAAACTTCTGCGACCTGACCGCTCGGCTGGTCCGCGGTCGACTCATTCTCATTTCCAGCCTCGACAACCTTGTAAAAGGTGCTGCCGGTGCCGCCGTACAAAACCTGAATTGCATGCATGCTCTGCCAGAAACGACAGGCCTGCTCTAACCCCTCACCCATTATTCACAAACTGCCGATGGCTCCTGCTGAAACACCATTCCGCGGCCCGATTCCCCCGCTTCCTCAAGGATTTCAAGTTTCTGGTTTACACACCGGACTGAAGCGCAATCCGACCCGAGAAGATATTTCACTCATTGTCTCTGACAGACCAGCGACAGCGGCTGGTGTCTACACTCAGAATCTTGTTTTTGCGGCACCCGTCGCTTTTGACCGAGACCGCACCCCTGGAACTGGATTCCGCGGTGTTGTGATCAATTCTGGCAACGCAAACGCTTGCACAGGGACACAGGGCGAATCTGATACAGCCGCCATGGCAACCCTGACTGCAGAGGCAATCGGTAGCATCGAGAGCAGTGTTCTCGTAATGTCGACAGGCATTATCGGTGAATTTCTTCCAATGGAGACCATCAAAACAGGCATTCACTCAGTGGCCAACCAGTTGGCAGCAGATGAGGAAAGTGTCATACGGGCGGCGCGCGGATTTTTGACAACAGACACCCGCCCCAAACTTGCTGGTGAAGCGTTCGGAAAAACTCCGTCGGGCGAAAGGTACCAGATGCTTGGTATCGGTAAAGGCGCAGCCATGATTGGACCGAAACTTGCTACCATGCTCGGCCTTATCCTCACCGACGCTGCGATTACTCCTGAAGATGCGCAACGTCTCCTTTACCAAGCGACAGATCTTTCTTTCAACTGCGTGAGCGTCGACGGTCACATGAGCACAAACGATACTGTCCTGCTCCTCGCGAACGGTGCCGCCGGAGGAGAACCTCTCACAGGAAAAAATCTTGAGGCGTTTGAGACTGCTCTCATGAAAACGTGTGATGCGCTCGCCCGAGAGATCGCTGACGATGGAGAAGGAGCGACTCATGTCATACGTATAGAGATCACTGGTGCCGAGGGCCGGGAGGATGCCCGCCGAGTTGCCCGAGCAATAGCCGATAGTCCCTTGGTCAAAACCGCGATTGCTGGCGCCGACCCAAATTGGGGCCGAATCGTCTCTGCTGCCGGATACGCGGGCGTCTCGTTTGATCCTGGGCGGCTTACCCTGCGTGTCAACGGTTTTGAGCTCTTCAAAAGTGCCTCTCCAGTCGGTTTTGACGCTGAAAAAGTGTCAAAATCAATTCGCGAGAACCGGGAAGCCTTGATTGAAGTCGATTTGGGTGATGGGCCGGGCACAATCCGCTTCTACACGAGTGATCTGACCGCAGAATATGTCCGGCTCAATGCTGACTATCACACGTAGCGGGAGACTCCCCTTCCCTAGCTGCCCTAGGGTGTATATTTTGCTTATTCAGCAAGGCTGTCTTCAGACACCTTGAGACGCTTCCTTTTTCCGTCGGAACCTTGTCAATGTTGCAACTCAACGACCAACACCCAGCTGTCCACTCTATTTGGAGAACCAAAAGCAGAGTGATTCCTACATTTTTGTCGTTCTCAACAGAACTGGCTACCCCGTTGATTGGGGATTTCCGGCTCATTCAAGTCACAAATAATGAAGAATCGACTGATGAAGACCTCGACGTTGGTGATGACAGCGATGTGGAGAGTGACGATCCACTTGCCGATGAAGATTCTAACTTCGATGATTTCGATGACGAATTTGATGATGACTTCCAGGAGGAAGAAAGCGATCCTGATTGGGAGCATCCGGATGACCTTCGCCCGGAGGCACCTCCACCGAGCAAGTCTGGTGGCAAAAAGTAACAAGGCGGCCGTATCCTTCGGAGTCAGCCATGAACAACGCAAATGCCCCTCAACACGAGAACGCATCTCTCAGCGGTTATCCGTGGTTTGGTGTCTTGTCACAGCTTGAGTTTGACATTGAATTTTTTGAGCAGCTTTTTACCCGTGATAGGACATCGACGGAAGTGTGCCGAGTGCTTGCTGAGTTAGTCGCCAAAAAAGGTCTACTCGATAGGGCAGTCGAACTTGACCGCCATTTAGTCAACCTTCTGCCGGAAGATGCACTGGCTCGTTACAATCTGGGCTGTTCACTTGCCCGGGTAGGTTGTTCAAAGGAGGCGATCAGCTCGCTCTCCAAGGCAATCCTCCTCGGGTATGATGACCTTCATCACCTCGAGGCTGATCCAGACCTCGACTCGCTGAGGGATCATCCTGACTTTCAGAATCTTCTCGAAGAAGACTGACCGCATGGTCACGCGGAAGCCAGCAGTGGTCCTGATTCACAAACGACGAGAAGGCAGCCAAGAATGCTAGAACAGCACGACCAGATTACAGCAGCATGTGAAGCCATTCAGAAGCGGTGGCCCCATCAACCAAAAGTGGGGATCATTCTAGGAAGTGGACTCGGTAACGCCGCACAAGGTGTTACTGACCGTGTCGAAATCCCGTATGAGGAGATCCCGCACTTCGCTCGCTCAACAGCACATGGACATGCCGGACAGCTCGTATGCGGTCTGCTTGATGGTGTCCCAGTCATTATCCTTGAAGGCCGTATGCATCTGTACGAGGGCTACCCAGCATCACAGATCACTCTGCCCGTGCGGGTACTTCATCGCCTTGGTGCTGAGCTCTTACTTGTCACAAATGCATGCGGTGGACTCAACCCACACTACAGCGCTGGTGACATTATGATTATTGACGACCACATTAATCTCATGCAGGACAACCCGCTTGTCGGTATCAATGATGATCGTCTCGGACCGAGATTTCCTGACATGTCAGAGCCGTACACCTTTCCACTTATTGACCGCGCCCTTGAGATAGCTCGCCAGGAAAACTTTGTTGCCCACCGAGGCGTATACGTGGCAGTAACTGGCCCCAACCTCGAGACGCGAGCCGAGTATCGTTACCTGCGGGCAATCGGTGCTGATGTTGTTGGCATGTCAACTGTTCCAGAAGTCATCGTTGCTGTTCATGCCGGCCTGCGGGTACTCGGTCTCTCGGTTGTCACCGATATGTGCCTCCCTGATGCACTGGAAGTTGCAACAGTCGAAAAAATCCTTGAAGTGGCCCGAACGGCTGAGCCAAAACTCAGAGCTCTTATTGAGGGAGCCGTTCGAGATGCGGCGGCTGATGTGATCTAGTGCGTCTATGGGCAGCATGCCACAATACTCTCGCAGGCTCTCTGCGGAGTGAACCCTCCGTAAACGTTCGTATTGCTTCTTCGTCACGGCAGCCTCGTGGGCTCCTGTCGCCAAGCCACTCCTGCCGGGCTTGACTAGGTAGCACTGTGGCCAGAAGGTTCTGCTGGGTAGGATAAAGCGTCTCATTACCAACCTCCCTTTTGCCTACAGCCTCGCCTCATAAATTTCATGTTCCAGCCCGTCCGAGGCAGACCCGATCTGCCAGCCACAGAAGCCGAAATCGCTGCCCTCTGGAAGTCTGCGGGAATTTACCAAAAGTCACTCGACAACCGTCGGGGCGCCAAGCGATTCGTTTTTTTTGAAGGACCACCAACAGCCAATGGCATGCCTCATCCAGGGCACTGCCTCACACGTGCTATCAAAGACCTCTACCCACGCTACCGGACAATGCGAGGTGAGTTCTGTGAGCGTAAGGCCGGTTGGGACACCCACGGTCTGCCCGTAGAAGTCGAAGTGTGCAAGAGCCTGGGCATCCACTCAAAAGCCGAAATCGAAGACTACGGCATTGAGCCATTCATCCACCGATGCCAGGAATCTGTCTGGCGGTACATGAAGGAATGGGAAACTCTCACCGAGCGGATTGGATTCTGGATTGATCTTTCAGAAGCCTATGTGACCTACCATCAAAGCTATGTCGAAAGTGTTTGGTGGGCGCTTTCGGAACTTTTCAACCGTGGCCTTCTTTACCAAGGCCACAAGATTGTGTGGTGGTGGCCGCAGGGTGGCACCGCACTTTCCAGCGGCGAGGTTGGACAGGGATATCGACAGGTAGCTGACCCGAGTGTGTATGTTGCCTTCCCGCTTCTCGATGCAAATGGTGCCCCAACAAAGCGAAACCTGATTGCATGGACGACAACACCATGGACGCTGCCATCAAATCAGTTCGCAGCTGTGAAGTCAGATCTCACCTATGTTGTTGTCCGGTTTCAAGATGACCCGGACCACGAATACGTTCTCGCCGAGCCCCTTGCCGCATCACTTGCCGAAAAAAAGAAGACTGAGATTGAAATTCTTGATTCCTGTTCTGGATCAGATCTCGTCGGCCTGTGCTACCAACCGCCATTTAATTGTTTTTATTCCAAGGGTGAGCAAGAGGTCGCACCACTTAAAACCGGAACGAATGAGCATGTTGCCTGGCGAGTTATTGAGGCTGACTTTGTCACCACAGATTCAGGCACCGGCATTGTGCACATCGCTCCAGCCTTTGGTGAGGTCGATTACAGTGTATTAATGGCGGAACGAGACCGATTCGAAAACGAACTGCCACCACTTATAAATTGCGTCGCACCCGACGGCACGTTCACAGACGAATTCCCCACGATGACCGGTCGCTTTGTCAAGGAGTGTGACCGTGATCTTACTCGTGACATTCGCAGTCGCGGCCTGCTTGTTCACCAAGAACAGTATCTCCATGACTATCCATTCTGTTGGCGGGCTGATAACGATCCGCTGATTCAATATCCGAGAGCGAGCTGGTTTATTCGCACCAGTGATTTCCGAGAGGAAATGCTCGCCAACAACAGCCAGATTAACTGGATGCCCGAACACATTAAGGAGGGGCGATTCGGTAACTTCCTCAAGAACAACGTTGACTGGGCGTTGTCCAGAGAACGCTACTGGGGAACACCTCTTCCTATCTGGGTCTGCGAAGAAACTGGGAAAGCTGAAGCAATCTCTTCATACGACGCACTACTTGCCAAACCTGGCGCGACGGGCACTGAAGTTTTTGATCAAGCCAAAGTCGATAATCCTGACTTGTCGGAAGACCTTCGCGTCCATAAGCCCTATATTGATGCCATCACATACGACTCGCCATTTGCAGCACATGCTCGTATGCGTCGTGTACCAGAGGTGATTGATTGTTGGTTCGACTCTGGAGCAATGCCTTTTGCTCAGTGGGGCTGGCCACACGCAGGCGCTGCAGAATTTCAGTCGCAATGGCCCGCCGATTTTATCTCGGAAGCCATCGATCAGACTCGCGGCTGGTTTTATAGCCAGCTTGCCATCAGTACTCTGCTTTTCGGACCTGAATCAACGACTGACGCTGCATCGACAAACGCCACGACAGCGATGCCACCCAAAGACTACCCACACCCTTTCCGAAATTGCATCGTTCTCGGTCATATGCTCGGCGAGGACGGTGGCAAGATGTCCAAAAGCAAGCGGAATTACAAAGAGCCATCTGAAATCCTGGATCGCTATGGAGCAGATGCACTCCGCTGGTACTTTTTCGCCGGGCAGCCTCCATGGAATAGTATCCGCTACAGCGAACAAGCTATTCGTGAAAGTGTCCCGGAGTTTTTATTGCGGCTCTGGAACGTCTACAGCTTCTTTGTCATTTACGCCAACATCGACGGCTTCAATCCAGCGACTGATATGGAGTCTCCCGGCCAGCTTGACCATGCAAATCTCACGACCGGCAACGGCTTTCGCCCGGCACACGACCGAAGCGAACTCGATCGCTGGATGTTGGCTGAACTGCATGCCACCGAGAAGAAGATGGTCGGGGCGCTTGACAACTATGACCATTACGTTGCTGCCGGAGCACTTTCTGATCTCGTTGATGCAGTCAGCAACTGGTTTGTGCGAAGAAGCCGAGACAGATTCTGGGCTGCTGGAAAAGCAGACACATCCGCTGATGGCAATCCAGAAAAATGCGATGCCTACTGGACGCTCTATGAGGTACTTACGACAACTGCTCGGCTGGCAGCACCTTTCGTGCCCTTTGTAAGTGAGGCGTTCTGGCAGAATCTAGCTGTTGGCCCCTTTGGAAATGGAGTGCCCGAGAGCATTCATCTCACTGATTACCCCACAGCCAACACCGACCTGATTAATCCAGATCTTGCGCGCCAGATGGCACTGATTCGCGAAGTCGCCTCACTCGGACGAGCAGCACGTGCTCAGGAAAAACTCAAGGTGCGACAGCCACTTTCAAAGGTTGAAGTGATCCTTGCAGAATCACACAAGGCTGACGCCGACTGGCTGACTTCGCACGCAGATCTGGTGTGCGATGAACTGAATGTGAAGGCCTTTGAAATCTGTGCAGAACCGGATCGATACATTACTCGCACAATTCTTCCTGATCTCAAGAAACTTGGGCCACGGCTCGGAAAGAAACTGCCTCTTGTTCGCAATGCCCTGCAGCAGGCCGATGCCGCAACCCTCATGACTTCCTTTCAAGAAGATGGCCAAGCTATCATCACACTTCAGGATGGGACGGACGTGCCGATCACCGAAGAAGAATGTCTCATTCGCACGACCGCCCGCGAAGGGTGGGCCGCTGCTGAAGGCACACGAGGTGTTGTGGTGATTTCCAGCGAGCTCACTCCGGACCTTATTGCCGAAGGCAGAGTCCGGGAAGTCATTCATGCTGTCCAGTCACAAAGAAAAGCAGTAGATCTCGAATTCACTGACCGGATTGCCTTGGGGTTTGTTACCAAATCAGATGAACTTCGAGTGGCACTGCAGGCACATGTCAAAACAATTGCTTCGGAGACGCTTGCTGTGTCAATTGGTTTCGAGCCGATACAAAATGCTGAAGAAGAGACGCTTGATCTTGATGGACACGCACTCACCATCACCCTGAAACGGGTCGTCACGCCTGAGACGGCCTAAGAGAAGGGAATCTGGTCTTGTGAGTAAAGAAGGCAACACCCAAACACTTCGCCTTGCCGTCCTCCTTTCCGGATCGGGACGGACCCTCGAAAACCTGGTGCGACGTGAAAAGAACGGCGAGCTTCCGGCCACCGTTGAGCTCGTTCTTTCCAACCGAGAAGGCGTCCGCGGAGTGACCATTGCTGAGTCCGCTGGTATTCGCACCATAGTGAACCCACAAGGTGAGGCATCACTCGAAGCATGGAGTACAAGTCTGTTTGACTCCTGTCGTGAAGCGAACATTGATCTCGTCGTCATGGCAGGATTTCTCCAACTTGTGGCCATTCCGGATGATTTCGTCAATCGGGTAATCAATATCCACCCGTCGTTGCTTCCTGCTTTTGGCGGAAAGGGATTCTACGGCAATCGGGTTCATGCGGCTGTCATTCAACAAGGCGAGACTACCTCTGGATGCACTGTACACTTCGTTGACAATGAATATGATCACGGAGCTGTCTTGCTTCAGCGGCAGGTCCCTGTAACCTCCGATGACACACCAGAGACACTTGCCGTTCGTGTCTTCCAAGAGGAGTGCGAGGCACTTCCCGATGCCATACAACTATTCGCCCAACGCCATCAACTGAAACAGTAATCACACCACGGACAGAGGAACACGTTATGCAACGTACAACTGGAAATATTATTGCCGACTCACTTGAATCTGCTGTGGGCTATGCCGACCGGCTGAGGCAGGACATCCCTCACATCGAGGCTGCTCGATTCGCGCGACCGGGCGGGCACATGGTTTCCTCAAACCATCCCTGTTTCATTTTTGGTCACCTGAGTTTGTATCCACCAAAAGTCTTGGGCCAACTTGACCAGAAGTCACTCCCAATACCAGCTGGGTTTGAAAAAGCTTTCGACAAGACAGCAACCTGCCAGGATGACCCGAACCACACGATGTATCCGTCGTTCGACGAGGTTCTCGCATTTTTTAGTGCTGGTCACAAAAAACTCATTGAAACACTCCGAGGCGCTTCCAACGAAGCATTCGACCATCCAAATCCGGCCGAAGGCCCACTCGCCGAACGATTCCCAACCCTGTCATCGGTTCATGCGTTCTACTGTGGTGGTCACATCATGTCGCATCTTGGACAGCTTTCTGCCTGGCGTCGCATGCAGGGCCTCCCACCAGCCTGACTCCCAAAGGGGTAGGACAGGAATCCCAAGGCCGGCCTCTGAAGATAAGATATCTGATTGAAGTCAGAATTCCGAACAGTACATGGCTCCACATGAATCAGTGACAAGAATGAAGTCCGCTGCTTTGGAATTACTACTCTTCGGTGGCGTCAACTATTGAAGATGCAACGAACAGCAAATTACAAGCGAGTCGTTCGCAATTTCCCTCTGTCATGTCATTGCTTGAGGTACGATGGTCAGACACTGCTACCAAATCAAGCCGACAAAAATTATTCAATCTCCTACCCTTTACCCGGAACTAACAAAACACATGAAAGACGACTTGAGCCACCTTCAGCAGCGTGGCCACACGAGAAGACGCACAACGTGCTGGGCTGCACGTTATTGCACTATCCTTTCCCTGCTGTCTTTGCCCCTTTCACCGAACCAGGCGTGCTCTGCTCCGATTGAAAAAAAAACACATCCAAATATCGTATTCATTCTTGTTGATGACATGGGATATGGGGACCCCCGTCCGTTTAATGCCGACTCGAAGATTGAGATGCCCAATATTGAGCGACTCGCCGCAGAAGGCATGATCTTTACAGACGCCCATGCCTCCGGCCCGCTCTGCCATGTTTCACGATACGGCCTACTGACAGGCTGTTATCCATTTCGATCGTCACCCATAGCATGGAATAAAGGGCCCACAATTAAGTCAGACCAGGAGACCATTGCATCGCTCCTTACAGACGCGGGCTACAGCACAGCAATGGTTGGCAAGTGGCACCTTGGATTTGAAGAGAATGGATTCGAAAATCCTCTCCTCGGCGGGCCCGTTGACCGTGGTTTTCAAAGCTTTTTTGGAATCCGAGCATCTACTGACATACCGCCATATTTTTACATACGTAATAATAAAGCCGTACAACCGCCGACGGAAACGATTGCGGCCAATGCATCGAATAGCTGGAGCCCAATTCAAGGGGCATTCTGGAGGGCTGGAGGAATCGCCCCTGATCTCAAACTAAAAGATGTTCTGCCTCGTTTTACGAACGAGGCAGTCAAAGTGATTGATGATCATGGAGCAGGTACTAGAAAAAAACCTTTGATGCTCTATCTCGCCTATCCAGCACCGCATACGCCATGGCTTCCCTCAGAGCAGTTTGCCAAACAAAGTAAAGTTGGGATGTACGGTGACTTTGTGATGATGGTGGATGCAATGATCGGTCGTGTACTTGCCGCCCTTGATCACAATGGCCTTACTGAGAACACACTTGTGTTCTTTTCATCAGATAATGGACCCGTCTGGTACGAGTCTGATCGTGAACGTTTCGGCCATTCGTCGGTTGGGGAATTACGCGGCATGAAGGCGGATGCCTGGGAGGGTGGGCATCGCATGCCATTTATTGCTCGCTGGCCCACAACTATTGAGCCTGGCACGTCATCAGATCAAATGATTTCATTTTGTGACCTACTCGCTACGTTTGCTGATCTGGTGGGCGCTGAATTACCAAACAACGCCGGACCAGACAGTTTCAGCTTTCTGCCATTACTTTTCGGAGAAGATAAAGAGATTCGGCCATCACTTGCAGTTGAAGCAGGAAAGAACCACATGAGTTTTCGTTTAGATGACTGGAAACTGATTACGGGCAGAGGCTCCGGTGGATTCTCACAACGCGGCCAGCCCATCCGCCCTGCTGGCCCCGTCGGCCAACTCTACAACCTCGCGGAAGATATTGGTGAGCAAAACAACCTGTATGACAAGCATCCTGAAATCGTACAACGCCTGACAGCGATGCTGGAGAACGTGAAAGAGACAGGACGAACTCGTAAATAGGCCTTTCAGCTCGATGGCTGAATAGCGGAATGGAACGAAGCAATGTCGTTGTGCTTCAAAACAAATCGCTCACCGCTCAGTCCATGTACGTTTCCAACAATTTTAGGCAATCTATGATAAGAATCATCTACAACCTGATTGTATGCCTGGTGCTGACGTCAATTGCTTCCGCAGAGTCCAACCATCCAAACTTCATGATCATCTTCATTGATGATATGGGTTACGGTGATCTTGGCTGCTATGGCTGCAAGACCGCGAAAACTCCATTCATTGATCAGCTGGCGGCAGACGGAACACGGTTCACCTCTTTCTACGCCCAAACAGTCTGCGGCCCATCACGAGGCGCTCTGATGACGGGCCGTTATCCATACCGAGTCGGTGGCGGATGGACGACAAACGCCGAAGAAGTGACAATCGCTGAAGTATTGAAAGAAGCGAACTACACTACTGGCTGCGTTGGCAAGTGGGATATGTCACGACGGCGATACCAGAAAGAACTGGTCCCAAATTCTCAGGGATTCGATTTTTACTACGGTGCGCTCGGAGCCAACGATGGCAACAAAGTCACTCTCTATGAGAATCGTAATAAACTTGAGACGACTCAGGACATGGCTGCCCTCTCAAAGCTCTACACCGACAAGAGCATTGAATTCCTCAACAAAAACAAAGACAAGCCGTTTTTTCTCTACCTCGCGCACACAATGATGCATATTGTCATCGATGCCTCTCCTGAGTATCGCGACCGAACAGGCAATGGACTCTACGCCGACACACTCCAGGAGCTAGACACACAAACTGGGCGATTGCTGAAAACGCTCGACGACCTCAACCTTCGAGACAACACGATTGTGCTCTTCACGTCGGACAATGGCCCTTGGTCCAACGACCACGAGCGACAACGAATAAAAAATGCAAAGTTTGTTGAGTGGACAAAGGGCCCAAAGATCCCGTGGGGCAGTTCTGGTCCGCTTCGCGGTGCGAAAGGATCAACATGGGAAGGTGGATTACGAGTGCCGGGAATCGTGCGATGGCCGGGGCATGTTCCAGCTGGAAAAACCAACAGTGCCGTTCTTTCGACTCTGGATGTCATGCCAACGTTTGCGGCACTAGCAGGAGTTGCAGACAAAGTTCCATCAGACCGAATAATTGATGGCGTCGATCAACGCGATCTTTTAAACGGCAAATCCGACAGAGGATCGCGAGACACCTTCCGTTACTACGATGGCAATGAACTTCAGGCGATCCGAATCGGCGACTGGAAACTGAGACTTCCTGGCCTGAAAAACTTGCGTAAATGGCCAGAACTTGATCGGGGAACTCAGGAAACCGAGCTCTACAATGTTGTCACAGATATAAGCGAATCACACAATGTTGCAGCTGATCAACCGGAGCGAGTAAAGGAAATGTTAACATTCGCGCGTAGTCTTCAGTGAGCGAACACTTTAGTCAACATGACGATCAAATTCACTTGACACATCTCAACTGAAGGCGCGGAAATCGTCTCTTAGAGTTCCCCAACAGCGTCTACGAAGCGATTGAGTAGGTTTTGCACGCCGATAGCCTGAGAGCATGGTGAGTTGCAACTCGCTGCAGCCCTTCACACCGAACCCGGATGTCCACCACTATTTTATGCGGGAAGCAGGCGACTGAAATCGCGCAGTTGATTTATGGGGATTCGTTTAACGTATCCATGCCCGTCTCGGTGGGCATCTTAATTTCTTCAATCAGCCACTTGGTAAAGCCGAGATTGGAGTGAGGATCTGTTTCGGGCCCGCATGGACGCATGCGGCCTGATTCGTTGGGAAATATATTGAGATAATAGTGCATCTTCGGGTGAAGCTTTGGTAGGCCTTCTCTCCAGAACTTGATCAGCCAGTCTCGCTCAACAAAGTCATAGTATTTCTCTTTATCATCTTTCCAGATAATTGGCCCGTAATAAAAAATGTATTCCTTACCTTGATCAAGCGTCCATTTCGCTCCCTGGATAATTTTTTCCGGTTTTCCCCAGCCTGTTTCGCGCGGCCAGTGTCGATTGAACTGGTGCGCCTCGTACGCAACACCTTCCATCTTATTTAGGACTGGCTGAAAGCGTTTATCAATTGCAAAAAAATTGGGGTGCTGCACCATCTGAATCAGACTGTAGTTATCTCTTTTCAGAATCCCCTGCTCGTGAGCCTCTTTGAACATCTTGCGAATGTTGTCCACGTCACTCTCAAAAAGGATACGTGTATCCTCCTTGAAAGGGCCAGGCTTCGCATCCTTGTATCCCCTGGTTATGGCCAGGTCGTATTCACGGCAGATCAGAATGTGCTCGACAGTACCGCCCTTCTCTTCCCAGTTCTTGATCTTCTTTACGAGCGGATTTTTCTTTGGGTCAAGGTCATCCAACTCAGCAGCTAACCCCCAATAATGTTCGAAGAATACTCGCTTGGTCCTGAAGTCACCGTCGAGCCAGCCGCTGACCACATCGACATGCTCAGCGACGAATGGATATTTTCCTTTTTGTACTTCATACGTGGGTGTACCGTGCCAACTTCCACCATGGCTCGCTTTGCAGTCTTCTTCTGTGCGAGGGAGAGGCCGGAGACCAACGAGGCCATGCGTTTGAGATTCTTCTGCGGCCAATGCTGAGACAACAACACTGTTCAACAGCAGGCAAAACAGTAATTTTGAAACATTCTGGCTTGGAGCAATGCGCATGGCGTGATTCGTTCTCATGTACGTACGGAGGACTTTTTGAAGTAGCTGCCCC
>Ga0315320_10003390_pt1 | contig 13073 bp, 9 predicted proteins | sample M140m21515metaG_FD_203458 | JGI IMG/M metagenome (GOLD analysis project Ga0315320, IMG submission 203458) | Ammonia-oxidizing marine archaeal communities from Monterey Bay, California, United States - M1 40m 21515 | ecosystem: Environmental > Aquatic > Marine > Coastal | place: USA: California...
ATCGTAAATGTCTTGAGAGAATACTGGCGATCAAGACCAAAGAGCCCCGACACTGCCCCTATAGGGTTTCCAAACCTGTCCGGTCTTGTCTTGTGCGTTGGAATTCTCTTGAAGGAACTAACCCATCGTCCCTTGGCCCTATCTCCGTCTCGCCAATGTCCGACACGTCCGGATACTACATTTCTAAGATCACCTTTATCCAGGTCAAACTGAGCGATTAGGGATTCGTGAAGCCATGAATGTTGGTCCTCCTTTGCCGTCACAGCATCAAAGGGCGCAACGGCGGCTGGAGTAGATGGTTCAGAACCTTGCTTCAATCCGGAAGAACTGCTGGCATTTCCTCCATTTGAATCTACGCTCGGAAGTAGCGGTGCTTTTTTGTCAGTTGGCTTAATCGGTGTTGATGCGATCCGCTTAGGTTGTTGCACATTGGTATCTGCAACCATAATGCCAAGAGGATCTTTTTTGAAAAGCACCCAAAGAAGCAAGGCAGCTAGAGCGATACCACAAATTGCTCCCGTTGGTACCGCGACAACGACAATCCATTTCAAAGCCGACTTTCCGTTGCGCGAACCTTTAGTGGATTTGCGTTTCGGACCTGCCACTCCTGTAAAGGTACGCGCGGATGCTTGCATCTCCGGTTTGGGAAGCGCATCGAACAGAGAATTCCCTTCGCTTCCGTTTACACCTGATTCTTCGCTGGCCTCTTTGCCATCAACTGAAATTTGACAAGTCGCACTACATTTCGGACACTTTACCAACTTGCCATAAAGCGTTTTGTTGATCGCCAAGCTTGCATCGCATGCAGGGCAGTGAACCGTTTCAACAGCTTGAGCTCCCGCGTGTGGTTTATTTAGAGAAATGTCGTATTCTCTTTTTCTCGCGGGCAAAAGTAAACATAGTTTGGCTGCTGCGAGTTCATTCAAAATTGCCTGAGAGAATTCTCCATGTTTTCCAATAGCAAAAGAGCGTACATGCGTAATCTGTCGGGTTGCAGCTGACTCAATCACATCTGGGTCGGATTCAAACATTTGAATTCCAAGCAACCGATAGTGATTCGGAGGTTGCTCCTCGGGAGGAACGCCAAGCCATTTGTGATACGGATCGAAGTTAGCTTCAGGCATCGGTCCAACGGGGTTAGACGGTAGTGACGAAGTAGCGTTTGGAAAATGATACCAGAGATCGAAGAACGACATTGCTGGAGCTCACCCGTTCTACGCTACGGCATCTCAGTCGCGGCTCCGCATCGCTCCTTCGAGCCTACGCCTCGGAATCCGTTAACCTGCTTCCGGCTCCGCCTACTTGCCAGACGGACTCAGCGAAACACGAAAGCCGCGGTCGCGCATGCGGAACCCCGGGCCGAACCCGTTGCGGGGCGCCGACCGACATCTCCCGGCGAGGTCGGTATAACCCCCGTCACGGAGCACGCGGGACAAGCCAGATGCAGCACCAGTAGGATCCGCCACAGCACCACTTGGGTAAGCTCCATACCGGTCCTGGCACCACTCCATAACGTTCCCGTGCATGTCGTACAGACCCCACGCATTCGGTTTTTTGCCACCGACGGGATGCGTTTTGCTCCCTGCGTTTTCTATGAACCAAGCGTAGGTGCCTAACTCCAAGTCATCATCTCCAAAACTATACTTGGTCGTCGTCCCAGCACGGCAGGCAAATTCCCACTCAGCCTCTGTTGGCAAGCGGTAAATATTGCCGGCTGCTTTCTCCGCCGGTAGTTCACTTAACTTTCGGCAAAACTCTACGGCGTCATTCCAGCTCACCATTTCGACTGGATTCTTTGCACCCTTGAACCTGCTCGGCTTTACTCCCATCACGCTCTCATACTGCCCCTGTGTCACCTCATAGGTACCAAGCATGAATGGCTTTGTAAGAGTCACCTCATGAGCATCATCATCCTCACCCATCGTGAACTTGCCCGCTGGGGTCACGCTCAGCTTCATTCCAATGGAGTTCTCAGTTTCAACTTCAACGCCCAAGTACTTCGCCCACGCCTCTTGGTGCTCCTTTGCTGTCGCTGCGTCAAATGGTGCGTTGGCTGGTGGGGGTTGCGAATGTTTTCCAGTCAGTGGTCGAGACGTGCTTTTAAGTACCCCAGTTTCTGTACGTACATTGCCTAGTGCATGAGGGGATTGTTGCTGAGAAGCTTGCGTGTGACTCCGAATAAGGAAAAGCAAAGCATAAGCAGTGCTTACAGCAGGACGAGTCAGTGATCGGTTCGTCCATCCCCCATCAGCACCCTGCGTCTGCTGCAGCTCATTAACGACGCTTTCATACCAGAACTCATCGCCTGGTTGCAGGCGTTGAGACTTCAATTCCAAAGCGGTGTAGTATTGCTGAAGATCATGAAGTCGGTGGTAATACCAATCGATCCCTGCTTCCTTATAGGGATTAGCTAATCTCCATTTGCGGACGCTGGCGACAGCTTTGGGTATTCTTCGGCGCAGGATCGAGCGTTCCGCGCGTAGGGCGCGTCTTTCACGGAACATCGAAAGTATTTCTTCGCCCAGCAAAAGACTGCTAGCGGCGGCTAATGCAGTGCAGTCGGTCATTTCGCGTTTGCTTTGCGCGATATTGGGCTGGTCAGGACCAGGATCTCGTGCGTGATAAGGAAACCCACCCGGTGGGTTCTGCCCTGCGTCCTGCGTTCGCAACAACCAACCTAGGCATTTGACAACAGACTCGAACCCAGATTCATCTAGGAGTTTATGACAAGCTAATGAATGAAAAGCATCCAAGGCATAGTTGCTTTGTGAGACATCACCGGATTTTTCCGGATCATCATACGGGTAACAAAAAGCACCGTTCCCACTTTGATACTGCACCAAATAATGCTGAAGAGTCTGTAGCTCGCTGCGATAGGCGTGTGCATCAACTTCCGCGAACAGCACAACACAGGTCGCAATCACATAAGTTCGCTTCTGAGGTGTTTTACCACCGCCTTTCGTCAAAGCACTGACAACTGCCTTAGCGTTTTTCAACGCTCTTTTCACAGCCTCGCTGTCTGGATCGTGCCGACATTTGTGGTGGGCATGCCCAATCAAGACCGCCTCGCCAGCGATCGCAGAGAAAGGATCACCGCCGCCAAAATCTCTGTCCGATAATTTCTCAAGATACGAAATCCCTTGGTTGATCATTTCAGGTAGTCGTTTCAGGGTTCCATCCTGTGAACGTGATAAAAACGGAGCCCCTTGTTCCCAGTCCCCTTTTTCAAAACAGTAATATCGACCAATCGTTTCGTTTGCATCAGGATTCGTCGGGTCCGATTGCAGCACTTCCCTTGCCTCTGCAAGAACAAGTAAGTCCTGTGCGGCATCAGTAAGTGCTGCCATTTCTTGTCGTAGAACGAGATCTGAGAAAATAAGCTTGTGTGTTTTTACGAACTGATTTAGCTCCAAAATTTCCTTGTATTCGTTGCGATGGGAAAGCAGTTGAGCAAATTTGACAATTTGTTCCCTTATTCGTCCTTTGAGGGGTTTCTGCAACTCTGGTGCGGACGTTGTGTTGGTAAGTAACCTGTTCCAAGTATCCAAGCGTGCGGCCAGCCCATCAATTGCGAATAAGGACTCTATTTTCTGAAACGCATCAATAGCCAAATCCGCATCAGATTCAGCGATCCCAATGTCTTTTGCTGTTCTAAGAAGGACATAACGATCAGAACTTTCCTGTCTCGAATTTTGAGCTTGCCTGATCATCTCTCGCGACAACGCGATCTTTTGTTCCCGCGTCGCGGCTGTGCGATACTGTTGCTCGAAAGTCAACCTGATCTTAGTAAGCGATTCCTCTTGTTCAGAGACGCTTGGAATCGCAATCTTTTCTGACAATGCTTTTACTGGATTATCAACCTTTGCTGATACTGACGCTACTCGTTCTCCTGAATCGTCTTCGCTCTCTTCTTTCATGGAAGGTTCAGTCGATGCCGCGGACTCATCCACCGAGTCAAGATCAGCATCAATGGTGGGCGTAACAACACCGCCAAATTCCGGCGCAGCATCACGGTCGTTTTCTGATAGGTCGCCCGAAACGACTGGTGCAGGCGGACTCGTGTCAGGAGGAGGTGGAGAAGACGGCGTAGCATCAAGCAAGGTGGACGCAACTTTGGAATTGTCGATGCCAGGTTTCTTTCCATCGCGTCCAGTGAAAACCACCGCCCACAGGAAGACGACCCCACAAATACCAACACCAACAGTAAGAGAAAGTAATCCCGACGAAAGCTTTTTATTGAGTGATGCATCTGCTTTCTTGCGCAAGGTGCTCTGGGGTTTAACCGGGATACGTCTACTCTGAACATTGGTCTGTTCAAGGACCAGCGGTTGTGCTTGTTCTTGCGCTGCTCGACCGAGTAATTTTTCCTGCAGCTCGAGTGCATCGGTATCTTCCGACTTAAGCAAGAGATACTTTTGCACCACCGGTAACAGATCGTCGTATCGCCCGTGACGAACAGCCTCTTGAATCGTGTTGCGGAGTTGAATTACCTCTTGAGCAAAGGATTCAGCGGTTGCTCTGAGCTCTTCTACTTCCTCATCGACATTCTCTGAACCTAATTGTTTGAGGACAGCTAGTGCTCGGGCGTAATCCTGATTTAACAATGCCTCCGTGGCACCATCGACAGCCTTGAGGCGTGCGATTCGAGAAAGCGGTGGCAAAGAGGTTGCAGCTTCCGCTTCTACTTGGTTGAACCTCAGACGCAGGTCGTAAACTTGTTTGCTCTTTTCATTGAGTAGCGTTACCCGGGCAGCCGACAGCTCGTTCAGCAGTGTCTGTGACCTCTCAGAGTTTGCTCCAATCGCGAACGTGCGAACATGGGCAATCTGCTCAAGGGATACCGCCTCAATTACGCCCCGATCTGTCTCAAACAGCTCCAGCCCCAGCAACCGGTAGTGGTTGGCTGGCTGTTCATCGGGAGGGATTCCCAGCCATTCGTGGTATGGATCGAAGTCAGGGTTAGACATTGGTAGGTGAGTGCAGTCGATAGGGACCCGGTGGTGAAGAGAACAAGATAGCAAATTTCAGCTATCAGAGTTTCCGGAATAACCGCTGTCTCTAACCCAACGCCGCTTCGTCCTACGCTACGGCAGCTCAGTCGCGGCTCCGCATCGCTCCATCGAGCCTACGCTTGAGGACTTCGCTCTCTTGCTATGGCTCCGCCTACTTGCCAGACGGACTCAGGCACACACGAAAGCCGAGGTTGATGCGGTTGCTGCGGATCGACGGAAAGCTCGCGTCGCGGTAGGCCGACCGACAACTCTCGGCGCTGTTGCCCCAACTGCCACCACGGGCCACGCGGTACAAGCCGGATGTTGGCCCCGTTGGGTCCGTCGCTGGGCCGTCAGGGTAAGCTTCAAACCACCAGTCGATGCACCATTCCCAGATATTTCCATGCATGTCATGTAAGCCCCAAGCACTGGGTGTTTTTCCGCCGACTGGGTGATGCCTGAAACTTGAGTTATCTCGAAACCAAGCGTAATCAACTAGCCCAGAGTCATCATCTCCAAAGCTGTACTTCGTCGTTGTCCCTGCACGACAGGCAAACTCCCACTCCCCTTCGGTTGGCAATCGGTAAACATTGCCAGCTGCTTTCTCCGCAGGTAGTGCACTCAACTTACGGCAAAACTCTACTGCAGCATCCCAGCTCACAAAATCAACAGGATTGTTTGCGCCCTTGAATTTGCTCGGGTTAACACCCATGAATTTTGCATACTGAGCCTGAGTCACCTCATAAGTGCCCAGCAAATACGGCTCCGTGAGCGTTACCTCGTGAGCATTATCTCCCTCACCCATCGTAAATTTGCCAGCCGGTATCACGCGCAGCTTCATGCCGATGGAGTTCTCCGTTTCAACCTCAACTCCAAGGAACTTCGCCCACGCCTCTTGGTGTTCCTTTGCTTTCGGTGCGTCGAATGGTGCGATAGCTGGTGGGGGTGCGGTACTGGGTGCGGCAGGTGGGGTGCTGGTGCCGTCGCTCTTGGGAGCCATGTCAGCTAGGTCGGTACTAGCATCAAGTTGCTTGCCAGACGGACTCAGGGAAACACGAAAGCCGGTGCTGTCGTAACGGAACGACGGCTCGCGCGGGTCGCGGTTCGCCGACCGACAAAGCTCGGCGTTGTTGCCCCAACTGCCGCCACGGCGCACGCGGTACGAGCCACTGCCAGCACCCGAAGGATCCGTTACTGCGAGATCAGGATAAGCTCCATACCAATCTTGACACCACTCCCGAACATTGCCGTGCATGTCATGCAGCCTCCAAGCATTGGGTAGCTTGCTGCCTACTGGGTGTGTTGTGCGGCTTGGGGTCTCCCAAAACCAGGCGTAGTCACCAAGCTGTGACACATCATCTCCAAAGCTGTACTTCGTTGTTGTCCCCGCACGACAGGCATACTCCCACTGGGCCTCGGTGGGTAACCGATAAACCCTGCCTGCTGCTTTCTCCGCTGGTCGTTTACTCAGCTTGCGGCAAAACTCTACGGCATCGTGCCAGTTCACCTGTTCGACCGGATTGCTCGCGCCCTTGAAATTGCTCGGATTAGTACCCATCACCTGTTGATACTGAGCTTGAGTAACCTCGTACGTGCCAAGCATGAATGGCTTGGTGAGAGTAACTTCGTGAGCCTCATCTCCTCCACCCATCGTGAACTTACCCGCTGGGATCAACTTGAATTTCATGCCGATGGAATTGCCTGATTCAACCTCAACTCCTAGATGCTTCGCCCATGAATTTTGGTGCTCCTTTGCCTTGACAGCATCAAAGGGCGCAACGGCGGGTGGAGGAGATGGTTCAGTACCTTGCTTCAATTCGGAAGAATCGCTAGCACTGCCTCCATTTGAGTTTACGTTCGGCACTAACGGTGCTTTTTTATCAGTCGGTTTGATCGGTGCTGATGCGCTCCGATTAGGTTGTTGCACATTGGTATCGGCAACCATGATGCCAAGAGGATCTTTTTTAAAGACCACCCAGAGAAGGACGATCGCTAAACAGATGCCACAAATCACTCCCGTCGGAACTGCGATCACAGCAATCCAGTTGAAAGAAGACTTTTTCTTGCGAGGCCTGTTTGCTGCACTGCCTTTAGGAACGGAAACCGCACTAGATTTCCCCGCAAAAGGTTGCAGGCCAGATTGCGTGAATGCACCGAACGGTGAAACATCCTTGTTTTCTATTACAACCGATGGCTGTCTCAACTCTTTGCCATCTTCTGATATATGACAATGTGCGTTGCATTTTGTGCATTTAACCGTCTTGCCGTACAACGCTTCGTTAATTGCCAAGCCAACACCACAACTAGGACAATTGGTAGCTGCATCTGCTTGTGAACGGGCGGCGGATTGAACTGGTTCACTTGGTCCTTTCAGTTTCCGAAGCTTTTCGTCGTAAATCTTCTTCCGCTCGGGAGGAAGAAGAGACAGTTTCGCTTCCGCAATTTCATTCAAAAGTGACTGGGAAACCTCGCTGTGCTTGCTGATCGCGAAAGAGCGCACATGCGACATCTGACGCATGGCGGCCGATTCAATCACATCAGGGTCAGACTCAAACAGTTCCAGCCCCAACAACCGATAATGGTTGGGGGGCTGATGCTCGGGAGGAATCCCCAGCCATTTGTGGTACGGATCGAAGTTCGGATCAGACATGGGGAGGTGAGTGCAGTCGATAGGGACCCGGTGGTGAAGTGAACAAGATAGCAAAAATCTTGATATCGATCTTCCTCCGGTCGTGAACGCGGTTGTTCAATGACCTGGCGGCAGTAATGCGTTTCGCAATGCATTTTGTGGAAAAAGACGTATCCCGCTGCGAGTTCATCTGTCATGTTGTTTTGGCACAAATTAATGGCCCCCCTTGTTTGCAAGTGACGCAAGCGTTTCTGCGTGACATTGCTGCGGTGAGCAGTAACACCCCCTGAACCATGCCAACCAAAGAATCCAAGTCACTTAAAATGCTTGTTTTGTTCGGAACGTAATGCTTTCTATAACACTCGCAAACAGTTTCTCGGTCGCCATCATCTGGCATCTTAAAGGGGTTGCCCCACTTAGAACCGCGACCAACGTAGACGTATTTTCCCCTCGCTTCTGCCCAGCTGATCAACGCCGAATCGGTGTTGATATTGGCAACGACAGTCAATCCATTTTCGCTGTCGGTTTTTAATTTGCTTTCGCGATCCGAAAACTTTCTGCATGATTGAAGCTTTCCATCTCTCGCGTTGTATTCACGCATTGCCTCTTGTACATGCTTTGCCTCTGGCCGCTCCTGTTCGTCCAATTTTGCTGCTTCTATCGCATAGTCCCAAACCGTCGGGATAGCATCTGGATCTTTGCTAACAAGACTAGACATCGGTCGAATTTGCCTGGCGTTTTGCGGTTGCACCATGTGGTGCATGTCTTGCCCATCTTGACTTTCAATCTTGCTGACTATTTCTCCTGCTGTGAGCAAGTAATGGAATTGCCGCCTGCCGATTGCGCGATCTTCGCAGTAATGCTTGAGCGACGAAAAGCCGCCAGCACTCCATAGAGGCTTCCCATCTTTTTGCTCAACTGCCATCTCTCGCAATGCTTTTGCCAATATGATTGATTGCGATTCGATTGCGTTAACCGATGCAACAATTTGTTGATCGACCCTGTTAAACGCTTTAAGACCTTTGTCTTGCTTTGGTACTAACGTGCCTCTCATTTTCATCTCTCCCTATTTGCGTCTAATTAGCGGGACATTGTCCCCTGAACTACCTTCAGGCTTCGGCCTCCAAGCGTTGGTCGTCGTAGGGCGTCAGCCCGAAAACGACGCCCGACGTAATGTTCTGTTCTGGGAGGGTGTCGTCCGTGTCACCCCTAGACGTTCTCCGTGTCACCCCTCTTGGTTCTCCGTGTCACCCCAGGGGTGTCGTCAGTGTCACCTCTCTTTTGATAAGTCTTGCCAGTCAACTGCCTGACACTGCCATAGTGCCCAGCCCCTCGTTTCAAGGTTTTGACAACGCTTGCACTTTCAAGCTCTCGCATGATCCGGATGACAGTTCGCTTTTCGATGCCGGCACCGTCTGCGATCTGCTGGTTTGTTGCGTTAAACCTGCACTCCGCGCCGCGTGCTTGTGACCAGCATGAGTACAGAACGGCAACCATAAGTCCCCGTGATCCGTTGCGACCTTTTGGAAGCGTGGGCAACAGCTCGGTCTGTATCCAGCGCAGTTGCTCAAACCGTTTCTCGGACTTGCGTTTGGTTACCACGGTTTCGGCACCTCGCCACGCTGCTGGAACCTCATGAAGTCACCACAGAACGTCAGCTCTACGCAGCCCATCGCTCCAGCGCGGTTCTTTACACAGTCCAGGTCGATGTCTTTGACCTTGTCCTTGTCTTCTGATTTGTTGCGCAGAACGTACGCGGCGTCAGCATTGAATTCGATCTCTCCCGACTCTTTGAAGCTGGAAAGGCTCAGACTTTCGGGATCATGTCCACCTTTTTTGCCATTGCCTCGCGTCGTTGCCGATAATGCCAGCACCGCCCATTTCTGCATCGCCAACTCACGCAGGCATGTCATGACCTCATCAACGCCCGCTCGTGCGTCTGTTGCAGCTGACCTGAACTTTTGCAGGTAGTCCACGATCAGGATGCCGGGAGCGACCAAAGACAGTGCTCCAAGCTCATCGCAGGTGAAAGGTGGCACCATATGCATCGTGCGTTTGACTGCTGGCATTGCCTCCTCATAAGCAACACAGAACGCCGCGTGCTGCTCTTCGTCAAGTGTTGCCAGTCCTTTGCTGATCGTCTTATGCGCGACGCCTGATCGCCGAGACAGCTCTCGTTTGACCAACTCGCGAACTTCCATCTCTGCGTTGCAAATGTGCAGCGTCAACTCTGGATGCCGGTCCAATGCCTCAAAAGCGATCTGCGTTGCCAGAGCGGTTTTACCGGCTCCCGGTGGCGCACCGATGATTGTGATGCGTCCCGGTGCAAGGACGAAGTCATCACCCACCGTGCCGCCGGCGTAGCTGATCTCTTTCTTGCCCTCGGTCAAGTCCTTCATAAACAGTGCGAGTGCGGCAGACGTTTTCTCGAAGCTCATGCCAGCCTCCCTGCATCACTGCAAGTTGGATTAACCGGCTTGTCTGATGTAAAGCATGTGCGGGCAATCTCGCGAGCTTCTGCCTGCGATTCTGTCCACTGCATCTCGGCGGTAGTGCCACGCTGGTCAGCAAGATGCAAGCTGATACCGATAGCCACAAACTGCTCAAGCAGTGTTCCAGGTTGGCGATGTTGTTCGTTTGCCTGCTTAGTCTCAGGTGTTATAATCATCCCGTTCGCTGCTTGCTCGTTGTGAACATCCCTGCCGCAGTTGGGCCCCGTACCCGCTGCGGTTTTTTTGTCGATCCAGCGTTGCCGCTGTTGATGCGTTGTGACCGCGTTTGCGTAGTTGGACGATCAGCCACGCGACGATGATCCGTTGGTGAGTCATTGATCGGCTCAGGCTTTGCCGGACTGCCCACGTGCTTGGATAAAGCGTGTAACAGCTTGCTTGCTTGTTACGACGCGACCGCCAACCTTTGCGTGCTCGAGCCTTACGCCCTGCACTCCGCGAAGCATCCACCTGTAGATCGTGGTGCGGTCGGGGCGTTTGTTCCAAAGAGGTTGGATTTCGTCAGCCACTTCAGAGGAGCTGATAACATCCTCGGATAACAAGCGTTCGATTGGGTCACAAGCCATTTCAATTCCTTTCGATCAGTGAAAAAGTTAAACACTGAGCGAAGGATACCGCTGCATGCGTTAGTGAAAAGTAGCAAACGCACGGTGAGACAGATTTGTCCCTCAATGTCCCTCAATGTCCCTTAATGTCTCTGCTTTGTTGTTTGTTGCTAGAAGCCATTTTTCATCTAGAGCCATTTGAAGAACGTCCCGGGTCGCGTAGTACCCACGCTTACCATTAGGGAGGTCTAGAGGCTCGATTTTGTACTTGCGACGCCCTCGGTCAAACGTCTTGGCGGTTATTTGCCAAAGCTTTACAAAATCCGCACGTTTGATGTCGGCTCCCAAAAAATCTACGGCTTTGCTTATAAAGTCTTTAGCGGTAGCTGTGGATTCCGCAGTTAGCTCAGACACATGAGACTTAGCTCCCAAGCCCAGTGTCCTTTTTGAATATTCGACGAGCTGTTTTGATGAATCGATGTCAACGGGGAACTTTTGGGCGAGCTCATTCAGGAACCTCGCACAGTCCTCTCGAAAATGTTGGACGTTTTGGACAGCCTCTAAGGCTTTGGTATCGCCATATATCGCATGGGTACTAAGGACATCCTCTGCATACGAGCAGATAACATTTATCCCATCGAGCACCTCGGGAAAATCCTTAATCGCACTATGCTCGAGAAGAACGCGTGCTTGATCGTGGATCGTCGCAAAAACTCGCAGGCAGTCCATTCTCGCATTCTGTGCTGGCTCTCCCTGTGCCGTCATCAACTCATATTTGCGCAGTTCCTCCATAATGATGCAAATCGATTGCGCTAAGACAGTTGCATCAGGCCGTTCATCTGATCCCATCATTTCATCCTTTCCAAAAGACAGGCCGACCGAACCGGCACAGACAAGGATGGCAGTCTGCGACGGTTCGGTCTGACGGGTAGCTAATCCCGTGTGCCTGATATCAGCCGTAGTCTACGAAATTCTTGGAGCTGCTGCTGCCGCCGCAATCGCGGTTTCCTCAGTCAGCTGAGCGTAATGCTCCGCCATTTGCCGCGTGCTGGCTCCGCCGAGGGCTTGGCTATATTCGAGACCCATTGTCTTTCGCACCTCTGTCTGAGCCGTGTGACGCAGCATGTATGGGAACCAATGAGGTACGCCCGCTTTACTCGCTGCCCTTTGAATTGCCTGACGATAACTGTCCTTTCCAAACTTGGCGTTGGGCTGCCACTTGAGATTTTTTACCCGGTTAGTACCTGGCTTGTTTCGACCGGGACCATCGGGGGTTTTCCGATTCTTTCTTCGCTGCTCCTTATGCCATGCGTAAGACTCCCGTGGGGAAAAACAGTACTCCGTAGAGGGCCGATCCATATAAGGCTCCAGAGCGTCACGTACGTCCCCAAGGATGGGGACAGCCCTGATCTTGCCTTTGTTTGCATTCTTGTGCTCAGAAGGTCGATAGAACCACTCCGTTCCACTCTTATCGATGTCACAAGGCCGGATATGACACACTTCACTGGGACGCATTCCAGTTCCAAGCTGCACCCGCACCATTGCTCGGATGACGGGCGCGAGGAATGCGGCAGTTTTCTGCACGTCCTCGACGGGTACAGGCTGGACTTTTTCTGTCTCCCTCGTCCCCTTCTGCCCTTTTTTCAAGGCTGGAAGAGTTTTAAGCGCAACAAGCCTTTCAGGTGGCAGTAATTCGCAAGAGACGGCGAACGAGAAAATACCAACGACCGCTTTGATCTGCTTGTTGATAAAGGTCCGCGCGTAGTTACTTGCTATCAATTCATCGCGGATCTGCTTTAAGCAGGAGGGTCCAAACTCAATCGCGGGAAGATGGGCGTGTTCTGCTTCCAACAGGTCGCAAAGCCTCTCGCCGTGCCGTAATTGGTCCTTGCAATTGGGAAACTTATTGGGCAGTTCCCGGCGGTAGGCGGCAGTGATGCAGGCTACCGTAAGAGGTTTGTCAGCTAGACGGGTTTCCCCCGGCGGGGCCACCATGCCATTGGCGATGTACTCAGCTACTAGTGCGTTGTATCTCGCAAATGAATCCTGAGAGTTATGAGGACCGAGGTAAAAGTTTTTCTGGCAAAAAGTTACGATTGCCTGCCCGCTGATGTGATAGCGGTAGGTGGGAATGGATCTTGACCGAGGCATGAATGCGTCCCTGACAAATCATTCTTGATTACTTGTAATCAAGAATAGGTTTTGAAAACAGGTCGCACAGCCGAAGCTGGTAACGCCATTTGGCGTTCCGACAAAGAAAAAAGCCCGTCAATTACTGGGTCAAGTAATTGACGAGCCAAAGTTGCGGGAGCCGGATTCGAACCGACGACCTCGAGGTTATGAGCCTCGCGAGCTACCGGGCTGCTCCATCCCGCGGTGTTTCTGACACAGAGCAATT
>Ga0315320_10003391_pt1 | contig 13072 bp, 20 predicted proteins | sample M140m21515metaG_FD_203458 | JGI IMG/M metagenome (GOLD analysis project Ga0315320, IMG submission 203458) | Ammonia-oxidizing marine archaeal communities from Monterey Bay, California, United States - M1 40m 21515 | ecosystem: Environmental > Aquatic > Marine > Coastal | place: USA: California...
GAATAACCCCTACTTCGTTTGCAACTTACAGTTACCCAGTCTTTGTTAGTTGTATTTAATTCTAATTGTATTTGTGTCTCTGTCTTCTTTTCTAAAAAGCTACCTAAATGTCCAGTAGGCTTATCAGTTCCATAATTACTATGTATTACTGTTATTATGTGACAATCGTATCTTGCACTTAATTGCATTATTTTTTGAACACATAGATTAGATTCTTCTAAGTTGTTTACATCGCTTACTAAGTCAGCTACACCATCTATAACAACTAAGCCATTCTTACCTTTGTTTTCTTCTAAGCAATATTCTATAAATTGTAATCGTTCTTTATATCCTACTGTTCTTAAGGCATAGGTTTTATAGCACCCTACATCCTTAGTTATACTCATATCTTGCACCCTCTTAAATACTCTTTGTGCGTGCCAGCTCCCTTGCTCAGTATCAAAGTGCATTAAACACCTACCCTCCCTATGTCCTTTAATCCTACCTCCAAAGTTATTACCGCCACTTAAATAAACGGATGCTAATAGACTTACAAAAAAAGTCTTCTTGGATTTAGGTGGTGCTTGTATAAACGAGAAATTACCATACGTTCCAATAGGTATAGGGAATTTAATCTCTCCTCCTTTTGATTGTATAGTAGATTCCCCAAAGCTCAAGGCAGTAGGTGGATAGTCCATAACCTCTGCAGTGTCTATTGTACACTCCTCAGCTATCAACTCCATAAGCATTTTATGTGTTGTTTCTTCTTCAGTCATTATATTGTTTTTGTTTTTGTTTCGCTTAAAGGTATAAAAAAAGGGTCAATTAAGACCCCTTAGTTATAAAAAAAAATTAAAACGGCAGTCCGTCTGCCTCTGCTGCTTGAGTAACAGGCTCTTGTTGTTCTTGCTTTTCAGCATTTACAATGCTTCCATTATTCCAAACTACTCTACCATTTGCTAAGTAAGTCTTTTGTTTCTTAGCTTCTCTTTCTTCTTGTGTTTGACTAACATAGATAGCTGTATTGTTTCCGTATCTTGTTTCATCGTTTACTGACATTGTAAGGTTTACATAAACTGCTCCATCTTTACCAGCAATAAACTTCTCTTTTGGTAGCTTTGCTACATTTAAACTAAAATTAATTAATGCACTCATATTTATTTATATTAAAGGGTTTTTATTTGTGTAGGTTTTTTAAATGATTCGGATTCGTCTTCTCCAAAAATTTTATATTCATATAGATTTAGCATTTTAAGAACGCATCTTGATTGACTTCTCTTTTCAGCAAGTTCCATTACATACCAAGAATTAGTCGAACCATCTTTATAGCTTTCTCCTTTTAAAGCACTTCCAAAGGTTTCTATTTGTTTATCTCCTTTAGTTCCTAATGCTTTTATTACTGCGAAATTTGGTTCACATCTAACAACTTCATAGTTTATTATAATGTTTTCTTGTGCCATTAATTTTTCAATTCCACTTCTGCAGATGATAATATAATTTTTATGTTTAAATACATCGTCTTTGGTTAGGTTGTAGTGCTTATAAAGCTCTGTTAGTTTTTGTTTATTCATTGTTGTTTATTTAAGTTATTTAAAATTTTTTCATACATTTTAATTTCTTCTAAACAGTGAATATGCTCAAGACTACTACTACCATTGAAATCATAATTGTTTTTTTGTTTTTTAAGTTGTAATATCTTTTGTTTTATTTCACTGATTTTCATTGTTGTTTATTTAAGATTTCGTTTTGTGCTTCTAAAAATTCTATTCTTTTTTCAAGTGCGTTGATTCTTATATTTAAAAAATCAATAGTATCATTACTGGCTATTCTATTTATGTCTTCTGAATATGTCATCATATTTCTTTAAATAGTTCGTAAGGACTTTCATAGTAGCTTAGTAAAGTGTGTAAGCTCATAACAACTCCATAGCTTAAATCACTTACTTTAGTCTTGCTCTCTAACTCTTGAGTTACTTCTTCTACCACTAAAGGGTATTCGAAATTCTTGTTTTTTAACCTTGCTTGATGCTGAGGTTTTAATCGTTCTTGTAAATACATTTGTTTCTGTTTTAATTAATAATATAACAAATATATAAAAAAAAACTTAATAAACAAATTATAAACAAAAAGCCTCTCATTTCTGAAAGGCTCTTAAAAAAACAAATTTGAAACAAAAACAAAAAATCTATTTAAACAAATATACTAATTATATATGTAACTTAAAAATTTTGTAGCTTTTTAATATCTATTAATTTAGTGTTGTAATTGTTGAATATATCTAACCATTCATCATCTGATAGTTTATATATTTCTCTTGACTTTATAAGTAGTTCTTCTGATAGCTGGTCTCCTAACGCTAAAGAATATTCATACTGTCTACCATATTCAAACCTATTACATTTTCTGCATTGGCTATAAACGTTTCTGGAGTCATAGCGAGTAGATAGCTTACCTCTTGATATGAAGTGTCCAGCATCGCTTTCTGTGAAGTGTATTTTTTTTTGACAAGTTATACAGTTACAATAACCAGTATTATTATCTGCATCTCTTCTTCTTATGTATTCGTGAAATACCTTATCTATCTTAGTCTTCCAATATTTTAAGGTTTTCTTTTTTGGCATTTGAATAGACTACAGTTGTCTTATCTATTTATTTAAATCTTATTTAGATTTCTATTTATATTTTTATCTATATTTTTAGAAATATATTTATATATAATTTCTTAGAAAACTACAAAACATTCTAATAATAAATAATTCAAAGTTATATCTTTTATTTAAAATAAAAAAGAAAAAAGTTACTTTTTATTTATTGTAACGCTTTTGGCTATTTTTTCAGCACTACGTCCAACAACGTAACCACCTATACCTAACTGAAGTAAGTTCCAGAATTCATTCTCTAATGGTGGAATTGTAAAGCCAAATAAAGGTGCTAAGAACTTTACATATATAACTATAAACCCAAAAGCAAGCATAAGAATAGGTCTCCAGCTTCTTTGTAACCAATTACCTTTAGCTTCTGAAATGATTATATCAGTCTGCATTTTTTGAAGCTCTAACTCTTTCTCTTGTATTACTTGAAATATCTTGTTTTTAGCTTCTATGCGTTCTTCGTCAGTAGTAAATAAGTTGTCTATTACTTGACCTATTTCTTTGATTACAGTACCAGTTAAAAAGTCTAATATCTTTTTCATATATCTTTGTATTCTTCATAAGCATCAAAGCAAGGGCAAGACTTCGCTGCAAATTCTCTATGTCCGTGAATCGTTATATCATCTCCGTAAATAGACTTAAGAGTTGTAAGTAGATTAAGAAGACTTCTTTTTTGCTCATCAGTTCTTGTGTCTTTAGCTATCCATTTGCCATTGTCTCCTCTTTCTGATTCTACACCTCCGATATAACAAACACCTATACTGTCTTTATTTTCTCCCTTAGTGTGAGCTCCAGACCTTTCAATAGGACGACCAACTTCTGTTAGTCCATCTAAACTAATAATATAATGATAACCGATGTCTGACCATCCTCTACCATCAACGTGCCATTTTCTAATGGTATCAACTGAAATGTCTTTACCTTCTTGTGTAGCTGAGCAATGTACTATTATTTTATTTATTTTTCTCATATCTCTTCTTTCTTTTATATCCTTCGTATATCTTCTGAAATGTGTATATAATAGAAGCAAGAAGCAGTATAATCTTTAAACTGTTTTCGACGTGCGTAAAGCTAACCATCAATGAGGTGGCATTAAATACTCCTAACTTGAAATCTTCCATACTCATAACTTAATTCTATCCAAGAACCTATTCCAGCTTGCTATACACATAAACTGAAACGCTTCTATTTTGTCCGCTAAATATCTTAGTGCTCTTACCATTAGATTTTGTATGAGTCATATTCTAAACCAAAGAAACTGTGTACTCCGTTTCCACTTAAGTCAACAGCAGCAGACTTCCATCCGTATGGGTGTCCTTCATCATCAGACCATAGAGCATCGATATGCCACTTAGCAGATAATACTGGTGCTTTAGTTTCTTCTCCTTCTTCGTCATACTCTCCAGCTTCTAAGACGATGTGTCCTAAGTGTACTAAAGTGTGTTTGTGAGTTGGATATTCGTTTCCGTCTTCGTCTTCAGCAACGCCAAGTGATTTAATCTTAGAAATTGCCACCTCTTTACTGTCAAATTCATATTTTCCTATACGCATAATATTTATTTTTAATTTAATTATTTACTCTTGTTAGTTTAATGTGTGTATTTGTTACTCTTTTGGTTATAACTATTGGTTATTATATTAGTTACTTGTTAATGCAATTAATTCTGCGTCTGTCAATGCTGTGTTGTAAACTCTTACATCTTTTGCTTTTCCTTCAAAACTATCTGGAGAATTTCCATCATTAAAATTTAATCTATCTAAAACACCTTGACCTAAAGACGCACCACTTATAGGGCTTCCTATTGCAACACCATTTAGATAACCAACAAAAACACCATTATTAAAAGACATAGCTATTTTGTTTGTGTTAGATGTATCAATATCAACATCAACTCTATATGAATAAATCCCTCCTATTCTATATTGAAAATCTATACTATTAGCATCTATTCTAAAAGATACTCGATTACTTGAACTTCCATCACTTAATGATATTCTTGAAATGTTGTCAAAAGCACTAATCTCCGCATACAATACTCCCTCTGTTGAATTTATCACTTGCTCATTAGCACCATTATTACAAGCATCTGCAACCCTCGTTACAGCACTTCCAGATGTAGGAATATACGATGTAGCGTAACTGCCTTGTTCTAATTGTGGTGCAAATATTTCAATATCTCTTGCGGTTGTAGAAGAATATGTATTTATAGTTAATCTATTTGTAGATAAAGAACTACCAGTTTGAACTAATTTCTGCCACTCCCCATTTAAAGTAAAAATACCCTCATTACTATTACTACCAAACTTTATTGTTCTACCTACTGAACCTTTAATCCATATTGAAGCAGTTGGTGTAATTGTTACAGATGAAATATTATTTCTAAATTCTTTTGATGAACCTGTAAATTGTATTCTTGTCGATTTTAATTCAGAACCAGTAAATGGTGTTGTTCCGTAATTCTGCGTTATAGTATTATCACTATCTCCAGACCACCCATTTGAACCTCCAATAATACCCTCTGTTTCTGAATATAAAACATAATTAGTCCTCTGCGGCTCTAACAATAAAGCACCTTTAGTATTACCTAAAAAGTCAATTCTTGGCTCTCCACTTCCAACTGTTTCGATTAAACCAGATTGATTAACAACAGTAGCACTTGATGCTCTACTGAATGAGAATGGCAGCGGCTTAAAGTTTCCATTTTCGTCATTGAACGATAAAACTGTATCTTTACCAGTTGCCCATTTTCCAGCTCCTAATTTTAGTGTATTAGCCATTGTATATTATATTTAAATTTAATTCGTTTACCATTGATTCCCAGCTTCTGTAACTTGTCAAATACTCAAGCTCTAAATCCGTCAAAATTTCATCGTAGTAGCCAATTTCTTTTGTCTTTCCGTAGAATTCTGATGCTGTTGAAGAAAAATTTACTTGTGTTAAAACACCATTTGCAAATGTATTACCTACATTACTTGAACCTACCTCAAAACCATTTAAAAATAAACTAAAATCATTTTGTTTGTACTTTAAACTTATTTTGTTTGGTAACGTAGCATTAAAAGATGTTTCATTAAACAAAAATTGTTGGCTACCATTGTTTAAAATAGCATATAAAGAACCATCTCCATTAGCAATCTGTAATCTAACATATTGAGTTGCATTTACCCCATTAGATACTTCAATTCTTCTTGTTCCTCCACCAGCACCATCAAAAGCACTTATATCAGCAAACAATACTCCTTGACTATCAGAAAACACTTCGCTATTACCAGCACCATTAGCAGTTTCAGCCACACGAGTCGTTGCAGAACCTTGCGTTGGTATGTAGCTTGATGCTACGTTTCCAGCTTCTACTTGCCCACCCCATACTTCAAAATCAGTTGCAGTTGACACTCCTTGTCTAACATCTACTATATAAGTATAATTTGAAGCACTACCAGCAGTAAAAGTAATACTTTCTCTTTGCCATTTACCAGTAAAAATAATTTCTTTAGATATATTAGTTCCACCAGTAGAACTTAAAAAATACATATAAGCACTTTCTCCTTTAACTCCTTTATAGTAACAAGAAAATGTATAAACAGTATTATTAGTTAAAACACCAGTTAAAGTTTCAACACTTCTTGAATCAGTAAGGTTAGACAAAACAACTCTTGTTGATGTTAAACTACCATCTGGAGAAATACCATAATTAGATGTTTGCGTTATATTTGTCGGAACATAAACAGAAGCTAAATCAGAACTATAAGTTTGTAAATTTGTTGCTGCCTTCTCCAAAAGTAGTACTCCATCACTTGTATCTGTATAATCTATTCTAGGTCTATCGTTTGTTACTACCTCAATTAAACCTTCTTTATTAACTCGTGTAGCTGATGTTGACCTTGTAAACGCAAAAGGCAGAGGCTTGTAATTTTCATTCTCGTCATTATAAGCAAGTGTTGAACCTACTTTTGTAGCCCACGTTTTATTGCCGAATTTTAGTGTTTGTGCCATATCTATTTTGTTATACTATATTCTGTTAATTTATCTATCTGCATTAAAGCTAAATTGTATGCTATTGATGCTCTTTCCTCTGTATCAAAAGAACCTAAATGCATTTTATTTCCATTTAAGTAAATAGATGATATCCATTTTTTATCTTGAGGCTTCCAATAAGCACCAGTATATTTTGATGTACCTTGCTTATCTTTAGAAACATTTTCTCTTTGTGATATATATTGAAGATTTATCAAAGTATTATCACTACTAATATTATTTATGTGGTCTATAACTGCATTTTCTTTTTTACCTAAAAAGGCTTCAGCAACTAACTTGTGAACAGCATAACTTTTAGATTTCATATCTTTTGACAGTCCAACAATAAGGTAATTATTTCCACCATTCTGTGCTTTTAATATTTTTTCCTTTATAAAATAACCACCATTACCTTTATTATATACCCATCTTTTTAACGACTTAACTCTACCTAAATCACTAACTTGATATTTACCCTCGTATCCTTTTATGTCTTTCCAATTTTCCATATTACTAATATAGTGAATTTACGTTATAATTCATAACTACTCGATGGTGTATAATTGTCCCTCTGCCATATCTGTAAAAGATGTCCAAGACGTTAATTGTTCAAGTTGTTCTGAATCAAGAGCTGAATCAAAGTATTGTACTTGTTTAGTGTTTCCGTAGAAAAAAGCACCACTTGCATTAAAAGTAGATATATTTAATCTATCAAGACCAGTTGGAGAATTTCCACTACTATCAGTATGCACTTCAAATCCATTTACCCAAAAAGCAAAATCATTAGATTTGTATTTTATAGAAAATTTTGAAAAAGCAGATATATTTGGAATTGTTAAAGAGCCAAATGATACAAGACCACCAGAATAAATATTATAATTTAAAGTGCTTGATGCTCCATAATAAAAAGTAACCCTATTAGAGCTTGTTCCATCTGAAATAGTTATAGCTCTATCTGTCCCATCATTAGCCAAAGCACTTATCTCTGCCATCAACACACCTTCTGAATCGTTAAACGTAGAAGCGTTCCCAGCTCCATTAGCAGTTTCTGCTGAACGAGTTACTGCTGTTCCGCTTGTTGGTATGTAAGAGGTGCTATGAGAACCTTCTTCGAGCATTGCTCCGTAGATGTAAATACTATCTCCACCTTGAACACCACCATTTGTTGCACCATCTAAATTAGATAAATAAATAAATTTTATGCCAGATGACGTTAAAGTATATTTCATTGTACATCTGTACCAACCATTTCCAAAATATTGTATTTCTCCAGTTGCGTTATATGTAGTTCCAACAGTACCATTTTCTAAATCAAAATAAACAGCATTGGTTGTAGTACCAGTATCTGCAAGGACTAAATAATTAGCAGTTTTTTTCTTTGCAAATACAGACCAAGAATTATCGCCACTTATAGATATACCAGTTCTATAAACTCCACCCCCATTAGTTTCTCCATTAGAAATTTCTAAAGTGTAAGCATTTAGCGTACCATCTGGGGATACAACATTTGCAATATAAGGAGTTTCTATTCTTGAAGTAGACCAATAAGCATTTGAAAATTCTTCCGACCTTTGAAATACATTAGTTCTAACTGGTTCTAAAATGTGATGTGGACATCCTTTTACAACTCCATCAATCATTGGATAGTCAAGTCTTGAAACACCACTTGCAACGTTCTCTATTAATCCTTGTGCATTTATTCTTGTTGCTACGCTGCCTCTTGCGAAAGTAAAGTCTCCCACACCATCACTCGGTAATACAGAGTAAAACTTAGTGCCTTGTGCTGCTGGTATTAATGCTAATTTTGGTTTTGCCATTGTTTAATTATTTAAGTCTTGTAATGCTGTTGTGTGTGTCCAATCTGCTAAACATTTTACTGCTTCTACTTCTTGTCTTTCATTCATTGTAAACTGTCCACTAACGAAATCTGGTTTAGTGCCTATTGATGATGCTGTCTCTATTGCATTACCCCACCACGTTGTGTTATATATTTCTCCGTATGCCATCTTTTTGTTTTATATCAGTTTTTTCTTCTTTCTCTTTTAGCTGTATGTAGCTCTCTAAACGCTTTACGTTTACTTCTTTTACTTTATACTTCATAAAACCCATCCGTTAAATGTTGTGTCCGTATCTGGGCTTATATCTTCGTCTGTGTTTGAGTTATACTCTGGAAACAAGTTATCATTGTAACATAGGTAATCTACCATTCTTGTAGAGTAGTAGTTAGCGTATTCCCTTGCCTTAGATACTAAATAGTCAACCTCGTTTTTATCTACGTTCTGGGCAGTTTCACTTGAGTGCTTAAATACACCTCCGTTTTTTATTTGATAAGCTGCAAAAGGAATATAATTCATCTGAGCGAACCAAATTAAACAAGGCTGTATATATGAATTTGTTAAGGTTAAATAATCTCCACTTAAATTACCAGCAACAATGTCAGCACCTATTTTGTTGTATAAGTCAGTCCCTAAAAGGTTTTGTATGTCGATTTGTTGAGCGACCTTAATAAATTGTATAAACTTGTCCGTATCTACATTGCCATCTATTATAGAGTTCTTAACTAAGTCCGTTCTTGATATAAATAATGCTGTTGCCATATTAATTCTTAAATCCTATTTTATTCCAATAAGCTGCTGTATAACCCTTATACGGCATATCCTTAGGAGCTACAGGTACTTTCTGTGCGTTAGCCTCTGGTTTAAAACCTCTTGACCTTGCCTCTGTTGTACTAATAGCACTTCCTAAGCCTTTACCACCCTCTTTACGCACAAATGTTTTTCTAAGCCATTTATGTTGACATCTTGCACCACCTTTGTAAAGCCATATAGAATAAGTATTTGAGCCTCCCTTTCCGAATCCAGCGTTTACAACCTTATCATCCATTGATATAATGTCCTCTTTTCTGTAAACCTTTTTAGCATCTACCATTTTCTTACAGAACCTTCTTGAGTTTGCACTATACGATTGTGGACTATACATATATCTTACTAAAAACTCATTACCTTTCTCATCAGTTTGTTTACTTGTACCATCTTGCTCACTCTCTCTATAAGGCGTTGCTTTACCTGTGCTAACAAATTCCCATACTTTAGCAAGTGTACTTTTTTCCTTTGGTTTATTAAGGTCTGATATAACCTCATCTAAGCCTAATTCTTCATCATAGTTAACTTCTCTTTCATCTACTATGTTAAAGTCGTTTAAAAGGTCTAATTCGTCCTCTCCTAAGTCTATTAATGCATCAGCTATATCGCTTCCTAACTCGTCTGGTAATTCTTGACTTAATTTAACCCCTGTTTCTTCTTCTTTTGTCTCTTCATCTTCTACATTCTCTAAATCTATAAATTGTAGAGGTTGTAGTGTCTTAAAGTATAATTTTAAGCTAATTTGATTGTAAGCTAGTATAGAATCAAAAGCATCTATCAATAAATGTTGAAAAGGTGCTATAACTAAGTTTTGCATCAATATAGAAGCAGTTTTTAATTCTTCTGCATTGTTTCCTAATCCTGTAGAATCTTTAATCCCATAAAGCATAGGAGATACAACTCTATGACCTACCATTATCTTTTCAGTAGCTTGTGAACTTACATACTCGTAAGTATTGTGAGCATCACTAATAGGTAATGTCTCTACTGTTGCTGCTGCATCTTGGTTATCATTAAAAGCAAGAATAAACTTATTACCTCCTGTGCCTGTAAACTTCTGTGCTATACGATTCTCTAACGCTTGTCTTTCTTCTGCGTTTGGTGTTCCGTTGTTAAATTGGATTAGTGTGTTAGGACTAAAACTTCCTTGAACGTTGTTTAAATGGAAATTAGACACCTCAGATTCAATCTCACACCATTGTAAGCATCCTGTATAGTCTGGACTACTATAATATTTGTATCCAGCTCTGTAAGGCTTTACATATATAATCTCTATGTTTTCATTACTACAACCAAATGCTGGTATTCTTTTTAGTTCTGTTCTTGGTTTTACATTTGCCCAATCATCAGAATAAAAATATCCTTCTATCTCTCCTTTTTCGTTACACTTCTCAGCTCTTAAGTTTTCTACTGGTATATGAGCAACTTGTGCGATAGTCTTTCTGTCCTTTGAGTAGATTACTTGCATTGCACATTGACCCATTAGCTTTAAATCAAAACAAAGCTTTTGTACACAGTCTTTGTGAAACATTGTAATCATTTTAGCGTATTGCTCTGGTCTTCTACTTGAATCAGAAGCATCTAAGCCAAGTCCGTATATTTGTTGGCTAATAGCGTTTATAATAGCGTTGTTTGTTGGACTATTCTCATAGTTAGAGATTAAGTGTCCAAAGAAATTATTATCACTACCATAAGCCACCCATTGCTTATTAGACTTCTCTACAATCTCTGGGCTTGTGTAACTACTTAAATTTACAATTCTTAAATCGTTCATATTATAATATAATCGTTATCAAAACTATCCTCTGAGGTGTATTCTCCATCATTTACAGAATAGTAATCGTTGTTTACTTGGTTTACTGTTTGGTCTGTACAGAATACTCTATCCTTGTATATTACAACAGTCCCATCCTTTATTTCAAGAGTATAAAAATCTCCTTCTGTCAAAGTACCAAAGGCAATAGTGAAAGTCATATAATTACCATCAGTTGAAGCTGTAGGACTTACGTTTATATCAGCACCTGTGCTTTCACTTGTAAGTTTCACATTAATTGAACCATTAATAAATTGTCTTGGGATTACCTTAAAAGTCTTATCTCCGTTTGTTCCTATTAACTTCATACTAATATATAAACAAAACTAAATTATTTTGTATTGTATATAAATAAAAAAAGCCCTCCCAAAAGGAAAGGCTAATTTTAAATATAAATAAACTACTAAGCTGGGTCGATAGAAGCTGTAGCACTTACATCTGGAACAGTACAGAAGAATGGAGGATTAACTTCCATAGCTACTGCTGTTAGTGTAAATCCTTGTAAATCTCCAGCTGCTGCACCAGAAACGATAGTCCCTCCTGTGATTTCAGCACCATTGTCTTTACCTATTAGTAAATACTTAGTTACTCCAGCACCATTTGGATATAGTTCAGCTACATATTGAGCTCTTCCTCTATTAAGAAGTTTAATCTCCTCTTGAGTCGCTACATCTAATATTTGAAAAGTAGCATTTAATGTACTTTCATAGTATGTAGTTCCGTTCTCTCTACTCGAAACCACAGTTGTCTCTAAAGATGTTTGACCACCTTTTACTTCAAACTTGAAGAATTCAGCAGACCCATCACTTGGTAATGTTACAGTTCCACTACTGTCTGTCAAAGCAGCGATAGCAGCACTATAGTCTAAGATGTAAATATTTTTAATTCCAGCAAAGGCAGTCTTACATCCTACCCCTCTACCTTTTGTTATTGCACAAGCCATATTATTTTAGTTTTAAATAAAAAAGGGTAGGCAGTTCTTGCCCACCCCTTAATATCAGTTAGTTAGTAATTAAGAATAGTAAACGATATCTGAACCGATTCCGATTTGTACCCCAGCTGTGTAACGCATAACTACACGCACATTCTGAGACCCATCAGTTTCTGACATATCAATTACTCTTACCTCGTTTCTGTCATCTAATAGACCTGTTCCGAAGAATAAGTTAGACTTCTGAGCCAATACAGCTTTGTTGTCTCCTAATCCTTGTGCTACAAAGATATTGATTCCTTCAAAAGTCAATTGACCTCCGTTGTACCAAGTTGTTCCTTTAGAGTCTACACCATTACCACCTAATCCAGCAGTTCCGAATCCTCCTAAAGAACGAATGTAAGCTCTTGCGATGTTGTTAGAGATGTAAAGAGTTAAATCTTCTTTCCCTAATACAGCAGCATCAGCAGCATCTACGATTTTTCCTAATTCTGCGATTACGTTAGCAGCATCTACAGTAGCAGCAGCAACGTCTACAACAGTTGCATCAGCACCTAATAGAGTTGAGAATCCATCAAAAGACCCTTCTCCAGCAGCACCACTCCAGATTGAAGTTTCAGTAGCGTTAGCAACCTCAGCAGCAACTCTTGAAATTACATAGTCAGAGAATAATGGAGGTAGTTCGTCAAAAGCACTAAAGCCCATTTGAGCAGCTTCCCAGTCAGCGTGAAGCTCTTTCTTACAGATTTGTAAGTTTACTTGTAGTTCAGCTGGTGTTAATACTTTTTCAGTCAAAGTAAGTCCAGATGTTGTAGAATCGAAATCACAATCAGCAGAACGTACTATGTTTGAGAAAGTCCCTACTTTCATAGCAGCCTTGTACTTGATGTTTGGTAAAATTGATACAGCTCCAGAATCTAAAGTTGAAGCAGACAATAGGGCAGCACCTAAGTACTTCCCAGCAAATTCTCCAGCGTATGAGGAGTTTGTAATAGTTGGATTTGGCATTTTATTTAATTTTAGTTGTTAATTATTTTGTTTA
>Ga0315320_10003393_pt1 | contig 13063 bp, 17 predicted proteins | sample M140m21515metaG_FD_203458 | JGI IMG/M metagenome (GOLD analysis project Ga0315320, IMG submission 203458) | Ammonia-oxidizing marine archaeal communities from Monterey Bay, California, United States - M1 40m 21515 | ecosystem: Environmental > Aquatic > Marine > Coastal | place: USA: California...
CTTTTAGGAACTTATTATCAGTGCCCATATGTTTATTAATAAACTGTAGACTAACAAAGACAACATCTGTAGTATTTGAATACTCAAGTGATTTAATTTTTTTATAGTTATGGTACTTCCACCCTGTATAGTCAATATGATTTTCTTCGCCACCTGGCAACAAACTAGCCCAACTATCGTTTACGCCAACTTTTGCTGTAACTATTAGAATCTTCTTAGCACCCAATGCTCTAGCAATTTCGTAACTAATTCGACATTTGCCTGCTCGCATAATAGCATTAATTAAGACGTCAGATGAAACACTTGAACGCTGTACAGCCCAATCAATAATATCTTGCTGGTAGTTAAAACTCTTCCAGTCTTCAAGTGCCTCAACTCCATTAATTAACCCGTTGAGTACTGTTCGTACAGATTGACTTGCTTCTTTTGCTGTATCACAATCTGGAAAGTCGAACCATTCACGATTCTTATCGTCGCGGCTTTTAAAGTAACCTTTACGTTGCAACGATTTGTGTAATACAATATCTGTAATATGCGAAGGAACTTGTCTTGAATAAATTATTTCAAGTTTCTCAGAATTAGAAGTACTATCTTGTTGTGCAACACGCTCATCTGCTGTTAGCATTGTTTGGCCAACTTTAAGTCTTACATTAAAGACTTCACCGTCGATTGTTGCTACACTACGCTTACTTTGACTGTTAGTAGTATACAAGTAAATAGTATTCATTTATTTTGCCTTTATATAGTTGCCTCTGTTTTAATAATAACATCTTGCTAAGATGTTAAGCATTTTCTTGGGTCCAACTGTATTTTCCAAGATCATTTTTTTCAGCGTATTGAATGAATAGTCCACTTTCTCGTCCATGTGCTTCAATTTCCCAAGGATGGTCCCAGTAATCTTTTTCACCTCTAATCCACTTGCCTTGCCAACGAGTTCTTTCGTTATCAGCACTAACGTACAGTTCACCACGTGCATACTGTTTGACATGTATCATCTCATGTGCTAACACTTCAAGTGTCCTGCGTAGCTTCATTCCGTTGTGTAGTTCAATTTCAAAAGTACGAGGGCGGTCGCTACGGTCTTCACCGTCTGCATTGGATAGACAAAAACCGTAAGCATCTGTCTTGGTAAGATTTTTAAAGATAATTCTCACTTCAAGATCTTTAATGCGAGGCATTAGTTTCTCAGCAATAAATGTTACCATTTTCTTGCTATGATCTTGTTTTGCTTTGCTACCGCCTTTTACTCGTATTTTCATAATGCCACCCATTGTTTTACAAGTTATACATATATTATAGCATCAACATATGTATATGTCAAGAAAAACGTTTCTTTATAAATCAATGACTTACAAATTAATCCATGACTTTTAGATCAGAATCTAGGGTAGGAACTGCTACTGCCTTCTTATTTGTAGGCTGTGAATCAACTATTTCGCTCAAACGAGCACCTCTTGATTCTGCAATATATGCTCGAACGGTATCGAGTGATCCGGGTCCTTGCCAAACTTCATTTAATGCTTGGTTAATATCTTCTAGTGATATATTGCTTAATATATGTTTTCTAGTAGCAAGCCATTTATTATCGACTTTAGCATAAAAACGCTCTATTAAATATTCAACCAAAACTTCTGGTATTCTGTGGTGATCGGAAATTGCAAATGTGCCTGCGAATTCATCTAGTGTGTGTTGCATAGGTATTTCCTCTATAAGTAGTCCGGCTATTTAATTATAGTATCTTGCTGCCGGTATAGCAAGTTACTTGTCTTTTTTAGAAATAGATATTACGCCATCTTCAACTGATATGTTAAGTGTGTCTCCTGGAACCCATCCCATGCGCTCTAGTATTTCAGGAGGAATGTTCATTAAAACATTTTCTTCATCACCTTCAATATCTTCAAAAATATCTTCTGCTTTGTATGTTATAACTTTAGTCATTGGTTAGCGTATCTCCCCATTTCCATTTCAAAATTTTGTGCGGCATAAATGTTTTCAAAATGAAATGTATGTTCGTAGTTGTCTGTCCATGTTGTACAACTCCATTCATGTCTTTCACACTGCCGTTTGCACCAAGTTTTCCCTTTGTCAACTACATCGCTATGTAATCTAACTGTGTGACCTGGTAACCAGCTTTGCTTGTATTCGAACTGCTCTTGCGGTGTCATTGTATTTCCTTATATAAATAATAATATGAAAGACGCATATACTGAGGTATTATTTGATGCCGTAAAAGAAACATCCGTAAAAAGCGGATATGACTTGCCTGAGCCGATCGAAGCATATGTAGTTATGCTCCTTACTAGTTATGTTGAAAAACCCGACTTTCTTCCTGAAGAAGGATTTGGTCCAACACTGTTTAGAATCAAACATTTTAGCCAAGCAAAAGATCTTGCTGATACTTGTCTTTTTGTTGCAGGAGTTTTTCCTACTATGGGCAACCGCAAAGGTATTAGTCGTAGATACTATCAAGACATTGGCTCCACATCATATGAAATGGTTGCAGAGTCACTCAATCCTGAGTTGTTTAGTACTCTTGCTAAACACTTTATTTTTCTAAGCGATTTCATAGAAGTTACTGTTAACACTTCCAAACACTTGCCGAATAACCTTTTCCGTTAGTATCGCCGCCATCGTTTTCAATGTTAATGCCGTCGTATTCAATATTACTAACAGTGTCTTCACCATTTAGATATTCTGTTGTGTATACTTTTAATTTTTTAATATCAAATTCTCCAATAGTCTCAATGACGCCGTCAAAGAACTGACCTTTTTCACTTGAATACATCTGTGCAATAAATTCTGTTCCTTCTGGAACTTCGTCTGAACATCCCATTTCAGTTAGCTCAAGTTCCCAGCCGCTTTCTTCTTCAACGGTATTCAGTAACTCTTGCAAATTCTCGCCTTCGATAACGTCAGCAACTGTGTTTGACATATATTCCATTGAATCAACTTCTTCTACTACTATGTATGCACTGCCCCATTCAACACCATATGAGTGTTCAAACTCTGTGTGCGATTCATACCAAGGACGCTTGTAGTTGCCTTCGTCTTTGTCATGTAGAAACTTTGCTTCGGGTGGAACGTTCTCAACATTTTCAAATTCTGGCTCGTCATCGTCATCACTAGTCATATATGCACTTAGATCGTAATCACCGTGATCTTCACAAACAGATTTCCAAAAGTCGTGTGCCTTTTCTGAAATACTCATGTACGCTGACTCACCGCCATAACCATTTAGTTGGATACGATAGAAACGTGGGCCTTTGATTGTTTCTACTAGTTCTGTTTTTTCTTCTGTTGTAGCCATTTAAATCTCCATGTCTGCCGCTACTATATAGCGCCATTGTTTCTTTTCTAGTTTGCCAGGACGATGCCAAGTTTTTCCTGGAAAGATTAACCAATGTCCTTCTTTTGCAGGAACATAAGTCGTTGCACCTTCAGGTGTTGTATGTGCAAGTTCAGTACCACTTGTTTTTAACTTTGCACCTTTGGGTATGTCAATGTAGTAAACACCACTAAGTGTAACAGCACCTGGACGATTGTGTTGATGCCAATACGTGTTTCTATCTTCTTGCGTGTCTATATTTGTTTTATATCCCCAGCTCTTAATACCTTTTATTTGTTTCTCTTGCTTCATGTATGCAAAGCAACTCCAAATAAAACTCATCTTAAGGTTAATCCAAACTGTATTGGGCAATCCAAATATGTTTACATTAGTTTGAAAAGGAGGGGAGTTAGTCCAGTACTGTCCGCGATCAATCAAATGGTCAATGCCAGTGACCATTTCTTTTCTATCTTTGTTAGAAAATAACGAAGTCCAGTTGTATGTTTCATAATCCATGCTATTATAATAACAGACTGGACTTCGTTTGTCAACCTTTATTTTACAGTTTCTAAATAAGCCATAACTACATCCGGTGTTGTATGTTCATACGGATCCATGTCATCGCCTGTTTGGTTGATTCCTGGTTCTTGAAAATCCATTTCTACAACGCCGTCATTAACGACCATTGCATATCTCCACGAACGATTGCCAAATCCTAAATGATCTTTACATACCAACATACCCATTTTTTGAGTAAATTCGCCAGTTCCGTCTGGAATAAATTTAAGATTTTGGATATTTTGATCAATCATCCATTTGCGCATAACAAACGTATCGTTGACACTAATAACGTATACTTCATCTACGCCCATTTCCTTAATAGCTTCGTAATTTTGTTCAAAGCCTGGAACTTGTTGTGTTGAACAAGTTGGTGTAAATGCTCCGGGTAGAGAAAATACTGCTACACGCTTTCCTTTAAAAATGTCATCAGTTGTTACGTCAGTCCATTCAAACGGATTTTCTCCACCGTTTGTAGTATTTACGAATGTAATGGGATTCCCGTCAGTACGAGTACGGTATTTAAAGGTCACCGAAGGTACCTGCATTCCTATCTTCATAAGTTCTCCTAATGTATGTGTGTTATAGTATTGGATGATGGATTCATCCAGTTTATTTATTATACATTCAAAACATTACAAAGTCAAACGATTTATTCGTCTTCGAAGTCTATTACCCAGTTACTAACACCTTGTGCTTTTAGTATTTTTGTATATTGGTGTATAAGTCTACTAATTGAATCAATTTGTTTACTGTACAAATACAAAGAATGATCATTCATATCGGTTGCCCACTCTTTAATTTCTTCAGCCGATCTGTCTAAGTCATTCATACTATCCATCAAGGTTCTCGGTGGAACTTCTTCAATGTCATCTGTCATTTTTTGCTCCTCTTGTACTATATTTAGTTGTTAGTTAAAGGATTGTCTAGAGCTTCTTGTATTTGTTCTCCAAGTTTCTTTTCTAACTTTTGCATTGAAGCATCAATACGATCTTCAGTTTCACGCATACGATCTCTAGTATCCTTTTCACTTTCACGACTAACAATTTCAACTTCACGTAGTGTAGCATCAATATTGTCTTGAGTATCTTTTACAATTTGCTCAACTCTATCAACTTGTGTTTCAATGTTTTGTATATCTCTTTTTAGATCAAGTTTTATGGTGCGTGTATTGTCTACAGCATTTACAACTTGTTCTTCCATAACACTAATACGCTCGTTGATACCGCTTAGGTCTGGGGCAACATACTCTGATATTTGCTCCTTCATATTACGATAGTCGTTATAAAATTCAAATGCTCCCCATGCTACCCCACCTAGTGTACTAAGTGCAGTTATTACAGCAAACATCTTGCCCCCGGTGAACTTAACGCCACCTACTTCTACTTCAGCCATTTACTTCTCCCCATATTGCTGACGTACCATAGCGCGATGTTTTACATCGCTGGCACCATTAAAAAATCTTTGATTTGGATTATCATAGTTTTGTTGTAGTTCGTATATACCATCTGATGTGTACCATTGTGCTTCTACTTTCATCTGCGGTTGTACGTAGTCTCTAAAATTAGGATTATATCCTAGTAGTGCTGCCTGCGCTTCATCTGATTCGTCGCCTGCTAGTGCCTTTGCAACTAGTTCATCTTCTAGTTGCTGTTGTTCTAATAAATCTTCTGGACTAACTTCGTCTAAAGGTTCGCCCATTTGATTTGCTTCTTCTAGTGCCCGCTTTGTCATATCAATTATAAATGCGTTTATCTCTGCTGCAATTATACTTGATATCTCCGCTGCTACAGTTGCGTCTATGTTGCCGCCAAAGGAATATGTTGACTCCTGAGTTTGTCCGTAATCAGCTGCGCCTGTAACATCTACTGTAGACATCCCTGTGCCTGCAAGCATTTCTGTAGATGTTCCAGAATTGAGAGCAGCTATGCCGCTATCGCCCTGTTGTAGCGTTGTTTGTCCTGTGCTAAAATTTTGCATAGAACTGTTACCGCCTGTTGAAAAAGATGATTGTGATCCTGTTGAGCCTGTTGAGCCTGCACCACTATTGTTAGCAAAGTTGCCGTTGCTTTGTCCTGTATCTTGTCCTGTACTTTGTCCTGTATCTTGACTAGCGCCACTATTGTTAGCACTTGATCCTGTATCTCCTGTATTACTATTTCCAGTACTTCCAGTATTCTGTGCTGTACTGTCTGCGCTGTTGCCTGTACTATAGCCGCCTGCGCTAGATTGTGTACTTTGTTGTGCTTGTGTTGACGCCACTTGTTCTGCTGCTGTAGTTGCGGCACTTGCAATATCAAGTGCTCTAGTTTTTACACTTGATCGTTTTGAAACAGTTGCAACTGGAGATTCTACTGTTTCCTCTTCTACTACTATTTCTTCTTCAATTTGCTCTTCAACACTTTCCTCAATACGTGTAGTTTCATCAGTTTCTTCAATTGTTCCTTCGTCATCAATTATCTCCTCTACTGCTTCTACTACTTCTACAGTTTCTTCAACTATAGCTTCTGGCTCTTCTACAATTGGCTCTTCTACAATTGGCTCTTCAAAAACTTCAACTGTCTCTGTAAACGTTTCTACTTCAGTAAATTCTTCTACAGGATCTGTAAATATTTCTACAGGCTCTGTAAATTCTTCTTGCGTGTCAACTACACCTGTTGACTGTTCTACATCAACACCCGTTGACTGTTCTACATCAACACCTGTAGTTGCTTGTACATCTTCGCCTGAACTTACATCAACAATAGGATCTTCATATGTTTCTTCTGGAACAGGCGGTTCACTAAAATCTTGTTGTCCTGTTTGTTCCTCAATGTCAATACCAGTAGTTGCTTCTAGGTCAACACCAGTGGCTGCTTCAATATCAATACCTGTTGTGTTTTGAATGTCTACTCCTGAATTAGTATCTACCATTCCTGTGCTTTGATCTACTGGATCGCTTGCTCCTGTAAATGTTTCTGGTTCAGGGTTGCCTGCATCTGACCCGTCATCCTGTCCGTCACTAGACTGCGTACTTGGATCATCATAAGTCTCAGGAGTTGGTTCAATATATCCTGGACACATATTACTGCTTTGTGCATCCATTCTACATTGTTCATCAAACTGTTGCTGTTCATATGCATCCTCATAACCGTCACAACTTGAGTCATATAACGGATCTTGTGAACACTGTTGTTGTGTGTATGCTTGTTGATATCCAGCACATGATTCGTCATACAATGGATCGTTTGCACACTGCTGATCAGTATATGCTTGTTGATATCCGCTACAACTTGAATCGTATAACGGATCTTGTGAACACTGCTGATCAGTATATGCTTGTTCATATCCTGCACAACTGCTGTCGTATAATGGATCGTTTGCACACTGTTGGTTCGTGTATGCTTGTTCATAACCACTACAACTTGAATCGTAAAGAGGATCGTTCGAACATTGTTGATCAGTATATGCTTGTTGATAGCCTGGACATTGATCTGAACTTAACGGGTCTGAATTACAAGCTGCCGCAAAGTCATCGCCTGCACCGTAATCGTAGTTAGGATCAAATGGATCTGCTCCTTCTCTAATTGCATATGCGAATGTCATTTTCATTCCACGCACACCACTGCCTTCGCCGTTGCCTTCCATAGTCATTTCTACATACCAGTCGTCTTCAACTGTAAAGAATCCTGGTGGAGGATGATCTACATCAAAGCCTGTCCAGTCTGCAAAAGATTGATTAGCATAGTTGTATTCAGCACTATATATTAATCCGTCTTGCCAATCGCCTTCATGTGTTTGACCTGTGGTGCCATTGTTGCTTGGACCAAATATCTTAACACTGAGTATTAAGTTACTACTAGCATCAGGTTTCTTAACTTCCCATTCGTAACCAAAGCCTCTAAATTGTGTTGTAAGGCCAGCTTGCTGTAGTGCTTCATTAATAGCAAATGTAGATTTAATAATTTTATTACTAAGAGTGTCTGCGGAAAATGTATAGGAACCGTCTGTTGATGAATACACCGCTACAGGATTACCATTTGAGTCGTAGCCCATGGTTTGATCAACAATATATCCCACATTGCCGTCTAGATCAAGTGTTGTACATTCTAATGTATCGGTTTCTGTGTTTTGATATTTTCTGCCGTCGCGGTTTGATATCATTGCTGAGCCGCTGCCTGTGCCTGTGTAAGTTGTTACAGCACAATCTGTTGCTGGAGTAGGATTTGCTAGGCTTGCGTTAGAGTAAAAGAAGAAGCAAGATGCCAGCGCCAGCGCCTTTAAGCATGTTGTTAACTGCACGTTCTTTTTCCTCCCCAGCCTGTACTACAACAGGTTGTTTTTCCGGATTAGCGTCCCACTTGTCTTTTGCTTCTTGACCTATTGAACCATCAAACGGACAAGGTGTTCCTGCCATCTCCATTGATTGATAAACTCTTGCGTCTTGACACAATAAACTGACTGCTGCAACTTTCATGCCCATGTTATAAAGTGTTTTAGAAAGTTTCAGTCTTTCACAGTTCATGTCTCTTATGTGTGTGCCGCCGGCAATACCAACAATTTGTGTTTGTACTGCTCCGCTTACGCTAGTTGTACAAGTATCATTGCCGCCTGCATTAACAGTAGGAGCAATAGCACTTGGGGGTGGAGCTTCTATCTTTTGTGTAATAGTGCTGTTATTGTTGTTAGTATTCACATTATTATTACTGCTAGTACTATCAACTGTTGTATTGTTTGTATTGTTATTTGTATTCGAGTTTGTATTAGTATTAGTATTTGTATTGTTATTAGTGTTTGTATTATTTGAAGTACTATTTACATTTTGATTAACATTACTATTACTAGTGCTGTTTACAGTTTGATCAACAGTACTTGTATTTGTATTGGTATTGTTGTTAGTATTTGTATTGTTTGTACCACCACTTATAACATTGTTATTAGTATTAGTTGCTGTACTATTAACAGTTGTATTGTTAGTGTTGTTGTTAGTATTCGTATTTGTATTGGTGTTATTAGTACCGCCACTTAGAATATTATTATTAGTGTTCGTATTTGTATTGGTGTTATTAGTACCACCGCTCAAGACATTATTATTAGTGTTGTTATTTGTATTTGTACTATTACCAGTATACGTTGTAGTATTATTGTTTGTGTTGGTATTTGTGTTGGTATTAGTATTTGTGTTGGTACCAGTATACGTTGTGGTATTGTTGTTTGTATTCGTATTAGTATTTGTATTATTATTAGTATTTGTGTTAGTTGTTCCGCCACTCATAACTGTATTGTTATTATTCGTATTGGTATTTGTACTAGTCACAGTGCTAGTGCTAGTAGTTGTACTATCAGTTTCTACGTAACTCGTATCATCAAAGTTGCCATCTGCATCGTTTTCTACTTGCGCAAACGCAATAGTAGGCACCAGCAAGCCCACAAAAAATAATTGTTTAATCGCCCTCAAAGTCGTCTCCTATTATAATGAAGTACAACAATATTTATCGATTAGGTGTTAAAATTTTAACACTACGTTTTAAAATAATAAATAATTACATGAACAAGCAACAAATAGAAGAACAAGATACATTTTTTGAATTTTTTGATGAATGGACGGAACCATTGCCTGTACCAGAAGAATACTGTTTAGACAATGACGTTGAAGATTTTATTATTGATAAGATAAAAGAAGCATTAATAGAGCATAATGGTAATCAAACAAAGGCAAGTAAACGCTTAGGCATTAAACGTACTACACTAATTGCTAAATGTAAGAAGTTAAATATTTTTACTGTTTAATATCTACAAATACACATTCTAGTGTTTCAGATTTGTCGTTTACCATAACTGATGCTTTTTTTAAGTTTACTGTACATAGTGTTTCAGCTGTAAACGTATCTAAATGATGATACCTTACACCAATCTCAGGTACAAACACAAACCATATTAATAACCACATTTTACCATTTCCCTGTTCCCATGCCTATTAGCCAAAAACCAACGGCTAATATGCCTGCGCCTACTGCTGCTATAGATCCTCCAACTATCCATTCAAGAATCATTTGTTTACGTTCTTCAGCTGCATATACTTCTGCGGCACGTTTTTTACGCATTTGTCCTTCCATGCGTACAATTTCATCCCAAGCACTTGGGCCGTAATAGAAGCTGATGTGCGTTTTCATTTCTTCACGCATTTCTTTTGCTTTTTGTTTATGCCCCCAAACTTCTAGAGCATTTTGCTCTATTTGACTTGCTCCAAATAGTTTTTTAAACATTGGTGGATTTTGTGCTTGTTTGTGTGAAAAGTCTAAATCACTCATTGCAGTTGACCACTGAGATAGTGTGCCTGCCATATCGTGTAGTTCTTTTCCTGTGTCTATTGCTGACTTGATTCCGCGATACGCGGCTGCTGCCATACCAATGGCGGATACCGGATCTATCATACTTGCCCTTTCTTATATGATAGTATGAAGCGCCCTCACGCTCTACTCTAATATTTATCTTATTAGTCTAATATATAAGGGACTGCTATTTTTCCAGTTTTTGTGTTGCAGCGTCTGATACAAACGGTATATCTGCGTCTGCTATAGTTTTTAAATTACCGGGCGTTAATCTATTTACTAGGCTTTGAACCTTACGTGTTTGCGCTGGAGTAAGTTTTTTCTTATTGCTAAACATATTTTTTAAATCTGCAATATATCTGTCTGCTGTAGAAATACCTTCTTTTGCTTTCTTAGTATCAGTTAATTCTTTGAACAGCTCGCCTTTTTCAATATAGTTTCTCATATATCCTGAACTAGCTTTGTAAGTTCTAAAAGTAATTAATTCTTTATCGCTAAATTTATCTTTAATAGTTATTTGCGGGTTTGCCATACCTTGAACATATTCAGCAACTAAATCTAAGCCTTTATTGTGCAGTTCGTCAAACTTCTTTGGATCTAGTATAAATGTTCCTTTGCCTGAAAATTGTTTTAATAAAATAGAATCGTCATCTCTCGCAAGGAAAAATTTAAGAGCTTTAGCAAGGGTTTTTACAAAAGTCTTTTCGCCATCATCACTTGCTAGTTTATCGTTTATACTATTAACAGCTTCTCTATAAGCTATTTCTTGTGCCGCTAAACGACCTTGTAAACTTTCGTCTCGTGCTGTTTTTAAATAGTTTGCCTTTACTTTACTAAGATCAGCAAGTCTTGCTAGTCCGTGTACTCCAAACAGGTCATCTTGAAGAATTCTAAATCTTTCTTCCGGTGTTGCTTTTTTCTTACCTCGGCTGTCGACAACACCACCGCCACCAACTTGGTGTATCTGGTTAGTTGTTCCGGCTTTGATACTATAACCTCTATATTTCTTTTCAGTTTCATTTTCAAAGTTAATATCAGTTTTAGTTTCAGTTTCGCCGCTTACTCCGTCGCCTATTACTCTTACAAGATCATAACGTCCGTTAGTAGCATAAACATCTGCTCTTCGACCAGTTTCATCGTTAGCGTCATTAACTACATCCTTAGCAATAGCCAATGTTTCTGCATCTTTAAGTGCCTCGGTTGGGTTTTGAAATGCTGCCCAAGTACCCGGCTTTAAAGAAATCGTAACATGAAACTCATCGGAAATTTCTTTGTTTTCCGCATCTTTTACAGGAAGTTTAAAAGTTTCGCCATTTTTAATTTTAGGTATCCACTTAATAACTTCTTCAAGTGTAATATTTCTAGTAGGTCTAGCTTGTAATCTCACAAACGCAGCTAGTGCATGATAACCTTCTGTAATTTCACCTCTATTAAAATCTAGTTTGCCTTGCGCAGCAGCAGCTTGTCCTGTTAGCTGTCCTTTGTAGATTACCTTTACAATAATGCTGTCAGCATCTTGTCCTAAATGATTTTTACCTTGCCCTTGTAATACATCAGTTACAGTTTGTACCTGTTGTCCTGGGTTAGCTTTGAAAAGATGTTGCCCATTTTTGCCTACCTGTATTGTAGGATCAGGCGATGATAAAATTTTATTTAATTGATCAATGTAACCAGGAAGGCTGGTAGGTGTCGGGCTTGGCCCAAGCATGTTCTCTGATAACTTTAGATCTTTAAAACGCATCGTTTATTTCCTATTTCTTTTTAATATTTATACGATTTTAGGAAACAACATATCTGTGCAGAAACGATCTACGTCTTCTTCGTCTAATCCTAACGATTTCATTGTGCGAGGAGTATGTGGATTTTGTTGCTGGTTGTGACAGTAGTAATTTTGAGCAGCTATTACTTCATCTCTATTGCCTGCGCCTGTGAATTCACCTACTTCGTCAAAATATGCACGTAGATTATTTTGTGCTAGTTCTATAATAGCAACTGCTTCTTCTTCGGTGTTAACATTGCCGGCGGCCAGCATTTTATCTGTAAAGATATTAGTAGCCCATTCTGGTAGCTGTCGTTGCTTCTTAGGGATAAAATCTGCCACTGCTTCTTTGTAGCCGTCAATCATAGGATGATCAAATGTAGAACTTGCTGAAAAGTCATGGAAGGCTCCTGTCATTTTAGTCTTGCCTGCAATAACATCAAAGCCGTATATAGGTGCATCATTGTTGAGTACAGGAAACACGCATACGTGCATCATCCACAAGCCTTTAGAGTCACGTGCATCTACAACATCAATATGCGCTCTACGAACATCTTTGTTGCGCCAAACGCGATTAATCCACAAATCGTTATTAAAATGGGCAAGACCTGGTTCGTCAAACTCTATTGCACGTTCTTCAAAAATGTTAATAATTTCATCTTTGCACTCTATTAGTCTATCCCAAATTACGCTCACGATTCTTTAGCCTCTCCTAGTTGTTGAAACATTTTAGTTGCAAAATCAAAGCATAGCTTTGCTTCGTCTGCCATACTATCATCTAGTCTAGCACGTACTAGTTCTTTAAGTTCGTCGTGACCTTTGGCAAACTTGTACATACGTCCTTCGCCCGGGACACGCTTTGCAATCATCTGTCCACCGCTTAGATCGCCCATATGTCTTACATAAACATGTGCCATAAGTTTGTCAGCATCATCCTTAATACTCATCAAGTGATCCATGTACTCTTTTACTACTGGCATTAGTGGAGGCTGATTAGGATTTGCTTCTCCCCAAAGCTCTTGATAGTCTTCGTGTATTGCAGGTGCTCTACGTAGTTCAGGCATGCCGTCAAACAATCCATGCATCATACTAAGCATTTCTAACATGTTA
>Ga0315320_10003395_pt1 | contig 13057 bp, 12 predicted proteins | sample M140m21515metaG_FD_203458 | JGI IMG/M metagenome (GOLD analysis project Ga0315320, IMG submission 203458) | Ammonia-oxidizing marine archaeal communities from Monterey Bay, California, United States - M1 40m 21515 | ecosystem: Environmental > Aquatic > Marine > Coastal | place: USA: California...
GGGCCGCACCTGCTGATGCCGCACCTGCTGATGCCGCACCTGCTGATGCCGCACCATCCGATTCAGTTGAGACACAAGCAGTACCGTCCGCGGAGTAGGGTGCCCTCAGCGTTGTTCGGCCGCTGTATCCCCAGTATCCGAAGGATCGCCGTCATCTGAGTCGACATCGGGTTCGCTCTCAAGCTCTGTACCCACACTCATGGGACCACTCCCTCTCGCGTAGAGTGGGGGTTCGGTTGGCGTACATGAAACCAAAAATAGAAGCAGCCTGAACATCACAGGCCGAGCGTTTCGCGGGCTGCATCGCAGACGGTTTCAAGACATCCGTCATCGAATGGGTTGGCCAGTCCAACTGCAGAAAGCAGCTGTGTGAATGGCATCGAACCACCGAGTTTACACAAGGCCCGATAGCGGGTCATCGCGCTCTCTCTGTCGATGCTTGCCGCATGCCACATCTGTAGGGCACAGGTTTGAGCCAGGCAATAGTCGATATAATAAAAGGGCATCCCGTAGATGTGTCTTTGTGCCTGCCACAGCCGACCTGAATCATAGACTGGCATGTCAACGTACTGTCGCTGAGGAAGATAAACAGACTCCAGTTCGCTCCAAACAGCAGCCCGCTCATCGGGGGTCATGCTGGGGTTTTCGTAGACGCGATGTTGGAACTCGTCGACTGCACACCCATACGGAAGAAATAGAATTGCCGCCTCGAGGTGACCTGTACGGAAACGTTCCGCGTCGTCGCCAAAGAACTGTTCCATGTGTGGATAGGTCAGGAACTCCAGAGACATGGAGTGGATTTCTGCGGCCTCTGTGGTGGGCCAGTGGTAGGCCAGCAGGGGCTGGTCACGGCTCGACCAGTTTTGAAATGCGTGACCACACTCATGGGTAAACACGTTGACATCATCCTGCGTCCCATTGAAGTTCGCGAAGATGAACGGCACACCATAGCGGGGGATGTCAGCGCAGAAGCCGCCACCAGACTTGCCTGGGCGTGATTTCAGATCGAGGAGTTCTGTATCGGCCATCATTCTGAAGAATGAGCCAAAGTCATCGCCAAGCGTGTCGAACATCTCGGTCGCTCGTTCGAGCATCCAGTCATGGTCACCGTCTGGGCAGGGAACGCCTGAATGATCTCGGACCGATTCATCATGGAACTTAAAGTCTGGAATTCCGAGTGATTCTGCGCGGCGGGCATAAATACGCTGAGCCAGTGGGACCACGACTTCTCGAACCTGCTTGCGAAACTGTTCCACGTTGCTGTCGTCGTAGTCGGTGCGATCCATGCGTCGATAGCCGAGCGGGGTGAAGGTGTCGTAGCCCAAGGTTGTGGCCATCTCGTGGCGTACCTTCACCAGGTCGTCGTAGATGCGGTCCAACTCCGGCGCAATGCTTTCCATTGCATGTGCTTTCGCCTGCTGCGCGCCTAGCCGAACGGACCGGTCCTTGTTGCCGTAGAAGCCGCGCATACTGGATAAGTTGTAGGTTTCGCCTTGAAATGGGATTTCAAGTCCGGCCAGCAGTTCACTATATTCCGTGCGAAGTTTGGACTCTTGTCGGCTCAGTTCAGAAATTTCTGGCGCGAAAGTGCCCAAAAAGCAATCCCAGAGCGCAAACGCTTGGCTACCGAGCTGCTCTTCAAGTGCCTTTCGGTTTGGAGTGGTGGTTACGCGTTTGAGGAACGACAGGTTGTTCTCGAGTACCACCGGGTTCAGGTTGTCAAAGAACACTTGCTCTTCTTTGGCGTCTGGGTCGGTTGTACGTTGTTGGAAGTGCACCTGCGCCAACATGTGATTGGTCTCGTATTCGGCTGTGTTGTCGTCCCACTGCTGAATGATGGCCGTTTGCTCGGCGACAGTCACCGCACCGTCCCACGCTGAAATCAGCTTTTGAGCCTTGTTGTTGATGTCTTCAGGGGTTGGCCGTTCGTACGGCATGTCGGAAAAACGGGGAACAGATTGCATGTGAGATCCTTCATCGAAGCCTGCTCCTAACCGGATGGGGAGGGCCTTGGGGTACAAGGGTGCGGTTGATTCGATGGCGCGATAGCCAACGGGTCTGTGTAGTTGACGTTTCGAGGAGATCGAATGAGTTGGAAATACCTGGTGCCGAATGCATTCACGGCCCTATCGATGGTCCTTGGATTGGTTTCCATCACCCTGTCTGCCAGTGGTGACCATGTTCTGGCCGCTTGGCTCATCTTGTGGGGTGTGTTGCTCGATAAACTCGATGGAGGCGCGGCCCGAATGTTGGGTGCGAGTTCTGAGTTCGGTGCAGAGATGGACAGCTTTGCAGACTTTGTCAGCTTTGGTATCGCCCCGGCCGCACTGGTGTTCTTTAGCCTGACGGGTGGAGTTCTGGATGAAGCGGGTGAAGGGGCCATCGCTGGAGCCTGTGCTGTGTATGCGCTCGCCGTCGCCATCCGGCTTGCGCGCTTCAACGTGAGCGAGCCAGAGGGTTCTACATTGTTGTTCTTTGGGATTCCAACCACGCTGTGTGGTGCCATTTTGGGCAGCGGATGGGTCACGGTACAGGTGTATGGCTGGGCGGATGTGGTCACGCCACTATGTCCCATTGTCCTCGTCGTTTTTGGGGCGCTCATGGTGAGCAATGTGCGCATTCCCAAGTTCAGTATGCGTTGGAGTAAGCCGGTCAATGTGTTTCAGGTGGTCAATATGCTGGCTGCATACGTTTTGGTGCCGCTACAGATTTTTCCAGAGTACTTGTTTGCTCTGTCGACGTCGTATCTGCTGATTGGCCTGGTCTGGGGTGTCCTGCACGGGGACCACGTGATCAAGATGGAGTCAGCGACGCCTCAGTAGCCACGCGCCTTCTCATCCATCCGGAAGCGGCAAGACACATCCACATCATGGTGCCAGAGTAGGCCATGGCTGCAAGTATGGCATCGCCATCGCGGACCCATGCGGCCAGCAACAGCAAGACGACACTGATGCTGCGGTAGGGGGTGGCCAGACTGATGGCAATCTTGTCGATTGTTCGGCCTGGCGTGAGCCACCAACTGACGGCCAGCGAAATCGGCACGCCGATATTTACGGCAGCGATGAGCCCCCATGGCAGGTGTTTTAGTCCTTGTATTTCAGTGGCAACAACCCCAACGGCCACGACGATGAGAAGAATCTTGGCTCCGCGTTCGATCATGGGCTGAAGCCGGATGGCTCGTTCTGGGAATGCGTGTCGGAAGCCCATGGCGGCGGCAAGTGGGGTGACCTGAAACATCAGGATGGTCTTGATCATACCGAAGACGACCTGTTCTCCACCATCTGCAGTCGGCATTGCATCCATCAGCCAGATCCCAACCGGAGTGAGTACAGTGTTGAGCAGGTTCATCACGACAACAAGAGAGACCGTGAGGGCCAGGTGGCCACGGGCGTTCTGCACCATGACACTTGAAACGGGTCCTCCAGGCGCTACGGCAACGAACAGCAAGCCCACAGCCCACATGCCGTTCACATCGAATACGGTCACCAAGGCATAAAACAGGGCAGGCACCAAGATGTAGTTGAGTCCCAGGCCGATCGCGAGCAGCTTGGGTTCCCGAAAAACAGCCCGAATCTTGCCAACTGTGAGATCGATTCCCACATTCAGCATCATCAGTATGACAAAGATGCTGACGAGAATCTCGCTGGTATTGCTTGTGGGGTCATCAAACATGGGTGGACGAATCACCTTTCTGAGGGCTTACGTCAACTCCCGTTGGAAGGAATATTCCAGCGTGGGTCTGGATGATGAAACATTACGTCGACGGCATCTCGGTCTGTCATGACCTTGAAGCTGCCTCTGTCGATGTGCGTCGCCAATGCGCCATTGACCATATGGTGGCGAGGGATCGCCCCCTCTGGGCAGTGATCAAATTCGATCCGCAATCGCGGTGGAGTCGCGAATTGATCGAACCAACAGGCGACTTCACGGATGGCCCGCTTGCAACGCTCTGGGGTGGCGAGCTCCATATGCAATATGACTGGGGATGGCCGTTCCGGGTCGAAGGTTATCCGGGCTCCCTCTGGTAGCGTGATGCTGGCCGAGGCGCTGCGGACTTGCGACCACCACTCTTCAGGTGGCCCCGCGGTATCGTGCATCGAAGGCGGAACAGGCAGGCGAGACGTGGGTGGTGTGCGGGTAAACGAAGCGGCCGAACTGGAATGGGCTGGGTTCGGAGTGGTACGGGCCGGCCGTTGTGTATTGGAGGCTTGGGTGCGATTCGGTCGACCACCAAAGATAGACCAGAGAACAAACAGGATTCCGATCAGGCCGAACACGGCGGGAATCGGAACACCCACTTCGCTTTGTAGTTCGACCAGGTCCAATGCCAACGGTGTCTGGCGGTCGATATAGACGCCGTAGCCGCTCGCAGCACAAAGAAGCAGGCTCAATAAACCTGTTTGTCGAACGGTTTGTGCGCTGGCCACGGCAGTTCCTCCGGGTGGAAGGTTATCACTTGTGTATGCATAGCGGTCTTCCAAGACGACTTGAGGCGGTCGCGTCTCAGGTGATCCCCGGGGAAACGATGGCGGATATTGGCACTGATCATGCTCAGTTGCCGTTGGCCTTGGTACGGGCAGGTAGGGTGCCGTTTGCGGTTGCGCTTGATGTCGTCGAGGGCCCACTCCAGATTGCCGTTCGCGCAACCGCTGCGTTTCGTAGCCAGATTGACGTACGGCGTTCCGATGGGTTCGCCGCGCTTAAGTCCAAGGAGGCCGCGACCGTATGCATCTGTGGCATGGGGGGGCGCACCATGGCCGGGATTCTCCGCCAAGGGCATGGGGTTTGGCGTGACTCCAAGCGTCTCATTCTGCAGCCGCAAGGCATGGCGGAAGAGGTTCGAATGGTCATGTTGGAGTACGGCTGGCAGTGCACCCACGGAGAAATTGTTGAAGATAGACGGAAATTGTTTACGGTTGAAGTGTGGGAGGTGGGTCCGGCGGGCGCCCCATGGTCCGAAGCTGACTTGCGGTGGGGACGAGAGATTCGACAACAACCCGACCCGCTGTACTCGGTTTGGTTGGAGCGCGAATTGGCTGACATCGACCTGGCATTGAAACGCATGAGCGATGGGGGTGCCAGTGACCACCCCAAAGCCGAAGAGGCTCGGGTCGGTCGTGCGGTCATTCAAGCGGAACGCGACCGCCTAGGCTGACTACCAGTTGCCGTCTGGATGGGCCCATTTAAAAGTCGCCCACATGCGCAGAGATGGAGATGTATACACTTCGGGACTATCCGCGGAATCCACGCCGTAGAGGGCCCACTCCAACTCGCCTTCGTATTGGTGGACGCCTTCTCTATCGGTCTCCACGATTTCCATGCTCATTACGCCGGACTTACCGCGTAGGTCCACATCATCGTTCGCATCATCATTGGAGTTGTCGTCCACATGTCCACACAGTTCACCTTGGGGGACGGCAGCACAGCCTTCTGCAAAGCTCAATCGTGTCGGTGCAGTGACCAACAGGTCCATGTCTTCATCGGGGGCCCAAAAATACCATTGTATGTGGAAGTCGGGTGTTTCTCCCTCGGGGGTGTCGGGAGCGAACCGTACGCCCCATGCGGCACCTGTTGTAAGGGAGTGAGTGGCCTCAAGGCAGTGACCATCAAGGGCAAACAACTCTTGGTCGTCGGTACGAACATTGTCCAACCGGTTTGTAATTCCTCGGTCGTCCAGTGCTTCGCATGTGCTGTGAACCGGGGGAGGGGCTTCGTCCTTCTTACAGGCGCAAGCGAGAAGGGCAGGGATGATAATCCAAACGTTGCGTGTCATGGTTTCTCCAGTGCACACCATAAGAGATTGAATCATCATCCGCCGACCGTTTCGGGCGGATGGGTTAGACGTTGAGTTCACCAGGAGGTTTCACCGTGGCATTGCTGCGTTTATTGTTGATGGCGGCTGTAGTTTTTGTCATCACGCGGTGGCTCCGTCGAGCCTTGTCTGGAGGTGGTCCGGTCCGGCGCCCCCAAAATAAGAAGCCATGGTGGGACGATGAAAAGCGGCGAGGAGAGCAGAAACCTAAACTCCAAACGCTTCAGTTTCGTCAGGATCCGTACGATGTGCTTGGTGTAGAGAAGGGTGCCAGCCGAGAAGTTATCGATGAGGCAAGAAAGCGCCTCCTGGAAGAAAATAGTCCCAATGCGGTCGCGTCTTTGAGTGAAGAGATTCAAGAACTGGCCCGACGGAAGACAGATGAAATCGAGACGGCCCATGCGTCGCTCACAAAGGAACAGTAGTCATGCCTATTCGAATCTCACCTATGGCTCGCTTACTGCTGGTCGCCTTTGCCGTGTTCTGGTTTACCCACAGAACAGTCATCGAGATCGTCATCGATTGGATGTGGTTTGATGCTGTCGGCTACATTGAGGTCTTCGAGACCAGTCTGGTTGCACGTGCCGTGTTGTTTGCGATTGGGTTCACGATTTCAGCGCTTTTTATCGGCTTGAATGTTCGTAGAGCCCTTCGCTCCACACCCATTGATCCGATGGCATTTCAGGTGATCACGGGAGAGATGGCTGTTGATCCTCGGCAAATCAAGGGTCTGATTAGAGTGTTGAGTTGGGTGGTGACCCTGTTGCCTGCCTTTGTCTTTGGGATGGTGACCTCGTCTCTATGGCTCGAAGTGCTCAGCTTTGTCGAGCAGATTCCGTTTGGCGTCACCGACCCGGTGTTTGGCTATGACGTCGCGTTTTATGTCTTCGAGCTGCCGCTGATTGCCTACGCACGTGGCATCGCTGTCGGCGCCCTGATTGTTACGCTGATTGCTTGTGGTGTTTATTATCTGTTTCATCAGTCCACGATGGGACGCAGTCAGATGCCGGTCGGCGAGGCTGGACTGAAGCACCTGTTGCTGTTGGGAGCGCTGTTATTTGTCCTTACCGGCCTTGGTTGGTGGTTGGACCGCTTCGAGCTCCTCTTCGCGAGAGAGGGGGCCGTTTGGGGTGTGGGGTACACCGATGAGCATGCCAGGATTCCCGCTTTTGGAATGATGGCTGCCATCTCGATGGGTGTCGCAGCGGTGCTGGCGTTCAGTGTGCGTCAGGGGAGTCTCAAGCGACCCGTCACAGCGCTTGGTTTTTACTTTGTTGTCCGCATCCTTCTGTCTAGCGCCTGGCCCAATGTGATCCAGGAGTACAGCGTCAAGCCCAATGAACTCGGGATGGAGACGGAGTATTTAGAACGAAACATTGCGGCGACACGCGAGGCGTATGCGCTCGATCGGATTGAGGTCAAGCCCTTTGATGCTTCGGATGATCTGACCATGGATGTCCTGCAGACGAATCCACAGACCATTGAAAACATTCGGGTGTGGGACGACCGACCATTGCTGACCACGCTGCGACAGATGCAGGAAATTCGGCTGTATTACGATTTCGCAGACGTGGATGTGGACCGATACATGCTGGATGGACGTTCACGTCAGGTGATGCTCTCTGCGCGTGAGTTGAATTACGACAATGTACCGGCCAATGCCAAGTCATGGTTCAATGAGCACTTGCAGTACACCCACGGGTATGGCTTGACCATGAGTCCGGTCAACGTGGTCACCCCTGAAGGCTTACCGGACTTGTTCATTCAAGACATCCCACCAAAATCCAAGGTGGGAATCGAGATTACCCGGCCTGAGGTTTATTACGGCGAGTTGACGGATCGTTTTGTGTTGGTGAACACCGAGGCGGATGAGTTCGACTACCCGGACAGCGATAATAATGCCTATACGAAGTACAAGGGTAATGGTGGAGTGCCCATCGGTACCACTCTGCGCAAGGCGCTGTTCAGTCTGTACTACCAGTCATTCGACATCCTGTTGAGTGATTATGTGACCGAAGGGTCAAAGATCATGTTCCGTCGGCGAGTAAAGGAGCGTGTGGCTGAGATTGCACCGTTCTTGCAGATGGACCGCGACCCATATCTCGTGGTCTCTGAAGGCCGTATGTTGTGGATGATGGATGCGTATACTGTGACGGATCGCTATCCGTATGCAGAGCATTTCCTACTTCCGCGCAAACGCATCAACTACATTCGAAACTCTGTGAAAGTGGTCATGGATGCCTACCATGGCACGGTCGACTTTTATGTTTCCGATGCAGAGGATCCGCTGATTCAGGTCTACAGTCGGATCTTCCCCAATGCGTTTCAGCCGATGAGTGAAATGCCAGAAGGGCTCCGGCAGCATGTTCGGTATCCGGTTGATTTCTTCGATATTCAAGCGGCCATGTACCGGGCGTACCACATGACCGACCCCACCGTTTTCTACAACAAGGAAGACATGTGGGAGGCCCCGAAAGAGCTATTCGGGTCCAAAGAGCAGCTCATGCAGAGCTACTATTTGATCATGAAGCTACCGGGTGAACAGGAAGAAGAGTTCATCCTGTTGGTGCCCTTCGTGCCCACCAACAAGGACAACATGATTTCGTGGCTTGCAGCACGCTGCGACCCAGAGTCCTATGGCCGCTTGGTCTTGTATCAGTTCCCGAAACAGAAGCTGATCTATGGACCCAGTCAGATTGAGGCCCGGATTGACCAGACGCCGGAAATCAGTGAACAGATGACCTTGTGGTCGCAGGCTGGTAGCCGAGTGATTCGAGGGAACCTTCTCGTTATTCCTGTCGAAGACGCGTTGATGTATGTCGAGGCGGTCTATTTACAGGCGGAATCGAGCCAACTCCCAGAGCTAAAGCGGGTCATTGTTTCTTACGAGAACGCGATTGCAATGGAGCCAACACTGGATCAGGCGTTGCGGAAAGTCTTTGGGTCCAAGCGGGCGATGCCAGCGCTGACTACATCTTCTGGCGAGGCCGTAGAGATCGCACAGGATGCCGTCATACTCGGCTGGCAGGAACTTGCTTCCGAGGCTCAACTGCTGTACGTCCAGGCTGTTGAGGCGCAACGCTCCGGCGACTGGAGTGATTACGGTGCGCAGATTGAAGCCCTCGAATCGACGCTCAAGGAGCTGAACGAGGTCGCGTCTTCCGGAGAGTAGGGTTCCGAAACTCCAGGTTCCCCACACGAGTGGGGGGCCGGACTTGTCGGGGCGTGTTCAAACTAAGGTTTAGTTTTGTGTGCGCGTTCCGATTTGTAGGGGTGAACGCGAGGTAAACATGAGGCGATATCCATTCACTGTTCCAGGTTTGGTTCGACTCACCACAGGTGGGGGACCATCGGTGGTTGAGCGTCTGCGCAGTGGCATAGAGCCCCTGGTCATGGCCATCTTGCATCGATTTGAGTCTAGTGCATCTGTACAGGCTGTCAGCAGTGATGAGATGAACACCTTGCAGGACGAGGAGTTTCCACGTGAGTGGTGGGTTCGGACAGCATTTGTTCCCGCAACGGCTTCAGACCCAAGCACGGCCAAGGAAAAGGCGTGGCTGACCGTTGAGTACAGTAAATGGGAAGATTGTGAGGAATGGACCATGCAGGCGTTCTTCCGGGTGTCGGAGGTCGAGTTCTCCTTGAGTACGGACAGCTCGCAAAGGGACCCGGTACTGAATCTGGTGGGTACAAAATTGCCTGCAGGTGACATTCAAATCATCGAAGAACTGCTTCGGGCCCACTTTGGTGGGCCGGCGACACAGATGTCACCCGTGCAAGGAACCCTTCAGCATCCGATGGCTCTGTAGGGCGGCTTTTTCAGTCCCAATCGGCCCGAAGTGGAGTCTCGTAGAACTTGTCCAGTTCTGCTGCGAGGGCCTCTGCTTCTTTGCTATCGGTGACGGGTGGGCATGGTTGCATCACCAGATACAAGTCTCCGCGCTTGGATTTAGTTTTGGGGAGGCCTCGTCCTTTGATCCGCATCGATGAACCGGGTGTGGTGCCTGCGGGCACAGTCACGCGGATGGCTCCATCCGGAGTGGGAACTTTGATCTTGGTGCCCACCAGCGCTTCGTGAACAGTCAATGGGACGGTGAGTCGCAAGTGATTCCCATCTCTTTCATATAGGTCATGTTTCTCGACTTCTATCGACAGCAAGAGATCACCCGGTGGGTTTCCATGTTGTCCGTGGGCTCCTTTGCCACGCAACCGAATGATCTGTCCATCTTCAACGCCGGGTGGAATGCCCACCTTGAATCGTTCTTCGTTCATGGTTCGACCGGTCCCTCCGCAACCCTCACACTCCATGCTGAAGCGATGGCCTGCGCCAGAGCAGGCCACGCAAGGAAAGTGAACGGTTCCGACTTTGGTTCGGCCTGTCCCGGCGCATGCAGGACAGCTGTGCTTTCCCGCTCCACCCCGGCCACCACAGTCGTCACATGTAGATGGACGGCGGACCTCGACAATCTTCTTCTCTTCGGACAACAGATCATCGATGGTGCAGGACAGGCGTTGTTCGATATCCGCGGCCTTTTGTGGGCGGGGCCGGGGCGGGGGTCTGGACTGTTGTCGTGGCCCCCCTCCCGAAAAGCGACCACCAAATGCGTTCATCAAATCATCGATGTTCATGCCTCCACCGAAGCCACCTCCGCCGAAGCCGCCGCCGCCACCGCCACCGGTGGCTTGTCGCCACTGCCGGGCCGCATCGGGGTTGAACCCTTGTTTCAGAGAGTCTTCCCCGAAGGTGTCGTATAGGTTCCTCCGCTGTTCATCTCCGAGTACTTCATAGGCGGCGTTAACCTCCTTGAAACGCTCATCTGCGCCAGCGTCCTTGTTGAGATCCGGATGATATTTTCGAGCGAGGCTCTTGAACGCTTTGCGGATAGAAGCCTGGTCGGCGGCGCGTGAGATCCCGAGAATGGCGTATAGGTCACGCATACTGGCCTTGGAACGAGTGGGAGAGCAGCGTATGGCATTGAGCCACCACTGTGCAAAGAGACCATACCCCGAAGTTCAGGATCTGAGACAATGAACCCATGGGTAAGCGAAACGCATCGGAGATAGGGCCGTTGGTCCTGTTGTTTCTGATTCTTGAAGGGATCGCCACGCTACTCGATGTGTTGATGGGCGTCGGCGGTGTGATGAGCACGGAGGAGTCGTACAACGCGGCCACTGCAGCCCTGCTGGCTTGTGGGCACGATGATTCGCTGTGGGCGTTGCAATACAAATGGTTTTGTGGGGGGTGTTCTGCCGAGGCCATGCTCGCTGCCCCCTTGTTTTCCTGGTTTGCGCCCTCCATTTTGGCCTGGAAGTGGTTTCTCGGCTGGATGCATATTCTCATGGTTTGTGCCGGCGCAGCGATTGCTGGGCGAGCCGCAGGAGCCCGTCCGGCCTTCGTGTTTGTTGGGCTCATGATTGCAGCGCCCGGGTTTTATCGAACGTTGGCGCTCACTGGGTTTGGGAATCACGCTGAGTCCACAGTGTTTCCCTTCGTGTCGGCGGCGTTGATTCTGTTCGTCCACAAGCGCGCGCTACCCACCCAGATTGTAGGCAACCTCGCGGCTGGCGTTTGGATGGGGCTTGGTATCTGGTTTACGCCCACCGCCCTTCATGGGTTTGTGGCCGTTACTGCTGTTGCTGTTTGGTCGGGCCGTAAGCCCGTCGTGTCTTATTTGGTGGGCCTGCCCCTCGGTATGTCTCCCATCGTGGCCTACTTCAACGCCATGCCGCATGCACGGGTGGAAGCAGCCTCATGGTGGGCCACCATTGATGTCGCGCCCTTTGGTGAGATGGTGCGCTGGCTGGTATCAGACTTCGTCACGGGTCAACTCTGGGCAGGCGTTCCTGCCGGAGTCTCCGCCACTTGGTGGTTTATGTTGACCGTCATCTCCATTATCGGAATGGGGGCTGTATTTGTTCGAAAGGAGCGTCCGTGGGGTGTGCGCTGGTTCTTACCGTTGCTCTATATCGGGCTGGTGGCAGCCTATTGGCTGCGGTTTGATCTGTGGGATGACAATCCAATTGTACATGGGTTTGACCCCTTCAATCTTCGCTACAGGGCACCGCTGTTCCCCATTATGGCGCTTGCGGCTGCGATGACCTCCGGTGCGCTGGATGACCGTTCCATTTTTCGTCGATTGGCAGCGGCGATAGTCGTTGTCTTGATAGCTGTGGGCTTTGTTCTTCGGGCCGGAAGTTGGCGTGCGGGAGGCGTGGCGGTTCACAAGGCACCGGCTGTTTCCGTGGACGGGCGGGTGGATTGGACCGTCCCAGAAGGCGACCCTCCACAGCGTTTAGATCGGGCAATGGGACGTCTGGAAGATGTTGCGGCGGCGCGTGACTTTTTGTACGACCATGGAGACTCGTTGCCTGTCTGCCGGGACCTGCATCAGGCGGAGTTGGGGCGGAGGGTCGGCCTTGCTCTACTTCAGGAGCATCCAATCGAGGCCCTTGGACCCACCTTGGCTGAAGCAGCGGCATTGCCCGGAGAAGACAGGGCTGCGTTTGTCCGAGGCATTGTGGCGACCATGGAGCTTCAGTCTGAACCGCTGCAAGCCTGGGGCGGGGTAGAGCCCAATGTAGTGCGGGCCAGTTCAAAGATTGCTGCAGAAGTGGCCGAGCGTCTTCACCGCCGTTCAGGGACCATGGGGTCCAGCAATCCAGCGGGCAAGCACTAAGGCGGCCCACAACCGTCTTCTGTGATCCGCTTTGCCGTGTCGGTGTTCTTCGATGCAGCGCTGCATGGTACTCCGAGGGATCCAGTTGGACATCGCTTCCGGTAATCCATCGAGTAGGTGTGTGGCCGGGCCTTGAAGCCAGGGGCCAACCGGGACGCCAAAGCCTTTTTTACGGCGCTGGGTGACGGCTTCTGGCAGGGTATTTTTGAGCGCTTCCCGAAGGATTCGTTTGGTCTGATTTCCGCGCATATGATGACCGCTTCCCATTTGCGCACACAGTTCAACCACGCTGTGGTCCAGGAAGGGTGAGCGAACCTCAAGGCCATGTGCGCCTGCTGCACGATCGACCTTGACCAGGACGCCATCGCTTAGGTAAGTCCGTTGGTCCATGTACATTGCCCGCGCGATGGGGTCCGTCCCTGCCTGCATCGCCCAATGGTCTACTCGGCTCCAGATCGAATCTGTGCTGCCTACTTCCTCGGGCAACCAAGCGCCCATCCAGATGAGATGACGATGGTGCCATGGCAGTCCAAGCCCGTGAACAAAACGTTTCGCCATGTAGTCGTTG
>Ga0315320_10003398_pt1 | contig 13052 bp, 8 predicted proteins | sample M140m21515metaG_FD_203458 | JGI IMG/M metagenome (GOLD analysis project Ga0315320, IMG submission 203458) | Ammonia-oxidizing marine archaeal communities from Monterey Bay, California, United States - M1 40m 21515 | ecosystem: Environmental > Aquatic > Marine > Coastal | place: USA: California...
TTGGTTCAAGGACAGTAAGGCTCGAAAGAACATGCTGAAGCTTGGCCGAAACCCACGTAGAATGAAGTGGACACGCCGATATGTTAAGGGTGGAATAAACTAATTCTTTTCTGATCGATTTTATGGAAAAAGAAGAAAATAGTACAGGCAGTGGTAACTTTAGAGAAATAATAGCACTCTTCAAAAAAGCATTGAGCATATATATTCACGAAGGTCAAGAAAGAATAAGAGAAGAAGAAGAATATGAGTTGTATAGAGCACAGTACCCTTTCGACGAATACTACCATTTCAAAGAAGAGTTCAAGTGTGAATGGGAGTGATTTCTCAAGGAGAAAAAAGGTCACAAAAGTATGATAAAAGGTTACATAGAGCGAAATTAGTAAAATTTCGGAGATTTTCCTACAAAATTTTACAGTAAACGGTAATTTGTAGGAATTAACATTAAGTATAGTAAGTTAATGCCAAACTATGCATAAAAGGGTGTTCAAAGGTATTGAGTGTATAGAATATTTTCATTCTGGATGGAAAAATCACATTGTAACAGTTAAAATAAATAATTCAAGTGAAGAAGTAGATGTCTTGAAATTAATAAAAAGTAATTTCAGAATTTCAGAAGGAAATTATAAGATTATTCGTAGAGAAAAGGAACAAATTATTGAGCTTATTTTCGTAAACATCTAGTCTCCTTGCCTAATCTATTCTTGTAAGGAATACTTTGGGTTCAATTAGTATATGTGTTTCATCCGGATCCGTGTCTTGATATTTTTTAACTATAATACCTCTGACATCGAAGTAATTATGATTCCAATCAATCCCTTGTTCAATAGAAATATCAAAAGAATCATCTAATTTAATATAATTAGTAGAGTAACCTTTCTTAATAACAATTGATTTTTGTTGTAAAATCTTTTTCCATTCGGAATTTTTAATTTCGGTTTCTCGAAAACCGACTTTTGAAGTTGATATATTAATATCAAATATACTCTCACATTTCGATTCTGGGCAGGGATTAACCAAACTTTGATTTCTCGAACATATTTCACAGGATCTTATTATTGGGGAATAATCTTGCGACTCCCATTGAGATAGTAATTTTTCGAGAGAAATTTCCTGTTCTAAATCTATCTTATCAATACCACTAACATTTTTGTGAGAAATAAGATAACCATGCATGTAGACTTTATGCCCATTATCTTTAAGAATTTGTGAATATATTTTCACTTGATTACGATGGTTTGTTAGGTGGCGGGACTTAATCTTGTATTTCCAGTCAATTATCAAATATGTTTCTTTATTATCTTTGAAAAATATCAGACATAAATCTATTTCTCCTTGGATAAAAATTTTATTGTGTAAATTAAAGACTTTCATCTCCGGCTTGATATCTACCAATTCATAACCTTTTTTCAACATTTTACTGACAATTCTCTTGGTCTTTTTTATTGGCGATGTAAGTCCATACTTTGTCTCATTCGGGTTTAATTTCCACTTCTTAGGGTCAGAATAATCATTTTTAGGAATTCGTAAGAAAAAATTCTCTAGATACTTATGTCTATCAGTTCCTTCTTGAGCAGATGAGTTTTGAGAAGGTTCCCGAGTTAATTGTAAATCAACATTATTTCCTATCGATATGGAATATTTTTCCAATCGTTTAATGATTCTATTATTGTCGATATTTATTGAAGATTCATTAGGATAAGCGACTTTTGCGGGACAAGTCATTGTATCTTTCAAAGTTGTGACAGATACTATATTCTCAACTCCAAGAATCTCTAATCAAATGCATCTATTATCTCATCCATAACATCTTCTAAATCAAATCTTACCTGATCGGATGAGAAAGTCATCACTTCATCATCATCATCATCATCATTCAACAAGGGAGATCTTATTTTCACAATTTCCTGAATGTTGTTTTCTCTATCAGTTATATTCACAGATATTATTTTGTCATTGACTTTATTGGGAGTAATATCAAGATGCTGGGTTGATGGCTTATTTTCAATATAATTTTTGATTTTTATCAAATATTGTTCAAGATTTAATATTGACCCGTCATCAACATTTAAACTGTCATGTCGAACAAATCGCCATAAATGCCATGCTAATTCCCTATCTAGTCTATGTTCAAAATTAGAATTTCGATAATCTAGTAGACATCCATTACATGCTTTATTACAGGGGTGTGCACTAGCAGAGTACTTGCCATTATTTCCTTCATTGGGGACCATTATCAGGCATTTATTACCAGACAACCTGTCTTCGATAGATGTTTCTAAGGCGGAAAATTGACCATTTAGTAATTCGACCATACTTTCGTTAATGTGAAAAAGGTTTCCAGAGCCTCCACTTGTATTTTCGAAAAAGAACACTTCTAGGAATCTATCATGTTCGGTATCACCACCTGGTTTTCGATAAAGTCTAACATCGCAATCGAATTCATCAATATTAAATGAATTAAATTGACATAGCTCATCGATTAATACTCTGCCTAATGTAAACGCGGCTTTTTGTAGGTTCCTAAAACTTCTTTGATCTGCTTGAGCAATTGGGTCTATTAGAATACCTCCTAGTGGTATTCTCAGCGATAAAATTGTAGAAGAAAAACTCCTACCAAGAACTAAATGAGTAGAAATTCCTGAGCATGATTTAATAGTATCGGGAGTGAAATTAACAGTATCATCATTGTATAATGTTTTACTAAATGGATAGGGGCGGGGATGAGATCCGCGCGGGTTGAACGAACCACAGGATTCACATATAGAAAAACCCGTAGTTTCCAGAACTGAAACATCGGGGTCAGGATCTTCAGGAACTATATCCTTAGCAACCATCTGTCTTAATCTACTGACTTCATCACTGGACGAAACTATAACTCCGTTGGAAAAAGGAATAAGTGTGGTGGAATCGTCATTTGAATATTGCATTGGCCAGATTGTTCTCTCACCCAATCCTGATCTAGTTGATGGAGTGCCTCCTTGTGATTTAGGATCTGGATGACGGCCACTAGCATCCATTGCAGGACCATAACCTGGTGGTTGTATCCAGGGAAGTGAGACGAAAGTAGAATCATCTACAATAGAATTACAAATTGGACAGCTTTTTTCTCCTTCGAGAATAGCTTTTTCATTATCATCAAGTTCTGAGGGACTGGAATCTGAGCTAAGTACATGTCGACATGATGTACAAACATGAATATATTTCAAATTACCCGGTTTTCGGAGCCACCATTCGAATCTATCTTTTTTTGCTAATGCTTTTCTCTCGTCTTGCTGACTCGGAGTTAGTGAGTCATCGTTTTCAGGAATTTCAGCAAATGGGATTAAAATACCCGAAATTTTATACTCAGTCTTCTCAATAACCAATTTACGATTTGGAGTCCAAGTGTTTAGGGCGGATGAAAGAGATTTCGATACAGAATGTTCTGCTACGATTTTGCCAAAAGTCTTACCAATCTTCTGTGCTTCAAATAAAGCAACATCAGTAGGAAGATCGAAACTTGGGAGAACACCCTCATAAACTAAAGTCTCTATAAGACTGCGGTCGTCATTGTTATTTTCAGTCACTTATTTTACCCCCCAGATTTGTCAGTGCTTCTTTTAGTTGAATGATTGCTTCTTTAATTATGTCTTCACGACTCTTACCTCTGTAAGATTTGAAATCTTTAGGGAAAATAATTAGTAACTTTTCTTTATCTAAATCATTTTCAATCCAATATTCAAATGCCTCGAATGTATTTCCCGCTCTAATCTGTTGTTCATCATTATCTTCGTCTTTTGTAAAGAAATTTACTATAGAACCATGAGATTCCATCAAATTTGCTTTTGGATCAAGACCAACTCGCATACGAGTTTGTTCGTCATATGGATGTCTCTTAGTAAATTGCCCGAGAATCGCAAAGCAAAGATGCTGTTTGGTAACATGTTCATTGAATTTATAAGTTAGAGGGGGATTTTTACTGTGAAGTAACAATTTCTTTGGTTCATTGTAATGGCTTTGCGCATATTGAGACTGATCAAACCATGATAGGGCTACACATACCTCCGATGCCTTTCTACCTGCTCTACCTACACGTTGTTGATAATTAGAGGCATTTCTTGGTATAGTTCTCAAGGCAACTGCTGTTAAATCACCAATATCTATCCCAACTTCCATTGTAGTTGTAGAAGAAAGAATATCTATCATAGGTTCAGGGTCAGAGACACCTCCGTCTGGTCTGGGCATTACGAAAGGAATATCTTGGAATAAAAGTTCGAATTTAATTGCAGAAGATAATAGTTCGCCTTCGCGAATATGACTTCCAATTTGACTAGTATGTTCTTCTGCTCTAATTATCCTTAAGCCTGAAGTTGGTAACTCTACTTCACCTAGATTCAATTTCTCTAAGGGCTGTAACCAAGGACGATAAATTCTCTGTTCATCTACTGGATTATTAGTATCGAATTGACGAAGTTGAACGTTATCACACCATCTACAAAGATTCAATTCAACATCTCTAGGATGAGGGTGTGGCCGAGCGCATATAGGACATATTAAAAGATCGTGAATGGAGTTTGGTGAGTCGTATGCTTTAATCATAAGGTGTTCAGGACCTATTGTGTAACGATCTGGGTTACTAGTCCCTAATATTTCCGATGAGTTGCGGAATATAGGGGAGTCAGAAGGATTAATACCTAAACATGTGTTTATGAAATTATCATAATTTTCTCCTGGATTAATCCGCTGGAATATTTCTTTAAACTTGTCTAAATCTGTTGCATGTTTCAAGAACGGCATTCTTTCCTTCATTTTTTCCAATGTAAAACCTGATTCTCTACTATATAGTGAGAAAGATGAGGCAGCTGTGACTCTAGAACCTTGTCGGACCATTGCTTGAGCCACACCATCTAAAACTCTGTAAAAATCATTAAAGAATGGTTGGACTGAAGTTTCGTCATCAAAATCAAGACCAATATTCCTCATAGATCTTCTTTCTGGTGAAGTCTTTTTGTTTGTATCCCATATATACTTAAGATTTTGATGAATCTTGAATTTTGCTTTTGGGGTAAATTCTACATACCCCATTCCTAATTGATCAATAGATAAGAATTTATCACTAATTATTCTGGTTATTTGACCGATAAATGAAGTACTAGGACGAATAAATTCAGGGGTCGTGAAATATTCAATCTGTAAAAATAACTCATTTAATTTTTCATCATCAAAATTAACATAAAATTCAATCAAGGCACGCGCGACGTCACTTAAAGTCAATGCGTCATAATTTTTCAATTCACGAGATAGTTTTAGGTGGGGGGCTCTACGTTCTTTATAATCGGCATATTCAGCAGCATCAAACTTATCATTTTTGAAAATTTCCAAAAATCGCGCCAGAACTTTATGCTCTCGATTAGGTGCTGAGTTCGAGAATAATTTTTCTTGAATCACTTCTAAAATCTCTCTATTCTCCTGGACATTAATTTCATCTGAAACATAACATCTTATGAATCGATTCAACATACGTGCTTCAGTCAAAGGCCAATCATCATTATCTTTTTTCAGATCCTCTCTTACCTTATCAAATACATAATTAAACTCTTTTTTGTATACCCTCGTTACTTGTGTATGAGAATTGGCTAGTCGTGAAATCTGCTCGGAGCGCCAATTATTTTCATTATTTCTCCAACGTTGGGCGGTTTCAGCATTAGAAAAATCTTCGACAAAACTAGTTCTATACCATTGTACAAATATTTCATCTAAAATATCTGAATCTGGAGTATCAAACATTTCCTGTTTGAGATTTTTTAGCCTACCCTTAATAGAAAAACTTCCAGAATTTTTTTCAACTATTGAATCAATAAGTTCATCCAAATGTTTCGACTTAATATCATCTTGAGGGTCATCTAGACACAGCAGATGGGCAGCAATAATTTCAGCACGATGAGAAGAAAATGTACCTGAGTCTGTCTTGCCGGGAAGGTGTTCAATGGGTTCTTTCCCTAATGCTGATGAATATAAGACAAAATGATAATATAATTTTGATAAGTTCTTATGGTCATCAAAGTTATCGTTTCTCAAATTCAAATACCATGGATGTCTTAGTAAACTAATTAATATCTTTCTAAATTCGTCCGCATTCGATAGTCTTTGAAGCTCTCTTGCCAAATTTGAAGCTCGACCTACACTATCAGAAAAAGCTAACACTTTTCTCCCAGCGTTGGGTTGACGTACTTTAGGATTTGATTTCTGTAAATCAATTAGTTCTGTACTTAAATAAGCAAAAATATTGTCACCTCTGGTCTGGTAATTAACGATTTGATCTATTCCCGATTGGCGGCTATAATTTCTTCTACATCTCAAACAGAAACCTCCATGATTAAAAGTAAATAAAGCACCTTCAGAGATTTCATCAATGGCTCCTGTCTGGTTACTATAATCAACTAAATCATCCCTGAATTCCGACTTTGTTGCGAATACGAATGGGATTAGGTTATGCTCATTATTTATTGGAATATACCAAGGAGGAAATATCTGGCATGTTTCCGAATTGAGCCACCCATGAACCGTATTTCTTCCATAAACTGTAGATGTATTAATTTCACCCGTATTTCCTGCCCCAATAATAGAAAAGATGCCATCATTATTATCTAACAAGTGTATATCAAAACCATAAGTTTGTGTCAATTCATCAGTAGTTTCATAATTAATTCCCTCAAGCCAATTACCGCCATTAATTATTTGATTTTTGACCCAATGGTTGTTAATTCCATCTCTCAGAGATTGTCCGGCATTATTTTCATCATAGAAAACATGATTCATTCTGATCCAAATTCTAACATAAGTTGATCCACAACTCCTACATCCGAGGAGAAGTAGAGGATTCATTGAATAATTACTATCCTCCCAACTGATTATTGGGTTAGGACCATCTAGAATTTTCCATTCATTACCAGAAATCTGGAGATGTAACTTAGGTAATCCTCTAGTTAGTATATGAGAACGTATAGACACCATGGGAGATATCTGAGATGTCCCTGGATGTGGTCCTCTTAGTGAAGTAAGTAGATCGAGTATGAATTGTGAAGATAAACAATCTTCATCTACATCAGAGAACAATCTGCCTTCCAATTCGGATAAGAGAATCGGACTCTTTGTAATTTGATAAAAATCTCTGAAAAAATCAGATTCACGAATTATACTAAACCATTCTAATTCAGAATGGCTTTTTGAAGAAAAATCGTTTAATTGCTGAATTAAATTTTCCCTAAACTCATCAATTGAATAAGATATATCTCCCCTTCTAGATAATTCATTAACGAGACCCTCTGTGATTAATTCATCAAAATAATTTACACTGGAAACAGGTTCCCATTCCTCGCCATCACAAAAATGGACATTATCATCATCCCCTCTAGAAGTTAATGACTTGTAGAAATCAGATTTTTGTTTAGAGGGGCCAGATTCACCTAAAGAAGCTGAAGTAAGGATAAACTGTATCTTTTTTTCAACAGATTCATGAGTTAATTCTAATGTTAGAAATAATCTACGCAACAAATGTGATATCTGCAGCCCTTTCATTCCATCGTATAAATGGGCTTCATCGAGAATAAACAATAGTTTGTTATCATCATGTTCATTTAGCCAAGATTTGGTATCTTCCCAAATACAGTCCTCTAGAGGTCTATTGATCATAAAATCTAACATTGAATAATTAGTAATCAATAAGTCAGGAGTCCCACCATGATGATTTTTGACGGTATCTACAACCGTACCATCTGTTTTCCTATTTCTATAGCCTACATTGTGCGCTTCATGCCTGAAAACTAGTTCTGTATCATGTTCCGTAATTGTAGTCAATCGATTTTGTTCAAATCTACCTCCATAATCCCTGTATTTTTTCCCATCCTCATTTGTTTGAGGTTGCCCTGTCCGGGGCAAAAAACCATTTTCATACAATTGTAGAAAAAGCCCTTCAGAATTTGTATAACCTGAAAACTCATTGTTTTGTAAATTAAAATAAGTGTCCATCACATTTTTTACTTTTCCATCTTTCAATAGATATTTACTAAAAGAAGGTCTTGCTATTTCTTTATCTTTTAATTCAGAATAAGGGCCATGATTGTAAGTACGACCTGTATAAAGCATAAACTGAAAAAGACGGTTCATAGACTCATCAGAATCTCGCCCAGATAATTTCTCTGCAATTTCATCGTCTCCAAATATCTTTCTTACTCTCTTCAATTGATCTGTCGCTAAAGCATTCATGGGATAGAGAACAATTGCTTTAACGCCTCTCTTTTGAGATTGATTGCGAACTCGAGATTTCCAAAGATGACCTATTATAGGCCAAAGAAAACACTCTGTTTTACCGGATCCTGTCCCTGTACTTACAACGACATCTCTCCCTTCCCACCAATTCTTGACTGCATCTTGTTGATGACTGTATGGATTAAAAATTTGGTTGATATCTTCGGAATCACGTAATTCAATTAGAAAGTCAATGAAATTTATCCATTGTTGATCTTGTTCAATAACACCTTTCATACCTTCAAGGCCTTGTTCAAACGCCTTGTACATAGGTAATCTTTCGATCCAAGGTTCTTGGATATGGTTTCCTTCAATAAATTCTGATGATACTCTATTATCGTAACATTCCTGAAATCTTTTATCGTCTAAAGGAGATTGTCTCCTTAATTCTCTAGAGATTGCCGAAGATAGGCGGCTCCTGACATCTGAGACTCTCACTCAATCACCCAACCTGCAAGTGAATATACTGAATGTAAAAGGTTATCCGCTGCGCACTTTAACTCATCTTCAACACCTAACTGAGAAATTAGTCTTGCTACTTTTCTCCAATGATCGAGATTTTGTATAGGATTTTCTTTATCATAAGGCAATTCCAAATTAGTGTCTAATTGAGAGGGGTAAGAATGGGTACGAAATGCGCGCATTAAAGTAAAAATTATTGCCATATCAAATTGTATTTTTTTCCCATTAATCTTATTAATTCGTTTAATAGCTTGAAAAGGGTTGGAGATATCTTCAAAATTCCATTTACTGAGGTACCAATAATTAGATTTATCACCGTGTTTTTCATCTCTACGGCGCTCTTTACACAATCCAAATACATTCCCAGAATCTGTTTTAACGAGAAGTGCATGAACATTTTTCCAAGCATCATTAGGATTTTTTTCGAAACTTTTCTTGAATCTATCTTTGAAAGCAGGTTCATCTTCAAAACTATATGGATGATAGTGCCTGAATGAATCAGAAGATGGATTTCCCTCTAAGCAAGTTTTATTTTCCTCCCATATTCTATCCAGAAAAATATCTGAAGAATCAAAAATAACATCCTGACAATCTAAGAAATCAGACCATTTGATGGAGTCTAAATTTCCTCTAGTATCTTTAACGAGTCTAATATCTAAGCGTCTAGAACGCTCTATCACTACTATTTGTTCATATGATTGTTCTAATACTTCGTCATCACGTAGATCGGCACAAAGAAACCAATAGGAATCATCAAAATTAATCAATCGATTAGGGATTTTTCTGAGATATTGCGAATCAATTCTCTCTAAAGAAAGATTTCGGCGTATGAAAGGCGTCAAAGATTTACGGAAACTTTGAAAATTTCCTCCTGGTGCCTTTTTAACAAAAAATTTATGAAAGTCGGAAATATTTTCCATCCGAATCAATTTTTCATAAACTAAATTCTGGATTTTTGAAATTGTAAAAATATCTTCATTTGAATCATTTAGTACTTGACGAATTATGCTATGTATTAAAGAATCGTTGACTTCAACATGACCCAATTTGAAATTATCAGGGATTGTTTGATAGAAATTGACCTCATTCATTCTTCTTCACCTATGCGTATTATTTCTTCCTTGTAATCATCAATAAACATAAGCCAAGACGCAACATAGCAGCTATGATCCAGAGTATCTTCATCGGACGTAAATGAAACATTTTTAGGAATTTTTGATAAATATTGTGTTGGATGTTCGGTTTCTGTTTGCAATAACTGTCTTAATTTTTCATCTTCTAATTTAAGCTCGATATTTTTCTCCCAAGCTTGGAACATATCACCTACTAGGAGCCATATATATTTTTTACCTTGAAAATTAAATGATTTCTTCCAATTAGGAGAACCAAAGTAACAAACGGTCTCTCTGCGCTTTCCGCTAAAATCAAAGCCAAAATCTGGGACTAGAAATAGAGTTTCTGAAGATGGGGAATCGCCAAGCCGAATGAAATAAAAATCAAGTGGTCCTTCCCCGCTATCATATCTTTCTTTTCTATAATTTGCAAAGTAAACATGTACTCTTCTTTGAATTATAGTCACATCAAAAGTATTAATTTCTGACTTCAGAGATTTCCAACCCCTGCTAACATGATCAAAAATCTGTATCGTATTGTAATGTTTCAACCAGGCATTATTAACCATAATCTCTATCTTTGTATCATCAAGTTTGTCCTTAACATAAAATTCTTTTTTGGTTATTTCAATAGGGAATCCAGGTAAATTGAGGTCTATTTTGATTTTCAGAACCAAAGGCCAGGGTAAAATCTTTGTTGAAGATTTAATTGATATTTCTAACGAACATACACTTGATAAATAATCTTCAGAACATATTTCTAATTGACCATTTATCCACTTAACCGAAACTTTTTCGGAAACATCAGAACCATCACTGAGAAATACTTTATGGGTCCAATCTTCATTAGTTCCCGGCTTTCTAAAGAATAATAAATTTCCCCAATCAGCATAGAAAGATTCACCTGTGTCATCTTCATCAATCAGAATCATAGAATTCTCTGGAACTCCTCTTTCGATTTCTATTGAGCCAAGGTTTTCTCGGTGCCCAGGGAGATAAAAATAACTATCTTTCATAATTTAATCTCCAATTCTAAGTATCCTACAACCTTCACCGAGAATATCTCCTTTGGGCCCTTTACCAAACACTCGGATTCTATGTCTGCCAGGGGGAAGTCCGTTAGGAATTTCAACCCATATATGAGCTGTCTTCTCAGTAATTGTATATTCTTCATCGAGTATATTTCCTCCATCAGTATTTTTCTTAGGACTTAAACCATTATTATCGTCAACAGATTGTAGTTTTATTGAGGTGCCTTTTTCTAAAAAATGATTCCAACGGTTGATGTTAATAATTTGTAACCACATAGTTTGATCTGAAGGGTAAGGACACCCGGGAGAGTAAAAATCACTATTATCATAATATACATTAATTTCAAAATTATGTCTTCTCTTATTCCTGGAACCTGTGGATGTTTTAACACCCTTAAACAAAGTATTATTCAGCGATATTTCTTCGATAGTCAAAGGTAATGATTTAGCCCATATCATGCTTTTTCTCTTCAAATATATTGGGAAATACATTTTACTTTTCAATGATACCCTAAATTTATCATCTTTCATAAATCTCTTATATTTTTTAATGTTACCTTTATTTTTTCCCTTAATGTATATCTCCTTATGTAGAGAAATTTCATCTTCAACAAGAAGAATATGTTCTGAATTATTATCAAATGCATTATCTCTTAAAATCACCCAGGAAGTCCCTCCAAAACTAGAGTCTCCGTCTTTTTCTCTCTGTAATATCAAACCCTCAAAATTATATTCACCTATACTTAATTCCATTAAATCAATATTATCATAATAATTATCTGAAGGTATAACTATATCATCAACTACTAAAGACTCAAATGGTGTAGGAAAACTGACTCCTGTTGAATCTATAGAATAATCTAGTAACAAACGAAGACTAGTGTCAAAATATTCGGACCAGTTAGGATCATGGTCCCTACAGTAGCAAAGAGGGCACTCTTTATTCTTTTCAGAATTTATCAAATCCATGCCATCATTTGTATTAATCTGAGATTGAGCATATTGACAAACTACAGGATGTTTGATTTTAGTACTTGAACCCCAATAATATGATGAGTGGTTTTCTAAATCTTTAATATCAAATTTTTCCTTATCCGTGCCTTTTCTTTTTTCCCAGCATTTTCTATTATACTCCGATACAGTCATAGGTTCTTGATCACTATTACACGGACATCCTGCTAAGTGAATTACCGTCAGAGGTTGAACACTTGTACCACCTGAATCAATTTTGATTGTAGAACTACGATGTTTAAAATGGTGAACTATACCATTTTTTGCTAAGACACCTATTAGCGAGGTAGCACCAAGGTCCATATCCTCAAGTCCTGCACTCATATCAATTCTAATTACTAAATACATATGAAACTTATTGCAGAAAAATAGATGAGCTTAATAACCTTCGATATTACAGTTACACTATGTCAATGACGTCACAGCTTCAAAGAAGCAGGGCTAGGAAATGGTTGGCATCAAGCTGTGCAGAGGTAATTAAACAAATTTTAGATGACTGTACAAACTCAAAATTTACAGAGAAAAAGATGAAACATTTCTATAAATCTGCTACAAATATAACCATCTCATCGTTGACATCACTGTTCTCCAAAAGAAATCTAGACATTAGTATTGAATCATTTGAAAATGAAGATATACAAAAGTGGATTGAAAATAGTTTACCCATCTCACTTAGGAAAAAAAATGAATGTCTAGAAATTTTCTCTGATTTGGATAAAGATTTAACAAAAATAAAATCAAATGTATGGGAGCCATTAATTACTAAAATAATACTAAATCTCATTGAAAATAAAGGTCCAAAAATAATGGGAGAAAAATTAGGTCTTCAACACCTCCAACCTGAAGATATTGGGGGAATACATGAAGTATTTTCAGGTCATAAAGCAATTTGGAATGATGATGAAATCTCATTAGTTCATGACCCACATAGAAGAGATGCTGGGAAAATATACACACCATATGATGTAACTGATTATATGACTAAGAATTGTATTAGTGAAATGATAAATAAATGTGAAAATATTTCTGATGTTTTAGAACTTGATGTCCTTGATCCAGCGGTTGGATCCGGTGCTTTCTTAGCACAATTTGTTAGAAATTTAGATAATGAAATTAATAAAAAGAGAAAATTTACAAAAACAAAAGATTT
>Ga0315320_10003402_pt1 | contig 13048 bp, 12 predicted proteins | sample M140m21515metaG_FD_203458 | JGI IMG/M metagenome (GOLD analysis project Ga0315320, IMG submission 203458) | Ammonia-oxidizing marine archaeal communities from Monterey Bay, California, United States - M1 40m 21515 | ecosystem: Environmental > Aquatic > Marine > Coastal | place: USA: California...
TGTTTTGTGAATTCGGGAGGGTACAGATCGGCTCTCGTAGATGCGATTTGACCCAATTTCACAAAAGTAGGTCCAAGTTCCAAAAGTTGATCCCTCGTCCAAGACCCAAGTTCTGCCTTATCTTTTACAAAATTATTTTTCCATACAAATTTGGCGGCAAACTTCCAGGTCTTCATCTTCTGTGATGGGGGTGGTTTTAGTGGTTTATGATGAGTCATGCGAAACATCGCATCTTACTATACCACCAGGAAAATTTATCTTGTTTTACTGTAAATGAAAAAGTTCTCCAGTTTCCTCGGACCACTCAGTAACCCAACAGAATCTCTTATCAAGGCTCAGCCCGTTGTCTTCACTTTGATAATCTTGTATCAAGGTCTATTTTCGGGTAATGCTATCAAAATTCCAAAAAATCTTAAGTCCGCTTTCAACAACAAAACTTTCCGTTTCATCTCTGTCATGATGATCGCTTTGAGTGCTACTCAAGATATTGAGTATGCTCTCATTTCCACTGTGATTTTCTTGGGTGTGATGTACGCCCTTAAGACACCAGAAGAACGTGAAGAGACAGGATTGATCTAAAAAATATATCAACTAAAAGTAGAATGAAGATTCACATTATTGGAGCCGGTCCAACAGGCATGTCCCTCGCATGGGAAATACTCAGGTCAGGTGATCATGACATTACAATCTATGACAGAAAGACCTCTGCGGGTGGTTCTTGGTGGGAACCCGAGGAGGGACCAAGAGATCTTCACGCACATAGAATAGTTTTTGATAAAGCGTTTGTCAATACCCAAAGTCTATTTGGTGAAATGGGGATCAATTGGAATGACATTTTTGAACCAGCTGAGAAGGATCTCTATAGTTTTATTTTGGATTCCCTAAAGTTGAAGGATTATGGCGCACTCACATCCCTTGCCACGAGGGTTCTCGCTCAACCACAAAAGTATAGAGGTGTATCCCTCAAGGAGGCTCTCGGGGAAATGACCGAGGGTGGTCAAGCCGTGCTTGAACATCTTCCTCTCATTATGGATGGTGTTACATGGGATGTCATGTCAGCCTATGAGTTTGTCAAAAGTTTTGATCATGTGGGACTCTCCAAACAGTACACCCAAAAGGTGTCTGGTAGAGTTATGTGTGACGCAATGCAAGAAGCCCTTGAAAAAGTGGGTGTGGAGTTTCAATTCGGCAAGGAGCTCAGGGAAGTTGAATATCTCCCCAATGGATTTAAAGCTGTATTTGGGGATGAAACACAAATTGAAGACGGAATGCTCTTTCTCTGCCTTGATAATAGCCCAGCTCTAAAGTTCCTTGGAGATAACTGGGGTCCAGATGCTGAGAAAAAGGTGAGGGAGAGTACATATGGATGTATAAATGTTCTCTTTGATTTTGATGAACCTGTGGAGTTGGCCGACGATCTAAAGATTGCAGCTACGACGAGGCTGAACCTCCAACCCGTTGTTCTCGCAGATGGTCATACAGTCTCATGTGTTATATGTGATCTCACAGAGGAAATCCTCACAACACCACCCGAAGAGTTGAGGGTTCGGATCCTTGAGGAGTTGGATGTTCCTCTCCCCAAGCAAATCCGAATTGGTTGGGGTGCTGAATGGGATGGTGAGCGTTGGCAATTTACACAATCATCGGGGGTTCTCAGTCTCTACGGTCAACTTCCATTCTTTGGTGAGTGCCCCCATGTGGCGATGTGTGGTATGATGTCATCTCGCAGTACACCATATTCAAGCATTGAGGCAGCTGTGGAAGTTTCGCGCAGTCTCAGCCACAAATGTTTTGGAACGAGGGAACCATTGAGTCCCCTCCTTCTCACACAAGTTTTATCATTGACACTTTTGGTGCTTATAGTTTTAATTCTAATTTATCGTAATAGAAATCTATGAAGTTTCAAGCCAAAGTACATACACCCATGTATGACCATAACGACAAAAAGTATATTCGTTTGGTCATTCCTGAAAATTGCGTTCAAATTATACAACGAATGCATATAAACAAATCCAGGTTTATTAAAAATTCTCACGTTGATAACCCCCTCGATGGTAATGTCCTTACCGTAAAAGTTCCATTCCGTTATAGGAGAGTGATGTGCGATGTCCGAGGACAACCTGTTCAGTCTCTTATAAAGGGGTGTGAAGTTGAAGTTGATATAGAATTCATGGGTGTTTGGAACACCGGAAATTATAGCGGTTATAGTTGGAAGATTACAACAATTACTTCTTCGCATCACTAACATCTTCTTCTTCCCTTTTCTTGGGGATATCAATCTTGGTGAATCCCAATTCTTTTAAACTCCCAAATACGCGGAGCATACCCTGAAGACGATAAAGTTCTTGGTAACCTTCCTCAACCGCGCGCTCGAGCTGTTTGACGTTCTCCTCAACATCAATCTGATTAGGGGCACTTTGATCCATTTTTATACTTATATAAAGTTACTATTCTTTAATATATTAAATGCTGACGCGAACTGGATATCTCATTACCGGTGTACCAGTGACTGAAATCAAAAAGGAACTTACGGTAAGACCCATAGTCAATGGCGATTATGGATTTCCTCCTCCGCCTTTTAAGGTTTTCCGAACGGCTAAGAATGGAGTGTGCGTTCCAAGATTCTACGGAGTTGATCGAGTTGGAAAGCCGCGAGAGGACCGGCGCCCTGAACCAGCAAGGTCTACAGCCAAATTTGTTGGACAGTTACGAGATGCAACTCACCAGAATGAGGCCCTCGCTGCAGCCATTAAGGCTGGTCACGGAGTTCTCTCACTACCATGTGGGTATGGCAAAACCACCGTCTCCCTGGCAATAGCCTGTAAATTGGGGTATCGCACGATGATTGTGGTTCATAAACAGTTCCTGGCGGATCAGTGGAAGGAGCGAATTCAACAGTTTTGTCCGGGTGCCACAATAGGTATTGTTCAACAAGACAAAAAGGAGGTTGACTGTGACTTTGTAATAGCTATGCTTCAATCACTCTCTCTCAAGGAATACTCATTTAGTGATTTTGATTCTATAGGAACCCTCATAGTTGATGAAGCCCATCATATATGTGCTAAGGTGTTCAGTCAATCTCTTTTCAAAATGTGCCCCAGGCACATCTTTGGACTTTCAGCAACACCGGAAAGAAAGGATGGTCTCACAAAGGTTCTCCATTGGTTCATGGGTCCCACATTCTTTGCCGTTGAAAGGAAGAATCAGGGTCAGGTTGAAGTATTTAACATTACATACGAATCATTCAATTATAGGAACCCACCGCCCTCAACAAGATTTGGTAAAGTATCCATGCCAAATATGATTACGGAAATTGTAGAAGATAGAAAAAGAAATCAGATGCTTGTGGAATTGATCAAGAGGGCTTCAGCCGGTACAAGACAGCTTCTTGTTCTCAGTGACAGACGCCTACACTGTGAAATGCTCCATCAATGTTTTCCCAAAAACTCGGGTCTCTACATGGGTGGAATGAAGGAAGCGGACCTCCAGGCTTCTTCCAAGAAGAAGATCATATTTGCAACTTTCTCACAAGCTCATGAAGGATTGGATATACCAACTCTAGATACAGTTATATTGGCTTCACCCAAATCCGATATAACACAGAGTATAGGTCGTATAATGAGAGAAACTAAGGGTAAGAAGAATAATCCGCATATTTATGATATTCATGATCCCTGGTCACTCTTCACAGCTATGTTTTACAAGAGAATGAAAGTGTATCGCCAAGGTGGGTTTAAAATTCACGGTAAAGTTTCTGAGGAAGATAAGAAAGACTTCCCTCAGGGAAAGCCTCTGTTTTTATAATCTAAACACTAATTAAATGTCTGGTGCATTGATTCAACTCGTCTCAAAGGGTGCACAAGATATGTATATAAACAGTGAAGAGGGTCATTCTTTCTTTCGTATGAAATTTACAAGACATACGAATTTTTCACAGGCTCCAAAACTGATTAAAACGGTTACCGATAAAGACCCAGTTTTTACCGTACCAGTTTTAGGAGATCTTGTAAATTGTCTCTGGTTTGAGGGTCTCGAAAGGAATTCCAATGTTTCTTCAAATCTCCTATACAATTCAACAATAGACCTATATATAGGTGGACAAAAAATAGACTCTCAGCATTATGATTACTATGCGGACATCTGGCCAAACTATCTTGCCGAGACCTGGACAAAGCAAGACGAACTCACAAACAAAACAAGTACGTCAAACCGAAACTTTCAACCTCTTCATTTTTTCTTTTGTGATCACGGGGCATTTTTACCACTTGTATCACTCGCACATCATCAGGTTGAGGTGAGGATCAATTTCGATGAAACAAGTCTCACAGGTTATGGGCTAGGACAGAAACGAATCAATGTATATGGGAATTATATATATCTGGACAAGGAGGAGAGAGAATCTCTCGTAAAGAGGCAGTTGGATTTTGTCATTACCCAAACACAAAAACTCGATTACCCTGTTTCAAATGTGTTTGATAATACTATTCAAACCGCGGGTGGGTACAATGACCTTGATATTGGAGCATTTAATCATCCCATAAAATCTATATTTTTCGGAATGTCAGCCACAAACGTCGATCCAACAAACGACCGTTTTACCTTTAAAAACGCAGATATACAAGTAAATGGTACGGCTTTATTAGAAAATATGTCACCAACATACTTCCATACAATTCAAAACTATTACAAATCAAAATACGGTAAGATAGATTTTAGAGTTGATACAGAAGATCTCATGTATACAAGATATTTTGCATACCACTTTGGTTTAAATGTATCAGACTATAACCCATCAGGTACATGCAATTTCAGTAGACTTGATAATGCAAAACTCATACTTCGTGGGGTCGAGAAAGGTGTCTTTAGGGCTAATGATAATGAAATGTCGGTTTTTGCCGTAAACTATAACGTCCTCAGGATCAAAGATGGTTTGGCTGGAATTTTATTCGGGAACTAAAGTATAAATGGGCAGAACCGCAAGATTCGATCAGATTTATGTTGCCAATCTGGATGCTGAACCCGTTGAAGAAGAAACTCTTACAGGAGTAAAGAGTATATTGACAAGAGAAGTTGAAGCAAATGAACTTCTACTTGTCGTAGATCCCGAAAGTGGTGCGAAGGGACGCCTTGGTGTATCAAATTCGGCACCATCAAAGTCTATATCAGTATCTGATAAACTCTACATTGACGAAAGCGCTACGCACGTGATTGACTTGAAAACTCGTGGTCGAGCATCACGTTGGTTTGTTGACGATCAAATATCGATTGGTACGGTAAATCCAACAAATGCATTTCAAATTGATTCAGATGGAGAAACTAAAGTGGCTGTCGATTTAACTGGTCGTGATCTTATGACAGTCAATGGTAACCTGGTTGCGAGTAATCTAATTCTAGCAGATAGATTTACAACATCCGGTTCAAATCTTGTTATTCAAGAGATAGACTCAAATGTTCTGTCTATTACGGGTGGAGTTTTGGGGTCAAATATATTTGCTGGTAGCAATGTCGGTCTGTTTGATCAAGGTTCGAATGTTATGATTTTAACCGGTAATACATATCAAGAGGGCTATCTAAATCTTGTTGGTAATATCGCTGTAACTGGAAACATCACAATTACAGAAACTGCGAGTTACATTGCCACACAGGATTTGCGTGTCAGTAATGCGGTCATTCATTGTGGTTTTGGTAATGCCGTTTTATCCAAAGAAACTGGTTTATTAATGACACCCGGAGTTGGATATTCAAATGTAGCTGTGGGATTTGTGGCTGGTGATAGAGGGAGAGAAATGGCAATCTTCCAAACAAATAATTATGCTGGTCAGCCAACAACTACAATGACAGTGGACGACACAAAGGTGGTAAATGTTCATGTATATGGCGACATGTACACATCAAACAACGTGGGTGCAAATAATACATACCCCACACATGACCTCTGTGTAGGTTCAAATATATATTTTGATGACGTTGATTCAAATGTCATGCATGCGACGGGTAACGTATATGCGACAGGTCTTAGAACGGGAAATAATGGATTGAAAGTTGGAAGTCTATTGACCGCGACACCTGGTGCGGCAACACCGGTCCTAATAAGTGGTAATGTTCAAGTGAACGCGTTACGCACAAATGGTGGATCGACATCTGGATTTTCAAACCTCTCACCCACCGACGAACTTTCCGTGGGTGGCAAAATATTTGCAAACACAACAGCTATAAATACTCTCAGGATTTTGGGTAACACCGCAACAACAAATCTAATAACTGAATCAGTCCTTTCAACTTCAAATGTTATAATTCACGCGGATAGAAGCGGTAATAACAGTGTATCAAATGCACTTGTCCTTAAATCCGGGCCAACTGTGTCAAATGTGAGTTCCATAGAAGTTTATGGTGCGAGCACTACGGCCCTACAACAAAAAATTAGTATGAAGACAAAGAACACGGAACGCATTCGAATCACATCTGACGGTAAAGTGGGAATCTCAAATGCGAATCCAACCGAGAAACTCACGGTATCTGGTAATATTTATGTGATTGGAAGCAATGTGATCGCAACTGGTAATACTTGGGGAACTACTGGAAATATTGCTATGCGCTCATACACAAACATTCCACAAGGAGAATCTAGAGTTGAAAATATTGTAAGCGCGGGCAAGGGTATCAAGTTTTATGCGAGTACTACCCCCACGATGGGTACACCCAAACTGACAGTCTTGGAATCAAGTAATGTAGGTATTAATACGGGAACACCGATAGGTACACTTCATACGTCGGGTGGTAGTGTGTTCATAAATGATCAACCTCAACACAGAAACGGATATAGCCATCTCGACTCTTCTCTCATTGTTACGAATACACACCCAATCGTGGATACAACCGATTTGGGTACGGTGATGCATCTTACACGAGAGGGGAATGCGACGCGTGATGGTGTCCGTGCTACTTTTAAAATGGGTAAGCACGACAATACATCTGGGAAGTCCAAAACAAAAATGGATATATACCTATCCGATGACAATTATTCAAATGAAGTGGATGTTTTGACACTCCAAAGTGATGGGCGTGTGGGGATTGGTACTACGCAACCCTCGGCACATTTAGGTGTGTATGCTACAGGTATAGGAAACTCCCTAACAAATGGTATCCTTGTACGCAATGACGACGGTTCATCTGGTGACGCGATCATTGCCATGCAAAGTGATATAAGTGACGGTAACTCATTTACATCTTATATTCAAAGTGATAATAATGTGTCTCCCACTGGTTGGGCGGTTGGTGTAACGGGTAGCAGCGACTTTAGGATTACACAAAACAAGGATAAAGTATATGATCGCGCGGCCGTGGGTGTATATATCGACGGGACATCTCGTGATGTGGGAATAGGTACAGATACTCCAAGGGGTTCCCTTGAAGTAAATGGTAATGTTGTGATTGGGTCGCAACTCTCATTTACAGGACTTACGGGGGATGAGTTTGGTAATACACACATTATTGAAAGAAGGTATAACAGCGACTTTTCAAGATCCGAATTATTACTCTTTAAGGGTAATGAATCTTCAGCTGTAGACACGGGTGCGGATAGAATTAGACATATTGCGGGCGAACACGTGTTTCAAACATATACATCATCCGGAGAAAGTCTATATGGGTCAAGTGAAATCTTAGAATCAATGGATGGTCAGACAGATAAACCGTTAGTTATATGTGATAATGGGCTTGTGGTAGTCGGCGGTCAACGCGGTGACGCGAATGGAAGAGGTTCCAATACCAAGTTAGTTGTCAATGGCGATGTTGAGTTTGCCGGTGGTGGTTCGTTTTCATTGACGGGTATTGAATTTTCAACAACAACTGGATCTTCGAGTCGTAACATTATTAGAAGTCTTGTGTCTGGATCAACTCGACGTCCTCTGACTTTTGCACACGAAATTGATAACGTGAACGATGATGAATTTGCTCGGTTTGACGCAGAAGGTAAATTGGGTTTCGGTACCGAAACGCCGGCCGCGAATGTTCACGTATATGATACTACATCAGGTGATATAGACCTCTTCAAACTTCAGAGTAATGGTAATAATAAAGAAACGGGTTTACTCGTCTATACAAATGACGGTGAAGGTGGGGTTGTTCGCGGGTTCAGTAACGCAGTAAATGGAACGACTGGTCTTGTTATGGGCGTTGCGAATAATAGTACCATAACCAATTGTTTACACCTTATTCATACAAGTAATGTGGGCATTGGTACGAATAGTCCTTCAACAAAGTTACATGTGTACAATGGTACTCCGCGAGTGGAAAGTTCATCTTCAAGTGCGATTATTGAAATGGAAACAACCGCCGGCGTTTCTAACATTTATACAAATACAAGTGGAGATTTGAACATTAACCCGGTAACAACATCCCGTACAACATTTATCAATAGTGATGTTAGTATTACGGGCGACTTAACGGTCGATGGTACAATTGACTTTACGAATATTGGGGTAAACCTCGGAGGGGCAGTTCCACAGGCAGATATTCACACCGGTGGTGGTACTATAACCAATTCTAATGAAGTTGTTTGTAAGACATACGCAAAATCATTCAGCGTTGGTCAGGGTGATGCAAAGAATATTCAGATAATGTTTGATAAAGGTGCATTTTATGCAAAAATTGTCGCCATGTTGAGAAGAACAGATAATTCCGCCGTAGAAGATTTGAGTACATTCATTCTTGAAGTTCATGGTGGCACGGGTAATGAATCCAACCCAAGTAAAGATATAGCCATTGGTACCCAAAACCTCTTCGGTGGTACAAATAGTTATCCCTGGAGTACCGCTGTGACGACAGGTCAACGGGGTATAAGTATGACTCCATACAATATAGATTCTTCGCGAGTATACCAATATGATTTATCTATAGAACTCATGTCTTCGTGCGGTGGAAAAGTTACAAAGGTATCGAGAAATCTCACAATCCCCGCAAACTTGGATAATGGATTGGGTGGTCAGACACAAATCGCAGCATTTTCATATTAAATCAATTTTACCTAATGGGGAAAACCCAAAAGTAGAATTAATAGCAATTTACGCCCTGATGGAGTCAGAGACGGCAAGAAATAAAACGCCGACAATGAAAGCCATGACGACGTAATTACATTCAGTTTCCTCGAGGCCAGCCAAGGGTTTTTCTGGTTCAACCCTTGGACTAACAACAGGCTGCTGCTGTCTGGCGGGAGGTTCGAGATCCTCCAAAGGACAGTACCCTATCATTTATACTGTACTTAGAGATTAATTTCGGTCTTCTTCTTTTTACGACCTCGTTTAGTTTTACTGGATTCAACATTCACTTCCTTCACTTCACCACCCGTAGATTCCCCTGAAATGGAAACAATGTCGGAAACATCGTCATCATCCTGTTCGGTGACTGGAATTGGAGTTGTATTCATTGGTGGTGGTGGTGGCATCATGACACCGCCCATGAGACTCGAGATGTCTATACCCGGACCCTGCATCTCATACTGACCAGTGCCACCCACGGGAGCTGCATCAGCCGGACCTGATGGTGCGCGAGTTGTATTTTGAACGGCGGACATCATATTCTTTACGAGGTCTGGATTTTGTTTCAGGACATCATTCATATTTGGAAGAGCGCTCTTGAACATGCTATTTGTCAAGTGAAACATCATGGCCGAACCACCCAACATCATTATAAGTTTAACCTCGGGGGCTACATTAACCTTGGATCTATACTTCACATACAATTCTTCGAAAACGCCATCATAATCATCCACATTCTCCATGACAGACTCCGACCAGCCCTCGAGTTGAATTTCGAAGGGGTTATACCTTTTGTTGAGGAACTCCAAGCCCGTAACACAGGCTACCAACATACGCCGAGAGAAGCGAATAGATTGTTCAACATCAATGCTATAAGTAATACGCTTAACTTCTGTGCGAAGGTCTTCAACACTAGAATAGGCATTGAGTCTTTTATTTACGGCGAACCCCTTCTTCTCGAGACGACCCAATTTATTAACAAGGTCACTTTTTTCTTCGTCTACAGAACTGTATCCTTTAGATGGCTGTTCCTGTTGCATACTCATTCCTGGTTCGTCATCAGCGTCGTCAAAAAACATTTGTTCATCTTCACCGTAGTCAATTTCTTCATCTTGTTGTGTAGGTTGTGGAGCTGCTTGTTTATTTGGATTTACAAAGGCGTCCATGGCCTCTTGTTGTTGTTGTTGTGGTGGTGGAGGGCGATGCACTTGTTGTGGTGGTCGACGCACAGGCTGAGGACGCGAAGTTGAAATCTCAATTTCGTCCATTAGGGCCTGTTCGTCTGCGTCAAGTTTCATCACGGTAGCACTCCCACGATCTAAGACAATTTCTTCAGACATCTACTCTCTAATAGGAAAGTATTAAATAACCTTTAACGCACTTTATAAAAAAATTATATATGTACATTATAAAATGTTCAACCTTAACCGAGCCAACCGAAATGCCATCATGTCCATCGTCACTTTGATCGCTCTGATCTGTGCGCTCGGTATGTTGAAAAATACCAGCAAGTACCAAGCCAGGCCAATAACCATTAACGCCATTAACGAAGAGTCCCTATTTAATCTCGATCACCGCATTGAATGTACACCCGGTCACACAAGTGAGGGTAGTACCTACACAAAGAGTCTCACACCAGGTGGTCTCTGTGCGTCCGAAAAACTAGTTGCGGAACAAGCGGGTGGTTACGAGATTGAAGACGGAATTGGCGGATCTTTAATCTAAGCTAATACTAAATGGCATCCCAGACCGCTCCAGATCTTAATTACGAGTATCACACCATAACAGTTGACACACTTAATCAAAGTAGTGCGAACACTTTTACTTGCCACCTTTCCCAGCCCCTGAAAAATGTGGTTCAGGCGGAACTCCTTGCGGCGTCAATCCATACAACCAACTTGACCGAACACTGCTACATCTCAATTGAAGAATTGGATTCCATTTTCAATGACAGAGCTACAAATGTTTTGAATGGTCAAGGAAATATGAGTATGATCCGGGGATCTTTTGCGAGTATCATATGCGAAGATGTCCTGCACAGTGGAGCTGATTCAACTATAAATTACAAAAATGACTATCCAATAATTACTCAATATATAGACCCAATCAGACGCCTTGACCGCCTCGCTATAACCATTAGAAATCAAACCGGTGCCACAATTAAAAAATCGACATCCGCAACGACCAATTTCTTAGTTTTTAGATTTATGTGTAGAAAACCAAACTTGTAATTTTCTCCCTTTAAAGTAGTAATAACATGTCTTCGGGTATTGTTCAACTTGTAGCAATTGGTGCTCAGGATGAGTACATTATGGGCAACCCAGAGATATCGTTTTTTAGTTCAACCTTTAAACGACACTCTAATTTTTCACAATCCGTTGAAAAGCAAACTATACGCGGAGATGTGAAAAATAATTCAATGTCAAGTGTTCAAATTGAGAAATCGGGTGATATGCTTGGATATATCTATTTGACGATCGATGATACAACAGAAGCTAAAGATACCTCGCGATGGGATTTACTCATTGATAAAATTGAGTTGCTCATTGGTGGTTCTGTGATTGATACACAAGATTCAGTGTTTACAGAAAAGATTGCGATTGATACATTTGCACAAAATGTTTCACGAAGTGCTATCGGTACACACCCAGGTGTCCATGCGCGTTCCTATTTTTACCCCCTTCGTTTCTTCTTTTGTGAAGGACCACAGTGTGCACTCCCACTCGTTGCGCTCAACTATCATAATGTGGAGTTACGCATTCACTGGGGTTCCCAAGCAGCAAAATACAATTTTGAAATGTATGCCAACTACTACTATCTTGACAATGAAGAGCGTGGTAATATTGCGACGCGTACACACGACCTTCTCATCACCCAAGTGCAGAAGAATATTCCAAGTGGTGAAACTGTTCAAGATCTCATCTTTAACCACCCAGTGAAGTACCTGGCATCTTCAGACACCACAACAGATGGTGCTCTCACATCACCAACAAACAAAGTCAAGTTGAGTATAAATGGTGTTGAACTTGGAAACTACCGATGGGGTAAGCCACACTATATTGATGTGATGAACTATTATCACACAAACTTTGTGACTTCTCCAGACTTTTTCCTTTATTGTTTTTGTCTCATGACAAGTTCTCTCCAACCAACGGGGACCCTCAATTTCAGTCGCATTGAGTCAGCCAAGATTATGAGTGAGGGGACAGTCATAAATGACCCAATTTATGCCGTCAACTACAACATACTTCGTATACAAAATGGGATGGCTGGTCTTCTTTACGCAAATTAATTTGCCTCCCTATATTAAATGGTTAAGAATATACCTGCTATAGAAAGATCTACGGAGATCAGGTTTGGTAAGCATGTACCCGACTCAACGGATCAGGCGGATAATACCATTGTCTTCAACGCAAGTAATGTCTTAGTTCCAACACCATACAGTAATGCATGTTACTTGTCACCCATTCGTAATAGAACAGATTACTTGGCCCCAGAAGTTGTACTTCTTATGTATGACCGAAACACCAAAGAAATTACTGAATCAGGTGAATCCGCAAACGTGCTTGTTGGTGGTTCCACATTAAATACGGTTGTAGATCGCGCAAACGCAACGTCGAATACGATGTTGTTCATTGGTCAACAAAACGATGTTGCATTTGTCACGTCATCAAATGTTGGTATTTCAAACATGTTGCCACAGCATACATTGAGTATTGGTTCAAACCTTTACGTGGATGACGTGGGTTCAAATGTTCTCACCGTTTCTGGAAATGTATCGCTTTTGGGAGATCTTCATGTATCCGGTTCTACTACACTACTTGTTACCGAAAATACATCCATTAAAGATGCATTGGTTGAACTCGGACGCGGTAATACATCTACTGACACCACACTTGATTTGGGTCTCCTTATGCATAGACCCAGCAGTTCATCAAATGTTGTTATAGGATATCGCGAAGGGTTGGACGAATTCGCGATTAGCTATACAGAGTCTAATCCAAATGAAAAAG
>Ga0315320_10003403_pt1 | contig 13047 bp, 13 predicted proteins | sample M140m21515metaG_FD_203458 | JGI IMG/M metagenome (GOLD analysis project Ga0315320, IMG submission 203458) | Ammonia-oxidizing marine archaeal communities from Monterey Bay, California, United States - M1 40m 21515 | ecosystem: Environmental > Aquatic > Marine > Coastal | place: USA: California...
AAAAAATGATATTCTCTATCATTATATTTTTAAATATTTTCTTAGTATTCTCTTTTTTTAGCAATGGGATGATAATATTATTTTGTTCTATAATTGTTATCATCCTTGTAAATTTTTTTAATTTTGTAAAAAATATAAAAAATTTTTATTTTTTATATTTCATTTTATTTAATTTAGTAATGTTCACTCAAATAACAATTGAGCCAATTCTTGGATGGGACGGACAAGCAATTTGGTACCCAAAAGCATATAACTACTTTTCAGGTGGAAGTTTTGATAGCCTAAATGAGTTTACAAGATCAGATTACCCTCATCTTGGAAGTTATGTGTGGGCTTTTTTTTGGAAGTATTCATTATTAAAATATGAGTATGTTGGAAGATATGTTCAAATATTTATTTACTTATCTTCATTGTTTTTGATTATTTCTTTTAATAAAAATAGTATTACTAGAAATATAGTAATAATTTATTTTCTTTTTTATATTAGCTATGATTTAGATTTATTTAGAGGGTATCAGGAATATTTAATTTTTAGTTTAATAAATGTATACGTTGTTTTGCATTATGAAGATAAAAATCAGTCTTTTTTATTTATTTATACGTTATTAGTTATAAATATAATTATATGGGTAAAAAATGAAGGTATTGTATATATCATACCGATAATTGTACTTTTCATCTTTAGGCAAAAAAAAATTTTTGATAAAACAAATTTTTATTTTTTAGCCTCATGTTTGATTATTTTAGTTTTTAGAATTTTTATGAGTGCACAGTTAAATGGAGCTTTTACTTTACAAGGAAACTCATTTACATTGAATCATATAATCAGAGAAAGCTTAAATTTTTCAACAATTGGAACAGATCTCTTTTTAATTATTAAACATTTCATAATATCGTATTTTAAATACCCAGTTTGGATATTCTTATTTATCTTTTTAATTTTTCCAAATAGAGAAGTTAAATCAAAAAAATTATATAAAGAAACATTATATGTTTTTTTATTTAGCTTATTAATTAATATGTTTATATTTCATATTCAAGACTCAGCTATTTTAGAATGGCAATTATCAACTGCAGTAGATAGATTAAATTTTATGTTATCTGGATATTTTATTTATTTTATATATTGCAATGTAAGTAAATATTTTAGCCAATCCTAAATTGATGAATAAAGTTTCTTATTATTATAATCTAATATCCTTTAAAGATTTTTATTTGTCTATTTTATGGGTGATAATTTTATTAGGTATTAATGTAAATATTTCTTATTTAGATTTCTCAAATAACGAAAACTTATTAGATTGGACTTATTCAATTCGAGGATATTTACAATTTGTTGTATTAATATTTTTAATTTATAAAAATTTTTTTATTTTTAGTGATTTAAGAAATATTAATAATTTTTTTATTTTATTTTTTTTATATAACTTGGTTCAAATATATTCTTTAATTTTAAGTGATAATGATAATTATAATATTATTTACAATATTTTAGCATTAAATGTTCTATTATTTTTTAATATAATCTTTATTAAAAAAAAAAAAGAAGTGCAAAAGATTATATATTTTTTTATTTTAATGATTATTTTTGTATATTGTATTTTTTTAACAGAATACCTCTACAATTTAATCATTAAAAACCAACTTTTTTATGGACATCACTCCTTAGAATCGAATTTATTCCCAGTTATGAATATGCCACGCTCATCTGGAATTGGAAGAATGGCGTTATTAATTTTTTTATTTTTTGTAATATTTGTTGATTTAAAAAAGAATAAAAATAAATTTTTTTTAATTTTTATAGTTATACCTGGAATATTTTTGACTCAATCAAGAGCTATAGTGGGGATTTATATATTCGTTTTATTACTGATATCTTTTTCTAAATATTTAAAATTATATAATTTACAGTTTAATGATTTTAAAAAAAATTTTGCAATGTTTATTGTAATTCCATTAGTAATATCTCTATTAGTAGCACAATTAAAAGCTAGTAATTTAAATTATTATAAAAGCTTATACTTTATGGTGATAAATGATTCAGAGAATTTTAAATTAAATAAAGTTGAAACAAAGTTAAAAATTTTGCGAAATCAAAATCCATCTTTTACATCACATAGAACAATACATTGGAAAGAAATAATTAAAAAAACTAAATCTACTCAATCCGTTTTAATAGGTAATGGAACCCAAGCTGATAGATTTTTGATAAAACAAACAGCCTCAAACGCTACTTTATATTTCTATGCAAGCACAGGAGTAATTGGATTATTAATCTATGCTATGATAATAATTAATATTATTAAAATTTTAGTAAAAAAAATTAATTACATAAGAAAAAGCTCTCATAAAGATAACAAATTTACATTTGCAGTCCTGATAATATTTATATTACTTATTAGGGGGCTTGTTGAGAGTAGTTATGCATTATTTAGCATAGATTATATTTTTTTTATTATAGCTCTTTATTTAATTAATTATGACACAAAAACCCAAAGTTAGCATAATTACCATTGTTAAAAATGGAATGCCAAATTTACCAGATAGTCTAGAATCATTCAAAAAACAAAGTTATAAAAATAAGGAATTAATTATAGTTTATTCGAAATCAGAGGACAATACTCTTAAAATTTTAAGATCTTCAAAAATTGTAAAAAAAATTATTTATCAAAATAAAACAAATTTATACAATGCAATTAATTTAGGTTTAAAGAATGCTAGAGGTGATGTAATTGGAATTTTACATAGTAACGATATATTTTTCTCGTCTAAATCATTAGAGATTGTAATGAAAAGTTATATTAAGGATAAGTTTGATATTGCATATGGCAATATTTTAATATCAAAAAAAAATGATTTTGGAGATATAATAAGATACTGGAAATCTAAACCTTTTAAAAAAAATAATTTAAATTATGGATGGATGCCACCACATGTAGGTATTTTTATATCAAGTAAAAATAAAAATATAACATACAACGAAAATTATAAAATTTCATCTGACTATTTATATATTTTAAAATTTTTAAATAAAAACAAAATAGTTAAATATATTGATAGTTATATAACTATAATGAAATCAGGTGGAGCAAGCTCCAATCATATTCTTAAATTAAAGGAAGATTTAGCAATAGGGAAAAAATTTTTTAAATATTATTATGTAACAATAATTTTAAAAATCATAAGAAAAATTATTCAATATAATAGATTAAAAATAAATTTTGACAGAAAATACATAAATTTTTTCAAAAATGAAAAATATAAATTTACCAACAATATTAATAATATCATAAAACATAAACGCTTTATTTTATCAGCTTTTAATTTGGCCTACTTGGCATTTGTTCATAATAAAATTAATATAAAAAAAAAATATATATACTTATGGCCAGATGGAATTACTTCTAAATTTTTTTTTAAAAAAAAAAAAATACCTGGTAGATTAATGTTAAAAAGATTAAAAAATGATAAATCTTTTCAAAATGTTTACTTAATAAATAAAAAAAGCAATAAAGATTTAAATTATATTAAAAAAAAATTTCATAAAAAAAAAATTTACAATATTGTGACCCCTTATGGTTCTACAAACTTAATCATCAGAACGATTCGGGACAGAATTTTAAAAATTAAAAATAAAAGTTTGATTATCATTGCTTTACCAACACCTAAACAAGAAATTATAGCGGCTTATATTTCAAATATTCATGAAAATTATAAAATAGTTTGTATAGGTGGAGCTTTAGATTTTGAAAGCCAAAAACTAGAAATTCCCATTATTTTTAGTGTATATTTTGAAAGTATTTGGAGATTAAAATTTGAGCCATACAGGAGGGTAAAACGTCTATTTTTATCAATATTAATTGCATTTAAAAGATGGATATGTCGTGAATACAAAAACTTCTAAGTCAATATATATATGGGCTTCAGACTTTAGAGAAAACTCTGGAGAAGGAAAACTAGCTCGTTTATATGTTCAGAAAACCTTAAGATATAAATATAATTATATCAAAGTTATCTCACCAGATCTCAATTATATCTACAAAAATAATAAAATTTATAAAAGGACTAAAAAAAAAAAAATCAATTTTAATAGTAATTTTTACAAATATTTTTATCCTTTAATGGGTTGTGTGATATCTTGGTATTATTTTATATCTAAAAAAAATTTTGTTTATCTTAATTACTTACCACTATGGAATTTTTTAATATTTACTGTATTGGCACCAAAGACAAAGATTGGACCAATAACTGGATCAAAAATTTTAGGCAAAGATAAGATAAGAAGATTTATTTTCCCATTTTTTTATAAAATTTCAATTTTTGTAATTTATATTCGCAATAGTAATGTTTTTTTTGCAACAGATAATTTGCAACATTATGTAAAAAAAAAACTTCCTAATAAAGAATTTAATTATGTTTTGGAATATTTAAAAAAAGAAAAAAATAGTATACATATAAAAACAAATGATGTTGTTCTCTATTTTAGAAAACACAATAATAAAAATAACAATTTTTTTAAGAAAATATCAAAACGGTTGGTTAATGAAGGAATAAGTTTAATTACCTTCGGAGATATTTTAGATGTTAAAGGTGTGAAAAATTTAGGAAATATAAAGCATAAAAAAAGTATAGAGGTTATAAAAAAATCGAAAATTGCCATAAATAGTTCAGAAAACTTTTATACCTTTTTTATGATGGATTGCTTAAATAATGGAACTTATGTTTTATGTGATAAAAAAACACTACCAAATAAAGTTTTACTAAATAAATATATAATTCAGTCTGATTATGACAAATTTATTATTACATATAAAAAATTATTAAATTGCTTAAAAGCAAAATATTAAAATTTATTATTTTTTAAAATTATAGTTAAACCAATGATATTACCCAATACCCTTGAAAGTTGGAATTTTGATAGATTCAAAAGAACTTTTACAGCAGAACCTAAAAAAAAATATCTTGAATAAATTTTATTTTTTTTAATGAAATGATATCGATTAATAAATTCTATTTGACCAAAACTAAAAGATTTTCTTTCAATATTATTGTTATGGTAGTACATAGCTTTTTTTACTACAATTAATTTACCAAAGTTACTCATTCTATAACTGTAATCAAGATCTTCTAGATAGCTATATCCCTTAAAAAAATTATCAAAATTTATTTTTTTTTTATTATTTGTATAAATTACGGCTTGAGTTGAAAGCCATTCTACTTCTTGATTTTTCTTCACATTATTGATTTTAGTTTGCCAACCAGATGGAACAATTTTTCCAATATTTGTATTGTATATACCAAGCTTTTCTATGAATTTGTTTCTTTTAATGCTTTCTAAAAATCCATAATTAATCTTATTAATTAGATTAAAACCATATCCAATATATAATCTCTCATTTTTTTTAATAAATTTCTTCATTTCAACAAATGAGTTTTTTTTGAATACAATATCGTCATCCAAAAACATGAAAAACCTATTATTTTTTTTCATATTTTTTAAGCCCTTATTTCTTTGAAGGGAAATTGAGGGCCTAGAGTTTATAAGTTTTATATTTAATTCTGTTTGTTTGATCATGAAAATTAACTTTTTTTTATTATTTAGATTTGAGCTATCAACAATTAGTATTTCATTAAAAAAAAACTTATTATTATATAGCTGATTTAATAGTCTTTTAACTTTATAAGGCCTATCTTTAGTAGGGATTATTATTGATAACCTCATGTTTTGTAAAATTTTTTTATTTTTTTATATGGAAGAAATATTAATAAATGTAAAATTTGAATTATAATAAATAATTTACCATCATAATTAGCAAACCATAAAATAGAATTTAAAGTAATTAATAAAAATTGAATAAAAATTAATTTTTTGAATAAAAAGAGCTGTTTAATTGTATAAAATTTAATTCCTAGAATTAATAGCTCTTTAAAGAAAATTGTATAGACGAAATAATAAATATTTTCTTTTGAAACTGCTAAGATTATTCCAATAATAAATGGTAATAAGATTACAACTTCCACATAGGTATTAAATTTTGATCTACCAATTAAATCATAAAAATCAGTTAATAAGCTTGAAAAGGAATTCATTATTACAATTAGAAAAAAAATTTTTATTAAATCGTAATACGTTGAAGAATATGCGCTACCCAACCACATTGCTAAAAATTTTTGTAAAAACAAATATAACATTAAAAAAATTAACAACATGTATGCACAGTAAAAAATTGCAGCCATGCTTAGATTATTTTTATTGTCTTTCTTATTAATATTAGTTTTTGCTATAAATATATTATTATATCCCATCATTGGACTGCTAAACTTAGATGAAATTTGTTGCGCAATATTATAGAAAACAAAAGAAACATTATTTAAAAATATTTTAATTATATATTTATCGAAATAGTTATAAACCTGATTAAAAAAAATATTTAACGTCATCCACTTCAAATAATTTTTACAATCATTTATATAAACTTTAGATATTTGGGGTTTACTATTTATTAATTTGATTGTAACTATTATAAACATTGCAACAATAATGAATAATTTTATTAATATTGAAAATATAAAAATTTCTGTACTAACCTTATAATATACTGCAACTGAAGGTAAGGACATTGATATACTATAAAAAAATAAATTAAATAAACTCAGTGTTTTATAATTTATATTACCTTTAAATATACCCTCTAACGTTAAATAAAAATTTGTTATAATGAGACCAATTAATATTTTGATACTTTGTAATTCTTTAATATTTTCTAAGTTTAGATACCGGATTGAATAATAAATTAAAGTATAAATTATAAGCGAAAATATTGTGGAAAATATACTTGTTAATAATATAGATGTAAAAATGATATCTTTTTTTTTGCTATTTTTTTTTGCTATGTTTATAGTTGCAATCTTATTAAAGCTTAAATTTGTTATAATTGCAAAAGTCAGTATAAAATGACTCATAAGATAACTTGCGTACTGCTCATTTGTGAGAATTTTTAAAAAAATTGGAATTGAGATTAATGAAATTATAACTGATAATAAACTAGGTAGGGAGTAATAAACTGTCCCTATTAAATATTTAGATTTTAAGTATTTTTTCAAGATTTTAATATTTACTTATGTTATCCAATTATTAACTATCTTTTTTAATAATATTTAAACAAATTATGAATAAGACAATAATAATACCTTGTTTTAATGAAAAGCAAACCATTTTAACTGTCATTCAAAATGTCAAAAATAATTTGATAGATGGTGACGAAATTATAGTTGTAGATGATTTTTCTTCAGATGGGACTAAAGATTTATTAAATAATTTAAATGATCCAATAATAAAAATAAAATATCATGACAGGAACTACGGCAAGGGTAAAGCTATCAATACTGCTTTAAAGGAAAGCCTCAAAGAAATAGTAATTATTCAAGATGCTGATCTCGAATATAATCCTGATGAATATACTTTACTTATTAAACCCTTTTTAAAAACAGATGCTGACATCGTTTACGGCTCAAGATTCTTGGGAGGTCAAAAATATAATAGACTACATCTCTTTTGGCACTCAATTGCTAATAGAATATTAACTTTAATATGTAACATTTTTACTAATTTAAACATGACAGATATGGAAACTGGTTATAAGGCTTTTAAAAAAGATGTCATCAAATCTATAGAGATAGAAGAGAAATCGTTTGGTGTAGAGCCAGAAATCACTGTAAAATTAGCAAAGAAAAAATTCATATTTTATGAGGTTCCAGTATCCTATGCAGGTAGATCTTACGAAGAAGGAAAAAAAATTGGGATTAAAGATGCATTCAGAGCAATCTATTGTATTATTTATTACAAACTTAAAAAAGATAAGTATCAAAAATAATTTTTATGAAAAATAAAATTTTAGTGTGTGGTGCGGGTGGTTTTATAGGTGGTCATCTTGTTGCAAATCTTTTAGATGAAGAAAATGATGTTATTTGTGTTGATAACAAGCCATTTGACTTATGGTTTCAACATTTTGAAGGGTGTAAAAACTATTCCCTTGATTTAAAAGAATATGAAAATTGCTTAAAAGTTACTGATGGTGTGGAGCATATATATAATATGGCATGTAATATGGGTGGAATGGGTTTTATAGAAAATAATAAAGCGGAGTGCATGCTATCTGTTTTAATAAATACTAATTTACTTAGAGCATCTGTTAAAAACAATATACAAAAATATTTTTTTTCTTCAAGTGCCTGTGTTTATAATGCAGCCAAACAAAAAGATTCATTTGTTAAAGGTTTAAAGGAGAGCGACGCATACCCAGCAGAACCTGAGGATGGTTATGGGTGGGAAAAATTGTTTAGTGAAAGAATGTGCAGACATTTTACAGAAGATTTTAAACTAGAAACTAGAGTTGCAAGATATCATAATGTTTATGGACCAATAGGAACATTTGATGGTGGAAGAGAAAAAGCACCTGCTGCACTTTGTAGAAAGATAATAAATGCTAAGCTGAATTCTCAAGATACAATTGATGTCTGGGGAGACGGCAACCAAACAAGAAGCTTTATGTATATTGATGATTGTATAATTGGAACTAAAAAACTCTTTTCGAGTGATAGTTCAGATGTTTACAATATTGGAAGCGAAGAACAGGTTTCTATAAACCAAATGATAGAAGTAATACAAGAAATAGCAGATATAAAATTAAAAAAAAATTACCTTTTAGACAAACCTCTTGGTGTAAGAGGGAGATCCAGTGATAATTCTCTTATAAGAGAGAAAATTCAATGGGACACAAATATTAGCCTTAAAACTGGTCTAGAAAAAACTTATAAATGGATTTTTGATCAAATAAATAGTGGAATTAATCATAACAAATTTACAAATAAGTATTAAATTTATTTGTAAATTTATAAAATTTAGTGTAATCAACATCCGCCTGGTAATTATTGCGAAGGGGCAATACCCGATCCCATTCCGAACTCGGAAGTCAAGCCCTTCAGCGCCAATGGTACTTTGTCTTAAGACACGGAAGAGTAGGACATTGCCAGGCATAATTCTAAAATGAAAAATTTCATAGTTGTAACTGGTGGTGCTGGATTTGTAGGCTCAAATCTAATTAAATCTCTTTTAAAAAAAACAAATAAAAAAATCATTAGTTTAGATAATTACTCATCAGGTAATAAAAAAAATCATATTAAAAATAATAGAGTTAAGTATTTAAAAGTAAATACTATAGAAATTTCAAAAATTTTAAAAAATGTAACAAAACAAATTCATTCTATTTTTCATTTTGGAGAATTTGCAAGAATTTATCAAAGTTTTAAAAAATTTGATGAATGTTTTAAATCAAATTCTATTGGCTCAAATGCAGTGTTTAAATTTTGTCTTGATCATAATATTAAACTAATTTATTCAGCAACCTCGGCATCACTTGGAAATAAAGGAAATGATAAAAACCTATCTCCTTATGCCTTTACTAAATCAAAAAATTTAGAATTATTAGAAAATTTAAGAAAATGGTTTAATTTTAAATTTGAAGTGATTTATTTCTATAATGTATATGGACCTGGCCAAATTAAAGTAGGAGATATGGCAACTGTAGTTGGAATTTTTGAAGATCAGTATAAAAAAAATAAACCTTTGACTATTGTAAGACCTGGAAATCAAACAAGAAGATTTACTCATATTGATGATACTATTAAGATTTGTATTGAGGCTTGGAGGAAAAATAAATGTCTTAATTATAGCATAAGTCACAAAAAATCTTATTCTATTAAAGATCTTGCTAAAATGTTTAAAACTAAAATAACTTACCTAAAACCAAGATCGGGTGAGAGGTATATATCGGCATTAACAAAAATATCAAATAATCAGACAATAATCCAAAAATTTGGAAAAATAGATTTGAAAGATTATGTAACTTCGTTTATTAAAGGTGAGAAATTATGAAAATAAAAAGTTCCTTAAAATCAATAAAAAAAAGAGATCTTAATTCTAAGCTAGTTAGAAGAAGAGGTCGTGTCTACGTAATTAATAAAACTAATCCAAAATTCAAAGCAAGACAGAAGTAATTTTTATGGATAATGAAGACCATAAAAATACTTGGAATAATTTTACAAAATTTGTATTGTGGGGAACTGTCGCGGTTATTGGTGTTTTAGTTTTAATGGCAATATTCTTGCTATAAGGTCAATGTATGAAAATTGCTTCAACTTTAGAAAATCAAAAGCTTGAAAAAAGAATTGCAATAACTCCTGATATTGCAAAAAAGTATATAGCTTTAGGCTTTGAAATTTTTTTAATTGAAAAATATGGCGAACATTTAGGGTTTAAGGATAGTGGTTTAAAAGAATTAGGAGTTAAGATTTCTAACAATGAATCTGAAATGTTAAAAAATGCAGATATCATTATTCAATTAGGCTTATTATCTGATGAAAATCTCTCAAATTTAAAAGACAACCAAACACTTATTGGAGTACTTAATCCTTTTGCTAATAAAGAAAAAATAGAAAATTTAGCTAAAAAAAATATTAATTTTTTTTCTTTAGAAATGTTACCTCGAATAACTAGAGCTCAATCAATGGATATTCTTTCTTCACAAGCTAATCTAGCTGGCTACAAGGCAGTAATTGAGTCGTTTGCAAATTTTGAAAAGGCAATACCCATGATGATGACAGCTGCAGGTACAATTCCAGCAGCAAAAGTATTGGTAGTTGGTGCAGGAGTTGCTGGTCTTCAAGCTATTGCAACAGCAAAAAGAATGGGTGCTATCGTATTTGCAACAGATGTCAGAATGACCTCAAAGGAACAAGTCGAAAGTTTAGGCGGAAAGTTTTTAACAGTTGAAGGGTCTGAAAATCTCGAAACAGAAGGTGGCTATGCAAAAGAAGCCTCAGAAGAATTTAAGAAAAAACAAGAAGATTTACTAGCAGAAACTTTAAAAAAAATTGATATTGTAATATGTACAGCTTTAATCCCAGGTAAAAAAGCTCCACTAATTATTAAAAGTTACATGATTGATAATATGAATCCCGGATCTGTTATTTATGACCTAGCTGCAGCTCAGGGTGGAAATGCTGAATTTACTGAAGTTGATAAAATTATAATTAAAAATGGAGTAAAGATTATGGGTGAAACAAATATTCTTAATAAACTTCCTGTTTCAGCTTCGAACCTGTATTCAAAAAATGTATTTAATTTTGTTTCTAATTTATATGATAAAGAAAATAAAAAGATTAATATTAATTTAGAAGATGAGATAATTAACAAAACATTAATTAAATAGATTTATGGAAATAGACCCTTTTATATTTAGATTAAGCATATTTATTTTATCAATTTTTATTGGATATTATGTTGTATGGAGCGTAACTCCATCTTTGCATACGCCATTAATGTCAGTTACTAATGCTATATCGTCAGTAATTATTGTTGGTGCTATAATTGCGGGTTTAGCAGGAAGCTCAGATAATGTCTTTTCGGTTTCTAATATTTTAGGATTTTTAGCAATATCGCTTGCAGCCGTTAATATATTTGGTGGATTTTTAGTCACTCAAAGAATGCTTCAAATGTATAAAAAAAAGAAGAAAGATAAATAATTATGTCAGCAAATTTATCAGCAATATTTTATCTAATTTCTGGAGTTTTGTTTATATTGGCATTAAGAGGCCTTTCATCACCAGAAACTTCTAGACAAGGGAATTTCTTTGGAATTTTAGGTATGGTGATAGCCATTACAGTTACTTTTTTGTCAGTAGATAATTTCTCAAATGGATTAATTTATGTACTAATTTTTTTACTGATAGGTGGCCTTATAGGAGCATTTATAGCCTACAAGATACCGATGACAGCTATGCCGGAATTAGTAGCAGGATTCCACAGCTTAGTTGGGCTATCAGCGGTATTTGTTGCAATCTCAGCTTTTTTAAATCCAGAAGCATTTAATCTAGGATCCCCTGGGGCTATTAAACTTGCAAGTTTAATTGAAATGTCAATTGGTGCTGTTGTTGGTGCAATAACTTTTTCAGGCTCAATTATCGCTTTTTTAAAACTCCAAGGAATAATGTCTGGATCACCCATAACCTTTAAGGGTCAACATCTTCTTAATGCTTTAATTCTAATTTCAATAATAGTTATTACTTATCTGCTTTGCTCATCTCAATCACCCAACTTCTTTTGGATATTATTGGCAGTTTCATTTTTAATTGGATTTTTATTAATCATTCCAATTGGTGGAGCGGATATGCCGGTAGTAATTTCAATGTTAAATTCATACTCTGGTTGGGCTGCAGCTGGTATTGGATTTACTTTAGAAAATACTGCGTTAATAATTACAGGTGCATTGGTTGGGTCTTCTGGTGCAATATTATCTTATATAATGTGCAAAGGAATGAATAGATCATTCTTTAATGTAATATTAGGTGGTTTTGGTGCAACTGATCAATCATCTACTTCACAAAGTAAAGAGCAACGACCAGTTAAAAGTGGCAATGCGGAAGACGCAGCTTTCTTAATGAAAAATGCATCATCTGTCATAATTGTTCCTGGTTACGGTATGGCTGTCGCTCAAGCACAACATGCATTAAGAGAAATGGTAGATACGTTAAAGAAAAATGATATAAAAGTTTCTTATGCAATACACCCTGTAGCAGGAAGAATGCCAGGACATATGAACGTATTGTTAGCTGAAGCAAATGTTCCTTATGATGAAGTTTTTGAACTAGAAGAAATTAATAATGATTTTGCTAACGCAGATGTTGCATTTGTAATAGGAGCAAATGATGTAACAAATCCAGTTGCGAAGACTGATCCCCAAAGTCCAATTTATGGAATGCCAGTACTTGACGTGGAAAAATGCAAATCAGTATTATTTGTAAAAAGAAGCTTATCACCAGGATATGCTGGGATTGATAATGGCTTATTTTATAAAGAAAATACTCTAATGTTATTTGCTGATGCAAAAAAAATGACTGAGGATATAACTAAAAATCTTTAATAATTAATGACTACAAAAATATTTTGTGACATTGCAGAATTAGATCAAATAAAGAAGTTTAATAACA
>Ga0315320_10003404_pt1 | contig 13047 bp, 11 predicted proteins | sample M140m21515metaG_FD_203458 | JGI IMG/M metagenome (GOLD analysis project Ga0315320, IMG submission 203458) | Ammonia-oxidizing marine archaeal communities from Monterey Bay, California, United States - M1 40m 21515 | ecosystem: Environmental > Aquatic > Marine > Coastal | place: USA: California...
TCCGAAGCCGACATAGCGGATCTCATCGCCGAGCCAGCTGGTGTTCATGGCGTCGGTGTTCAGCGGCATCGGATCGCGATCGGTGATGTTGATGACCAGCTCTATCAAGGCAACATCGTGATTAATGCTGGTGCTGGAGGAGGAGTAGCCGGGATGAACAATCCAGTTGTTGATCCAAACCGTACGGTCGACGCCTGCGCTGGAGCTCATGTCGTGACCAAAGATCACCTGTACAGTCCACGAGTCATCCCAGTCAGACACGCAGTGTGCCGCCGTCAGAATCCACTTGGGCGCGATCAGCGTGCCGGAGCACACTCCACCCCAGCCGCTTGAGTTGTAGCCTGTGATGAAGGCAACAGATGGGAAGCCCTCTGTCGTGTATCCGTCGACAACCGGCGGTGGAGGCGGCTCTTCAGCAAATGAGGGCATGGAGAACAAAGTTGCGGCAGCGATGACGAGTGTAGGCAGCAAGGTTTGGCCCTCCAAGTTCATGATCATGGTAGCTTTAAAGACAGTGTAGTTTGTCTCGAAAAGGTGAATCCTCCAAGCCAAACGATCAACCGTGATCATTTGGTACTGGTTAGGGTTCAGTCGTCTGAGGAGGCGAGATGAGAGGAATGTTTTTTCTGCTGATGGGGCTCATGGCCTGCTCAGAGCCCCCCGCTCACAAGGGTGTTGTGACCGATCGCTGGGGGAAGCCAATCCCAGGTGTGATTGTCGGGTATACAGGATCTGCTGAGCAGCTGGTGAGCGGTCCTGATGGTCGCTTCAGTCTGCCTACTCAGACAGCGGACTTTAAGGTGCGTGCCGGCAAGCCTGGCTTCATCATGCAGAGTGTCACTGTGACTGGGCACAGTGAGGGTGCTGACCCCGTTCCAGTCCGCTTTGCCTTGTATCCAAATCCTGAGACATCAGGCTTCTATGCTGTTGGTTCAACGAGCTACACCGCTGTAGAGTCCAAGGCGGTCAAGACAGTCGGAACCGATATCCGCGCTTTTCATGGTCTCGGAGATATCGGTAAGGCGAGAGTGAAGACAACCAAGCCGGCGGAGTTTGTATTCAGCTCAGAGGCGCGCAGGAGCGAGCTCAAGCAGCTGGGTCTTCAGCTCCATCGACTTAAATTCTTGGAGCAGGACTCGCTCCCTGGTGTGCTCGGTGAGACAGATATTACGCTCAATCTCTGGGTCGCGATGGAGCCGGTTGCCTTTGATCTGGCCGCTCTCGAAACGGACAACGACTACACAATTCGGACACGTGCTCTGCTGGAGCCGGGCGTCTATGCCTTCCACACACAGGGCGTCCTGACCAGCAAGGATCCAAGTGCACTCGATAAGCTGCCAAGCGAGATGCGCGTGGCCTTCCCCTTCGAGGTGCGGTGAGAATCGATCAAAGTGGTTACTTCTCTCCTGTGAGGTGATCATGCGTTCTGGTGAAGTTGAATCTCTGCTGCAGCTTTCTCCGGCCGACCGGCTGGAACCCCTGACTGAGCTCGCGCGCGGCGTGCTCAGCGATGGTGAGGACCAGGCTGCGCGTGGAAAGGTCACAGGTGCTCTGGTGGCAGCCATAGAATCAGGTGCAGGCACTGTCCTTGCCCGTATGGAAGCCGCAGAGATGCTCGGTGCGCTCGGTGACACCCGACTCCGTACGCCAGACTCCAATGAGTATTGGGCGGAGTTTGATGTGGACGGGCATCGCATCGCAGTGGGACGGCACTTGGTCACGGTGACTGAGATTGCAGCCTTTTTTGCGGCAGATGGCTACACGAATGATGAGTATTGGACCGAGGCTGGAAAGCATTGGAGAGATACCCGGCGAACCTATTGGCCAGATCTTGCTGGTGAGCCCGACTCTGCACCGTTGGTGGTACCCAACCAACCCGCCATTGGAGTGACTTGGTTTGAGGCTTCTGCCTATGCCAAGGCTCACGGCGCCCGCTTGCTTCATCTTGATGAGCGCCTGTTTGTGATGCGCGGTGATGCAAATCGTCCCTACCCTTGGGGGCAGCCCTTCGGCTATGGCAACGCGAACACCTCTGAAGAGAGTCTCGGAAAACCCTCAGCGGTTGGCTTGTTTCAGGGTGACTGTACACCTGAAGGTGTCTACGATCTCGCGGGTAATGTTGCCGAGTGGACCATGGACGAGGCAGATGATGAAGTCATCATCCATCCAGGTTCTTGGAATCAGCCCTCGATGAGTGCTTGGGCCAAGGCCCGTGCGCTTGTTCCTCAGAAGACTCGCAGTGCTGATCTTGGCTTTAGGCTCGCCCGCGACCTTTAGTCAGCTTCCTACTGCAGCCAAATAGTCACCGAGAATCACGGCTGCTGCGGCTTGATCAATGCGTTCTTTGCGCTGTCGTCCGTCATATCCAGCAGCCCTGAGACGCTCCTCTGCGACGACTGTTGAGTAGCGCTCGTCTTGGAAGTGAATCTCCATACCTGTGGCTTCCTCAAGCGCTTGGCCGATCTGCCTGGCGAGCCTGGCTGACCGGCCTTCGGTGTCATCGAGCTCGAATGGAAGTCCGACGACGATGGTCTCGACATTCAGCTCGCGGATCAGGTGAACGAGCTTAGAGACGTCAGTCTTCACTCCCTTTCGCGAGAGTGTGCTGTGCGGTGTGGGGATTCCAGCTGCAGACATTGCTCTCGCAATACCGATAGTCTTTGTCCCAACGTCGAGCGCGATGATGCATCCCATTACTGGTGGAGATACCGGTTGAGAGAACAGAGGTCAAGGCATGTCTAAAAGAGTAGCGCTGATATCGACAGGTGAGGAGTTGCTCACCGGAGAGACTGTAGACACAAACAGTGCCTGGCTGGCTGCTTCACTGTGGGACCACGGACTCATTGCTCGACGGATGCTGACTGCCGGTGATGATCTGGAGGGACTGAATTGGGCCCTGTCTGCGGCTGGTGATGTTGCTGATCTTGTGATCTGTACGGGTGGCTTGGGTCCAACTGAAGATGATCGTACAGCTGAGGCTGTGGCGGCATGGGCGGGCCAGAGTCTCGTTGAGAATAGTGAAGCGCTGAGTCAGATCGAGGCTCGCTACCGTGCCCGCGGACGCGAGGTCTCAGCAGCCAATCGTAAGCAAGCCCTCTTGCCCGCTGAGGCAGTGGTCTTGGAGAATCGCTGGGGATCAGCGCCAGCCTTCGCCGTCCAGCGCGGCGGTACTCAAGTCTTTTGTCTCCCTGGGGTTCCCGTCGAGATGAGGAAGATCTTTGAGGCCCACCTCTCCCCGCAGCTCGTCGTTGATGACCCTCCCACGCTTGTTCGTATACGGACCTTTGGTGTTGCCGAGAGTAGACTCCAGGCGATGATGGCCAAGCTCGATCTCGGTGCAGCTGATCTTGGTTTTCGTGCCCATATTCCTGAGGTTCAGATCAAGCTCCGGTTTGGGCCACAAGTCCCTGAAGAGGATCGCTCAGCTGTCACAGCCACCATCTGTGGTGCACTCGGTGACGCTGTGTTTTCCGTTGATGGTGGTGATCTCGCGAGCACTGTGATTGAGAGGCTGACGTCAGCCGACCAGACAGTGGCTCTAGCAGAGAGCTGTACTGCTGGAATGATCTCAGCCTGGCTTGCAGACGTGGCAGGTGCATCAGCGGTGCTCATGGAGAGTGCTGTGGTCTACTCGAATGCGGCGAAGACTCGGGCTGTTGGTGTCGATGCCGACCTAATCTTGGCTCATGGTGCAGTCTCGGAGCCTGTTGCACGCGCCTTGGCTGAAGGGATGCGTGCGCGAGCGGGTACGACTTGGGGCATTGGGGTTACCGGAATTGCAGGACCTGGCGGCGGCACGGAGGCCAAGCCTCGCGGCACCGTTCACATCGCTGTAGCGGGCCCAGAAGGGACCGTTCACCAGCATGCAGTCATTCCGGGTACACGAGCGCAGGTCCGACGACGGGCGGCCGGTGCGGCGCTTGCGCTGCTCCTAAAGAGTTGCTGATCAGCGCTGACCGAAGCCGGTGCGAAGTCGAGTCAGTGTCGGCTCGCTCATGACGTAGACCATCTTTGAGTCTTGGGCTCTCACCCAGAAGAACACAGCGCCTTGTGAGTTCTTGAAGTGTCGCCCGACAAAGATGGCCTCGTTGCTTCCATCCTTGCGCTGGACCTCGAAGACCATTCGTGGACGATTGAGGCCTGTTCTTTTGTCCGGAAGCTCGCCCGCCTCTTCTTCTCCGCGTGGAGCCGTTAGCTGGCGGACAGCAAACTGGATGTCTGCGATATCGATGGTCAGTCCAGCAGGGCTGGCCACTCCCCAGACACCGGTGGCTTCATTTCTCGCCAGCTCTACCTTGGTTCGCCGCTGATAGAAGAGCAGCCGGTCTATCTCAGACTCGTCGACCTTGAACATGGTTTTGTTGCTGGTTGCGCTGATCCCCTTCACGAAGGGAGCGATATCGCCATGACTGACGGCATAGACACCAGTGCGACCAGCGACCCTGATGAAGGCGACGCCACTTTCTTGGCGTCGACCAATCGCTAAGGTGATCTCTGTGCCATCCTTGTCCATCAAGGTGACGTTGGCGGCAGGCGGTGAGAAGCCGCCATCAAAGTCATCATCAAGAATATTCGCTGCGCGCATCTTTCCCAGTCTGGTGACGAGCGCTTGGAGTTGCTGTGTACTGAGATCCCAGCCAGGATCAGGCTCGAGAGTCCATGCACCATCTCCGGTTTCTTCGGCTGTTACGCTGCGGAGGAGGTGGATGATATCGCCGTTCCACGGCTCGATGCGCAGACCCTGTATGTCGGCCTCGTCTCTGTCGATCACGACACGATTTCGCCAACCGCTCGGACTGTGGGCATAGCGACGACGTCCTCCGACTCGCGCCCGATAGACTTGGTCATCACCGCTGACCCGCACAAAGCTCGAGCCACCAGTGAGATCTGCTCCAATGGTGAATGATGCTGCGGGCTTGGTCGCATCCGACCACAGCTCGACGACGAGCCCTCCGGATGCGTCGAGGCCGTATTCCTTGAGGTTGCCAGCATCGACTGTGACATCTGCCACGATTCTGGAACGGAATGCAGCCAGCAGGTGAGCGACTCTGGTGCTGTCGGCTGATTGCTCAATGGGGGCAGTCACTGCCCAGGACTCAGTCAGGGAGTCCCGCTCGAGGATTGTCTTTGTCGTGGCTGATGAGATCTCGATACGCGAGATATGATCGGGGTTGATGCTGGCGATTACAGAGGCTTCAGGCTCTCCGTTGTTTTCCCCAGGGTTGTCGATGATTGCCAGAGCGGTCAAGACGGCGGCAATGGCAGCAAAGAGGGTGGTTCGGGCAGTAAGCGATGGGATGCTGTTGCTCATTCAGTCTCCCCTTCTGTCTTCTTTGGCGCGGCTTTCTTTGCGGGCGCCTTCTTCTTTGCGGGTGCCTTCTTCTTTGCAGGTGCCTTCTTCTTTGCGGGTGCCTTCTTCTTTGCAGGTGCCTTCTTCTTTGCGGGTGCCTTCTTCTTTGCAGGTGCCTTCTTCTTTGCGGGCGTATTCTCAGGAGAGCCGGTCTCGCCATCTTCCTCGTCATCGATAGGCTTGGCGATTGCAGAGAGGACCTTGAGTTGCTCCGCACCGCGTGGCGGGGAGCTTGCGGGCTCTGAGACAGGACCGGTGGTCTGCTCAAGACCTACTGAAGAGTCGGGCTTGGGTTCGGGTACTTTATTTTTCTCTTCGAGAATCTGTCTTGCAGTCCGCGCCAAGAGGATTGACTCCGCCAGTTGCTCCGGGCTGATCTCTTCCTCTTCATCGTTTTCTACGATCTCATCGGCGAGTGACCAGTTGTTAGGCAGGGGCTCCGGCTCCGGCTCCGGCTCCGGCTCCGGCTCTGGCTCTGGCTCTGGCTCAGGCTCTGGCTCAGGCTCCGGCTCCGGCTCCGGCTCCGGCTCTGGCTCTGGCTCTGGCTCTGGCTCCGGCTCCGGCTCTGGCTCCGGCTCTGGCTCCGGCTCTGGCTCCGGCTCCGGCTCCGGCTCCGGCTCTGGCTCCGGCTCGGGTAATGCAGCGAGCGGTACGATCTGTGCTCCAGACTCTTCGTCGGTGGCGTCATCTTCAAAGGGCATGCGCCGGCGGTGCTTAGCTGCGAGATCCAGGACCTCATCCGCTGGAGTCTGAATTCTCGGTGGCTTTGGCCTGAATGCACGCCGGGCCAGGCCGATCATAAAGATGATGAGCGCTCCACCCAGGAGATTGACTGCTCTGATGATCGTTGCTTGTTCGTCGCTGAGCTGCTCCAGCGGTGCTGGTGTGACGTTCTTTGAGCGAATCTGGATGAGGGTCGCGTCTTGGACCATCCAGTCGGCTAGGTTCAGCATGAACGGGACATTGTTCGCAACAAAGTCAGCAGATCCGCTGACGATGAGTCGTGCAGGATCTCCCTCTCTGCGATGACTGCTTGGGTCGTCCTCAGAGGTGTCGATCCCCGGTCTGTCCGGCTCTGGAATCCCTGTGTCCGCAAAGAGACTCTCCCATGTTCCCACCATGCTCACGAGTACAGGCCACGTCCCGCCAGCCTCTTCGCCTTCAAATTCTTGGTTGAAGGCGCGAGGAGCCACAGTTGGAATTCCGACCATCCGTGTCGCAGACTCAGAGGTCCGAGCGAGGACTGTCGTCTCGATGGTCTCGGAGGCCGAGACATCGATGGAGCTTGCATAAGGGAACAGAAGCGAGTGTGTGGGACCGACTGCAGGATGGCTGGAGTCGAGGTTGCTGACCCGCGGTATCAGGGCAAAATTGACCGGCATTTGAATGACATAGCGACCCTGACGGACTGGCATTCTCACAACGCCGTTGCGTTTCCGATCGATGATTGTGTCTCGATTGACTGTCACGCCTGCATGACTGAGCCACTCGTCCATGCCATGAACGACACCGCGGGGCCGTCCGGTCTTCATGTCACCTCGAACATTTGTCACAAACAGACCGAGTGCACCGCCGCGCATCAAGAATTGGTCCATGTGGTACAGCGCGCGGCTGGAGAGCTTTTTCTGTGGCCCGACAACCCACATTGCATCCACCTCGTCGGGTACACCGCCGGGTCCGCCGAGCTGCACGGGCAAGAATTTGTACCGCTCGGTGATGCCGCTGCGCAGCTCCTCGAGTGGGCCGCGGGCCTGACCAAGGTCAGGCTCACCGTGGCCGATGCTGTAGCCAATCACCTTTCGTGCTTCATCAGATGTCAGCGTCTTGAGGGTCTTTGCGAGATCATACTCTAGTGTCTGGAGCTGGGTGATTGCAGGCAGAGAGGCTTGTCGTTCGCCGTGAATCAGTGCCACACCCATCATGACCTTGCGAAGCTCGCTGAGGCCGTCGGTTCGATACCGATAGTCGATAGGCTGGATGCCGAATTGCCGGGCAGCAGCCATCAGCTCAGCATTGCCGCTGGGGTCAACCACCTCGACGCGCATCTTTCCGTGACTGTAGGCCGCGAGTTCATTGAGGGCATCGACGACGGTCTGCTCGTGATTGTTGTAGGGCGCCTGCAGTCCTGCGGTGAAGTAGACTTTGGCCACCAAGGGCTTGTCGAGTCTCGAGACGAGCGCGCGGGTAGCGGGTGCCAGAGAGTGCACATTGTTTGCGGTCAGATCGAGTCGGAAGAAGCGCTTCTGAGACCAAACATTTACCGCAATAATTATCGCCAAGACCAGGAGCATCTGCAGCCTGGCATTGAACAAGAGGTGGGCGCGTACACTCCTCATCGGAGTCTCTTTCGTTCGAGACCGAACACTGCCACGTGCAAGAACAAGGCAACAGCGGACCCATAGAAGATCAGATCTCGGCTGTCGATGACACCACGAGCGAGGTTGTTGAAGTGTGCCTCAAACGAGAGAAATTGAACCAGCGGTAGGATTCCTGCAGGGACCCGTGAGAGCGCAAAGCCACTCGCGAAAGGCAGCATGCAGACACCCAAAGCAAGCAGGAAGGCGACGATCTGGTTTCTTGTGCCGACGCTTGTGGCTGTTCCGATGGCTGTGAATGCCGCACCGAGGCCAAGCAAGCCGATATAGCCCCCAACCATGGGGCCTGCGTCAACGTCTGAGAGGAGCAAGAGGGTGAGCGGATAGGTTCCTGTGAGGGCGATGGCGATGGCCACCAAAGTGAATGCCGCCAGAAATTTACCCATCACGATCGCGGGCTCTCCTACGGGCAGAGTCACCAGCAATTCAATGCTCCCAGTTCGATACTCCTCGGAGAAGAGACGCATGGTCACAGCCGGTATGAGCAGCAGCATAAAGACACTGGACCAGAAGAACACGGGTCGCATGGTTGCAATGCCCGAGCCGAGCAGGTCTTGGAAGTAGAGCGAGAAGCCACCGACCAAGCCCAGAAACACCGGAATTACGATGTAGGCGAGGGGCGAGTCAAAGTAGCTCGAGAGCTCTCGTCTGTAGATGGCGGCCATGTGGGTGAGCACAGCTGTTCCCTTGCAACGTCAAGTCACTGAGAGCGTAGCGTCTCGTCATCGCTGGCGCACGTAGGGGATGCGCTTCAGGCGCTGACACTCTCGGGAATGATGGGCGCGTCTTCTCGCCTCGCCCAGGCCATGGCGTCAGGAAGGCTCGCAACTCTGCTGCCGCGGGGTGTGAGTGTCAGCTTGGCAGTCTCAGCAAACCCCTGCAGTGTACGGAACATATGACTGGTGTCGATCCAGCATGCCCGCATGCAGCCCTCACAGCTCCCAGCCTCGAGCATCCTCACCCGCTCGTACACCGCTGAGCGGAAGTAGTCCTCGAAGTCAGGGTCTAAGAAATGTAGATGCTGCTGTACCGTGCGGTGGCAGATGGTGAACTGACCGTTGGGTGCGATCGAGAAGTAGAGTCTGCCAGCATCACATCCTTCCGCAGGAAAGCGGCCGGTCTTCAGATAGGCTCGGCTGGATTCTAAGTACGGGGTCGAATTGAGGATGGGCCAGCCATCTTTCTTCATCTGCACGAGCTGGTCATATGCCTTGTCGACTCTCGCCTGCATGTTGTCGGCGGAGTCTGAGGTGTGCAGTCCCATCTCAGGGCGGTAGCGAATGAATCGTGCCTCCCAGTTGCGAACACCAGCGTTGGCATCTTCGAGGAGCTCGATCGGCAAGAAGCTAATGGCGAAGCCGACGTCCTTGGCGAAGCGAACCATATCTGGAAGCTCTTCCAAGTTGAGATTGCTCACCACGCAATTGATGGTGGGCAGAGATCCCGGAGTGTTCGCCAGGCGCTGGCCGATGTGAGAGATTGTGGAGACGGCTTCGTCCCACGCGCCCTCGTACTCACAGATGTAGTCGAAGCGGGCTGGGTACAGTGAGTCCAGCGAGATGGAGAAGTTCTTTACGCCGTAGTCAATGGCCTTGTCGATGCGGTCTCGTCCGACCCCGATGCCATTGGTGAGCAAGCGTAGGTTGATGCCTTGATCGAGGAAGAGCTTGGCTATCTCCTCGACGGACTCATGAGCGAACGGCTCGCCGCCACCGATGCTGCACTGAACCACGCCCAGTCTACGCATCCTCGCTGCGACCTCGGCGACCTCCTCGAGAGATAGCTCCTCTTTGGCATTGCCGTAGCGCCAGATTCCACACATCTTGCAGGTGAGGTTGCAGCGGTGGGTAATACCGAAGTGCGCGTACACAGGAACGCGCCTCGTGAGCGCGCCCATCGCGATGCGTTTGTAGTTTTTAGCGGTGAGGGAAATGTTCATAGAGTGCGCCAGGTGTCACAAGATACCCCAGTCTAGGGGTTTGTCTCCACTGTTGCTGCGCGAACAGCCGATATTAGGTGTGCAACATCAGACTCTTTGAGGTTTGGATGGACCGGAATGTGGAGCAGTTGGGCCATGGCACGGGCTGCATTTGGACAGGGTCTGCGGTGATCCTGAAAGAGTGGGTGATCGCTCAGGTCGCTCATGTAGCCCGTCGTTGTGTCGACCCCGCGGGCTCTCAGGGCGGTCATCAGGGCGTCGCGGTTTGAGTGATGCACGACAAAGCTCATGTAGATTGGCTCGCTGCCATCTGGATAGCTGGGTACACCCAGTCCTTGGACGTTGTTTAGTCCCTTGTCGAGCGCCTGGCCGTTGCGCATCCGTGATCCGTTGAGCGTCTCAATCCGCTCGAGCTGCTTGAGGCCTACTGCAGCCTGAACAGCGCGCGCTCTGGCTTGTTCTTGGTAGCTGGTGGGTACCGTGTCGTAGGTCCGCTCGGTCTCGCCGAAGCGCTCATGAATCGGATCCTTGCCCATCGCATTACCGAGCACGATCGCTGGGTGGACGGTCCACCAGTACATCCAGGGATGGGTCGCCACAAACATGGCGACTCCCGTCACAGCTTCCTTGATGGACTTTGCAGCGGGACTCTGACCACTGTTCTGAATGGTGGCCCGGATACGGGCAGCCACCTGCGGGTCATCGGTCGTGACCATGGCCCCTGAGAGGGTTGTGATGTTCTTGGTGAGGCCGAAGGTGTAGTAGGCGTGTCCGCCGATCGCGCCGACGCGGCGGCCCTTGTAGCGGGCTCCAGTTGACTGAGCGCAGTCCTCGATGACCTCGATGTTGTGCTTTGCAGCGATGCTGTTGATGGCGTCCATGTCGCAGGGGGTGCCGAACAAGTGCGTTGGGATCACAGCCTTTGTTCGTTCCGTGATGGCCTCTTCGAACGCTGCTGGATCGAGGACGTGGGAGTGCAGTCCGATGTCTGCGAAGACGGGCTTAGCGCCCAGCAACTCCACCATCGCTGGGATTGCAAAATAGGTGAGCCCAGGGACCACGACCTCATCGCCTTCGCCGACCCCGAGTGCGTCGAGGAGCAGAAATAGACCGTAGCGGGCCGATGGCACCATGACCCCGTGCTTGGCGCCAATGAACTGGGCGAAGGTGGCCTCAAACTCGTCTACCGCATCGTCTCCAGCGCCCATTCCGAGCAGGTGTTTGGCGCAGATCCAGGCCTCTGAGGGAGAGAAACTGGGTGAGAAGCGAGGAATTTTTCCGAATGCCATATCGTGTCTCCAGATGTGTCATACCCTGAGATGGGGTATGACAGCGCCCCTTGAGAGGTGAGTCGTGGCACTTCTTCCAATTTTTGAAGCCCCGCATCCAGTCCTGTCTACGCCTGCACGCGAAGTGCGTGGCGATGAGTATGGCGCCGAAATGGAACGTTTCGTCTCGGATATGGCCGAGACCATGTATGCCGCTCCGGGAGTCGGACTCGCAGCCCCACAGGTCGGTGATGGCCGCAGGATCCTCGTGGCAAATCTCAAGGGAGATGTGGATGCAGACAGCCGCGATGAATTCGTGGTGATGATCAATCCGGTCATTATTGAGCGCAGCGACAAGAAGATTGTCTGGGAAGAGTCCTGCTTGAGTGTGCCTGAGTACTATCTTGATGTTGATCGAAACCTCAGGATTCGGGTGTCGTGGAAAGACGTCGCAGGTGACGATCAAGAAGGCTGGTTTGAGGAGTTTCCGGCGGTTGTTTTACAGCATGAGATGGACCATCTCGATGGGGTCACACTGCTGAATCACTCGAGCCGCTTGAAGCGCAGCCGCTACATCAAGCGTCGAAAGAAAGCGCTGCGAAGCCGGGAGTAGCAGTGCGAATCATCTTTATGGGTACGCCCGACTTTGCTGTGCCTACGCTCGATGCGCTGGTTGCCGCCGGACACGAGATCATCTGTGTTGTTGCTCAGCCCGATCGGCCAAAGGGTAGAGGTCACAAGATGGTGAGTCCACCCACCATCGTACGCGCCCGTGAGCTGGACATCCCCACGCGTCAGCCCCGCGCGGTTCGGCGCGGTCCTTTTGTTGAGTGGATGACGAGCGCCAATGCTGACGTTGCCGTGGTGGTGGCCTATGGTCGCATCTTGATTCCGGCCCTGCTCACTGCGCCGAAGCACGGCTGCATCAATGTTCACGCCAGCTTGTTGCCCCGATACCGCGGTGCAGCGCCGATCAATTGGGCGGTGGTGCGCGGTGAGACTGAGACGGGTGTGGCCACCATGGCGATGGCTGAGGGGCTTGATACGGGCGACATCTTGCTCGAGGCTGTCACTCCCATTGGCGACAATGAGACTGCCGGCGAGCTCTACGATCGCTTGGCTCCGCTCGGTGCTCAGCTTGCAGTGCAGACGCTGGCAGAGCTCACATCGATCGCTCCAAGACCCCAGGATCATGGAGCCCACACGCTCGCCCCCATGATTGACCGGAGTCTGGCGGAGATTGACTGGAGTCAGTCCGCGAAGGACATCCACAACCTGATTCGTGGCTTCAACCCATGGCCTACTGCTTGGACGACCCTCGGTGAGGACCGTCTCAAAGTCCACAGAAGCCGAGTGGGTGTGGGTACAGGTGTACCTGGAGAGGTCATTCAGGCCACGAAGACTGTTCTGGTTGCTGCGGGTAGCGGCGCGGTGGAGCTTGAGCAGGTACAGTTGGCGGGTCGGCGGGCACAGCCCAGCCGTGATCTAATAAACAGTGGGCGCATTACTGAGGGCATGATCCTCGGTCAGGAGAGCTAAAATGGCCATCGTTGCTCCTTCAATTTTGTCAGCTGACTTCTCTCGACTTGGTGAGGAGATCGACAGCATCTCTGCTGCGGAGTGGATTCATGTCGACGTGATGGATGGGCGCTTCGTGCCCAACATTACGATCGGTCCGCTCGTTGTGAGTGCCATCAGGCCACACACTGACAAATTCATAGACTGCCACTTGATGATCGTTGAGCCGGACAAGTATGTCGAAGATTTTCGCGCTGCGGGCGCCGATCTGATCAGCGTGCATGCCGAGGCAGTTGCGCACTTAGATCGCTCTGTTCAGGCCATCAAGGCCACGGGCGCCAAGGCCGGCGTGGCCCTCAACCCGCATACCTCTGAGACTGTTCTCGACTATGTGCTCGAAGAGCTGGACCTTGTGCTGGTCATGAGCGTCAATCCAGGCTTTGGTGGCCAGTCGCTGATTGAGCGCGTCTTTCCCAAGATAGAGCGACTGCGCAAGCGGATTGATGCTCTGGGCTTGGATACCCTGATCGAGGTCGACGGCGGGGTCAAGACCCACAACGCCAAGCGCTTCACGGATGCGGGTGCGCATGTTCTTGT